>Ga0302325_10008412_pt1 | contig 22653 bp, 17 predicted proteins | sample Palsa_T0_2_FD_201948 | JGI IMG/M metagenome (GOLD analysis project Ga0302325, IMG submission 201948) | Peat permafrost microbial communities from Stordalen Mire near Abisko, Sweden - Palsa_T0_2 | ecosystem: Environmental > Terrestrial > Soil > Palsa > Peat permafrost | place: Sweden: Abisko...
CGGTGCCGATCAGAACGCTATTTTTGGTGCTGATGCAGCGGAAGGAGGAGCTGTCGCACTAGCGACCCCGCTCAATTCGACGCCTTCGATATCCTGACGAGTAATCATTGGGGCATTCGCCATGATACAAACGATCTTCTGAAGGGTTTCGTCCTTGCCTGCGCCCATTTGCTCGGCTATTTTGTAGGCCAACAGATACCGATGTGTGCATTCTAAACAGATGTGAAATGCGGCAAATTGTCTAGTTGCTCTTCCATACAGGTAGAACTGCAGACCCGCGATAGCTTCTACAATACTGCTCCCCAAGAGGCCGATCTGCCCGACTGACATGCCGCCGCTGTACGAAGCAAACCCCGAACCGGGTCGATGTAGCATCCAATCAATGAAAATCACGTACGCGAGTGTGAGTACCAGGAGCACGAATCCAAATAGTGCAACGCGCTTTGCGGATTCAAAGCTTTCAGTAGCCTGCTCTCTCACGTTGTCGTAGTATCTGAGAATAAGGTGCTGAACCGCCGTGACGGTTTGCCCGACGTCACTCTTTTCTACGGCGTTTCCTAGCTCTTCGCACTGGTGCCACAACTCGTTGCCTGCCTTCGAAATCGAAATTTCCGCTGGCGTCATGATACTAACTCCTGCCGCGTCAGCAGCCGAGAACCGGATTGCTCGGCAGCGGCAATCATGAGCGTACAACATTACAGGGCGCGTTACGCTGCTCGTGAGCTTTTCCCTGAACGGCAATCAAGTGCGTACCGGGTTGAGAAAGGAGTCGCGCAGTTCTCCGGTGCCAGTCTCCATTGCCACAGAGGCAAGAACGGTACATCGGAGCCCGAGTCCAGCCTCACAGCGCCCGGTAATGATCATTTCCGGTTCGAGGAAGTTTGGAGATCGGCCACAGGGCAAGTCCGGTAAACACCGACCTGTCCACAATCATTTTGCGGCTTCCGCGTACCAATCCAAGATGCTGTAACGGCCATTGTATAAACCTCCGGCCCGAGTCCCTTGACATGTCACGGCCTGAAGCCAACAGTCGGGATGAACGGTCACCCGGCCCGAATCGAGGGAACGCGACGATGTTTCCGCTCCTGGCTTCGATCCGGTATTCTGTTCCTCGGCTCGAAGTCGCTTTTCCTGGCCCTTTGATCTCTAGCATTCGGTAAACGTCTTTGAAAGTTGCGGCCATGGGTCCACTTTACTCCGTGAAATGCCGGGCACGGAATGCTCGGAGCTGCGGAGGAGGATGATTCGTTCCTCACATCCCCAAATTGCCGCGAATTTGCCTTGATGTACACGCAACGTAGAGGTAATGTTCAGAAGGCCGTTAATGCCTAACAACAGCCAGCTAAAGGACGTGAAATGAACGAATTGATTGCGGTTCAAAAGATCGCGGGGTGGGAAAAGCTCAAAGCCCTGGTGCTCGACAGCGTTTCCTCTCCGATTACGAAACGCGTCTATAACATGGCGCTCAACGAGTTCCTCGCTTGGTTTCAGCAGGCTCCGCGGCCCGGTTTCACCAAGGCGACCGTGAGCGCATGGAGGGTATCGCTAGAGGACCGCGGCCTCGGCTCGTCGTCGATCATTATTCGGATGAGGCTTCGTCGTGGCATCAGTAAGCCCTTCTAACTAGACATGCGGAAAAACGGTGAGATATTTACAAAAGATTTTGGCGGCGGTTTCGGGGTGGTCCGTTAGATGCGGGGAGTTAGCGGACTACCGGTTTCCGAGGACTTGCGCGGCGTGAAGATCTGAACGCAGGATTTCCGCCAGGGGTTTGGCAAAGGCGGGATTGGCGGGCGCCAGTTTCTCCGCGACTTCACGGCCCACCGCATAAGCGCGGCGCGCTCCGGTCCAGTCCCCTTGTTTTGCAAGGAGGTCACCGAGCTTCCAGTAATTCCGGACTTGCGAGAGCCGGATCCTGGATTCTGACGGGTCTTTGGTAGCCAACGCCGGGATTGGAGCGAGAACCCTCCTCAGGTGGCTGAAGCTTCCCGAGTTTCAAGATGCCTATCGGCAGGCTCGCCGCGAAGCATTCAGTCAGTCCATCTCCCGGCTCCAGCAGGGAACCTCAGCGCAACGCCGCATATAACCACTCGGTCACAATCGGGTCGGCCACGTACTCCTGCCTGGAGGATTCGCTGAACAGCGCCGGCGCGGCGGTCAACATCGCCGGCCAGATCAACGCGTCAAATGGCCACCAGATCCAGTTACACAGTCCTCGGCGGCAAGGCTGCTGAAACTCGCTGACGGCAAGCCCAATATGGATGGCCCGACGCCGCACACAGCCGATGGCAAGCCGGATCTGTCCGGCATCTGGATGTTCGAAGGAAACCGAGGATTGCGGCCACCCGAAGCGCCCGGCGTGATCGCCGGATCTGGGCCCGCTCCGGTTGCCGCAGCCGCTCCCGCTCCACCGCCGGCGGGAGGCACGGGCCTGGGTCCGCGACCGCCTGGACCGAACCAGTTCTTCGACATCGGTTCTACTCTGAAGGACGGCCTGCCGTTCACGCCCTGGGCCGCGGCGCTGCGGAAACAGCGCAAGGACGAAAACAATAAAGACAATCCGGATGCGCACTGTCTGCCTCTGGGACTAATGCAGTTGCACACCCATCCACAGCCCAGAAAGATCATCCAGATGCCTGGATTGATCGTGATTTTGTACGAAGCGCAGGCCGGTGTAAGGCAGATTTTCATGGATGGACGTCCGCTGCCAGACAACGATCCGCAGCCGTGGTGGTACGGGTATTCGATTGGCCATTGGGACGGAGACACTCTGGTGGTTGAAACCACCGGCTTCCGCGACGATGTTTGGCTGGATGTGGAAGGCAGCCCGCTCACGAACACTGGAAAAATGACGGAACGCTTCCGCCGCGTCAACTTCGGGCACCTCGAGATAGCCGTTACGGGTCGCGCTGGAGTATCTCAAGGCGCTGGACAACGGGGGTGTGACGGCATCCGGCGGATCGATTTTCGATCTGTTTGCGCCGGACGCCCAGGTTTATTTCCCGAAGTGGGGCGTGGCGAAGGGACGGGAACAGATCGAGAAGCTGTTTGGAGATTTGGGGAGTAGGCTGAAATCGATCTCTCACCACTATGCCGGCTTGAACTGGATATTTTCCGGCGGCGAGACGATCGTTTGCGAAGGTACCAGCCATGGCGAGCACGCCGACGGACCGTGGCGCGCGGGCGATCCGGATTGGGGAGCGGGCCGCTGGTGCGACGTTTTCGAGATCCGCGGCGGCCTGATTCAGCGCTGCTTTATTTACCTGGACCCGGACTACGCGGGCCAAGATACCACCCGCTACCCGTGGATTGTGAAATAGACATAGCGTCGTAAGTATTTGCGCATTCACTCCTTGACGGTCGCGGCTGTGAATGGGCTGAACCGATGCGCGTGGGTTAGCGAGCGGTTTTGTCCGCGAACACTATTGACGCACTGTTTTTTAGAAGCGGGATGATGAGAGCGACATCCCATCAAAACAACTCAATGTCGTCTCCGAGTTCTCCATTGGATGGCGCGCAGGCGTCGGGAAATATTCTGCCAGAAACGAAGAGAATCCGGCTACCGCGGGCGCTAACGACTCCCCCACCAGTATTTATGCGATCCTTATGAAGTCTTTATGCTTTTTTTATAAGTCTTCGACCATACTGCAACATGTACTTATGCTAAGGAGAGTAACGCCAAGTAATGTCTCTGAAAGGTACGACGTGTATCACGCCATGCGTTCAGGGCAACCTCGGATGTGCTGCAGCCCCGTCACTCTGCCTCGCTTTTCAAGTTGCTAAACGCAATATAGCCCGCCCGATACGCCGGCGCCCTTTGGCGAAGATGAGTGTCGGAAGGAATCGGCCGCCGTGCCGGTGAGCCTGCGCCAGGCTGGCCCCGTCTCGGGGTCCGCTGCGCAATCGCGCCCTCAGCGCGCCCTCCGGGTGGCATTCCCGGCGCGTCCGAAGACGCAAGAAAAGCTCCTGCGCCGCCCCGATCTGTCCTGGTGGAATTCGATTCAATGGTGTGCCCTGGGCAGCCTCGGCCTGGCAGTTATTACTTGGGCCGGGTTTCGGTTGCAGTTCGATTTCGCGGCAGCGAGCTTGTGTTACCTGCTGTTGATCGTCCTGCAGTCTTTGACGGGGGACTTTCCGGCTTGCGTTGTTGTTTCGCTGGTGGCGCTAGGGAGCCTGGATTACTTCTTCACTAGCCCGATTCTGTCCTTTCGAGTCGGGCACTCCGTCAATATACTGGCGTTGTTCTGTTTCCTGGCGACCGCGCTGGTGATCACGCGGCTGGTCTCCAAGGTGAGAGATAAAGCGGCGCTTTCGTACGCGCAGCATCAAAAGACCCAGCAGCTCTACGAAGTGGCGCAACATTTACTTGCGGCCGACCCGCGCGAGGCGCCCGGCGCTTTCCTGGAGCCGTTTCGGGGCGCTTTTGGAGTGAGGGCGGCGTGTCTGTTTGACGCCGAGAGCAGTGAGTTGCATGCCGCCGGAAATTCCGAATATGACCTTGCGCGGAGAACGCGGGATGCGTTTATACGCGGGCAGAACGGCGATGACGAGCGCTGCGGCGTTTTTGTGCGCTGCATTCGGGTGGCGGGAAGAACCACCGGGGCAGTAGGTTTTGAGGGGTTGGAGGATGCTCCGCTGACGGCCGGGCCTTTAACGGCCCTGGCCGCGGCCCTTTTGGAGAGAACGCACGCCGTCAGGAAAGCGAACCAGGCCGCCGCGGCTGCCCAAACGGAAGCCTATCGCTCGGTGATTCTGGATGCGCTGGCGCACGAGTTCAAGACGCCGCTGTCGACCATCCTGGCCGCCGCCGGCGCGCTCCAGGAAGCTGCGTCGTTGGGACCCGAGCACTTGGAGATGGCGGAAACGGTGGAGGCGGAGGCGGCGCGCCTGGGCCGCTTGACCACCCGCCTGATTCGCACCGCCCGGCTGGAGCAAGAGGAAATCAGACCTTGGATGGAACTCACGCACTTCTCGTCGGTGGTAGCGGATGCGGTGAATCAATATTCCAAGCTCTCGGGCGACCGCCGCATCAATGTGCTGGAGCGCTGTCACTCCGCCGATGTTCTGGCGGATCCCGACTTACTTCGGCTGGCGATCAGCCAGCTCCTGGATAATGCCTGCAAGTACTCGGTGGCTGGATCCTCGGTCGACTTGAGTATCGCCGCGCGCGACGGACATATCTCATTGCGCGTGCTCAGCACTGGAACGCCGATTTTGTCCAGCGAAAGGGCCCACATATTCAATCGCTTCTATCGCGGGGCGGATGCCCGGCTGATGACGGCCGGAACGGGATTAGGCCTGTACGTGGCGCGCAAGATCGCGATTGCTCACGGCGGGAACCTGGAGCTGGACAGCGAGCCCTCGGATGGCGGAAGCGTGGCGTTTCGGATGACTTTGCCAATTCCGGAAAGCGAGATCGATGACATCCGCGGTTAGTTTCAGCATCCTGGTCGTCGATGACGAGCCTTCGCTGCGTAAAGTAATTCGCGCTTCGCTGGCAGCCGGCGGCTATACGGTGGAAGAAGTAGGAACCGGCACGGAGGCCGTGGGGCTGCTGCAACGACGGTCGTTCGATCTTGTTCTGCTGGACATTAATATGCCCGGATTGAACGGGCTGGAGGCCTGCCGTAAAATCCGATCCATCGCTCCGCAGACTGGCATCGTGATGGTAACGGTGCGGGATTCCGAAGAGGACAAAGTGCGGGCGCTGGAAGCCGGCGCCGACGATTACGTTACCAAGCCTTTCCGCTTTCGAGAACTCGTCGCGCGCATCGGCGCGGTGCTGCGGCGAACCCGCAGGCACAGCCTAGGCGAGCCGAGCCAGGTGGAAGCGGGCGACTTACGAGTGGACTTCCGCCGCCGCAAGCTCTGGAAACGGACCGAAGAAATTCATCTTTCTCCCAAGGAGTTCGATCTCCTGGCCTTCCTGATGAAGAACCAAGGCGCGCCCATGACCCACGCGAAGCTCCTGGGCGCGGTTTGGGGGCCTGAATATGGGGGCGAATTGGAGTACTTACGCTCTTACGTCCGCATGCTTCGCAAGAAGATCGAAGACGATCCCGCTCAGCCCTTTTATTTGATGACCGAGCCTTGGGTCGGATATCGCTTCAACAATCCGGCGGACTCAGGTTCTCCTCCGTCCGAGTTGCTGGCCGAAGAATAAAGGCCCTTGTTATTTAACGGGTCACGCCATTATCCGCGCGGATCTTTATGCCTTTTTTATGACTTTTAACCCAAAATAGCCGGTACCATGGCCGCCCGAAGTGTTCCCGCTCTGCGCCCACCGAGCCAGCCCCCCTCACCGGATGGAGCGTTGTCCGTGTATCGAGTCCGGCCGCGGATTGAGAGCGGCAACAAGATCGAAGAACTCTCGTTGACCGAACTGAGAGCAAAGATCCGCAAGAACCGGGTCAGTTTCCCTTCTCAAGTGCCGACCTTCCCGAAACACGACCGTCCCGATCTGCAACGCAAGGCCGTGAAGCTTTATTTTCTTTTTGGATGGAGCTGCACCAGGATCGCTGAACGATACGGTGTTCTCCGCCAGCGCATCCAGCAGATTCTGTCCACCTGGAAGCGCCGTGCGATTCAAATGGGATACATCCAGGAAATTCCGCCCGCCACGCCATCGCGGGAGCTTGGCAAACTGCTCCAATAACACTTTCCGCTGGGCTTCCGTAAGTCGCCGGCCCAATTACAGCCGCGAGGCGCGCGGATTTTTCGCGCGGGTTACTACCCACTTAGTTGTGGTTCTCGCACCAACTAAAGCAAAACATAAATTCCTTTATCGCTCATAAGTTATTTCGATTCGACCACCCGGCATTTTCTTCACGACTTCCTAACGAAGATTTCACACTCTTTATGACTTTTTCATATGCCTGGCCGCATACTAGTCCAACAAGCGATCAGTTAGCGATCTATAGGAACTCGGGCGCTGAAGCTTTGAGGTACAAAGCTTTGTCGCGGAATAGATCTAGCAGCACGCCCGCCCACGTCAGGCCAGGCCGATTGACACCACCAGTCTGGTGTCTAACACCGTCATAGACGGTTTCGTAACTAGCTTCAATTCTAAATGACAAAGGAGCATGGAGACATGCAGATTCGCATGATACGTGTGCGCATGCTAAGACGAGCTGTGATTACAGCCGGGGTGGCGGGATTATTTACTTGCCAGCTTTTAACTGCGCAAAACGCTTCATCGCCGCAGATCATCGCCAGCGCGGAAGCTCCGCCGGAAACCACTACCACGGCGTCCAGCACGCCGGCCGCGGCCGCCGCGCAACAGAACGGTCCCACAGTTCTGGACGAACTCAATGCCATGAAGAGGCGCATTGAGAAGCTGGAAGAAGAACTGAAGGCGGCGCGCGGCGAAACGAGCGCCACGCCCACGCCAACTCCCGGGAGCGGCGCGGCCCCAAAGCGAACCGTGCTGCCGGGGACGATTGACAACTCGCAAACGGTGGCGACCATCGCCGATCCAAATCCGGCGCCAGGAGTTGTATCGCCGGCGGACCAGAGTTCAAGTCAGCCCGAAGCTCCGGCCGCCGCCCCAGCGGCGCCCGCGGTGGATTTGGAGACGCCATTCGCTTTCGCCGACTTTACGTGGATGCTCTCCAATTCACGCAACCACGACGAGGTTTTGGACGGAAAGTATTTTTCGGGTGAATTTAGAGTCGACACAAACTACATGTACGACTACGAGCACCCCATCGATCACACTCTTATTGGAACCACCGAGGGTGAGAGGACGGGAGAGTTTAATATACAGGCTCTGAATATCGGCGGCGACTTTCACGCCGGCAATATGCAGGGTCGCATCTTGACTCAGTTCGGCTCCGTTTCCACGGCCGTGCCGCGCAATGATGCCAGTTATAGCCAGGGCCAATGGGACCTCGCCGATGCCTACCGGTACCTGTCCGAAATGTATGCCGGCTACCACATCAACGTGAATCACGGACTCAACCTCCAGGTGGGCGATTTCCTCTCCTTCATCGGCCTGTTCAGTTATTACAGCTTCGATAACTGGATGTACCAGCCGTCCTATGTGTCGTCGAACACCCCGTGGTTCTTTACCGGTTTCCGAGCCCAATGGTTCGTAACCAACAAATTGAAGATTGAGCCTTGGTTCATCAATGGATGGCAGACTTATGCCAAATACAATGGCCGGCACGGACTTGGCGGCCAGATCCTGTGGCGGCCAACTGGCAATCTCGACTTCGTGTTCAACACATATGCCCTGGGCCGCGACACGCTAGGCGTCAATAATCGCTCGCGCTATCACATTGACGACAGCCAGGAGTACAAATACTACGAGAATCCCAACAAGTTCATGCACCGCATGGCGTTCACGCTCACTGAGGACATCGGATGCGAAAGCGGCGGCGGAGTGGTTTGCAAGGGCGGCAACTCTCAAACACCGGCGCAGAACTTTATGGGCATCATGAGCTATCACCGTTGGTGGTTCGATAAAGACAGGTTCGCCGCGGAAGTCGGTGGTGGCGTCATGAACAATCCCGGCCGCTATCTGGTGCTTTTGCCGCCGATCAACGGCGCGAATGCCACCTCCGGCACGCCCTACTTCCCGGAGGCTCCGGGCCTGCCGTTCAAGGCCTATGATTTCCAGATCGGCGCCGACTTTTTTCCGAGCCAGTGGGTAACGTGGCACGTCGAGTGGACGCAACGAGGGTCCAACGTTCCGTACTTTAGCGGACCCGGCGGCATCACTCCGCAACAAGCTCCTGGACTGTATGTGAATGAGGGCGCTCCCGGTTCTTTCATACCCGGGTTCTCCCCGGACCTTGTAAAACAAGAGCGACGCTGGATTTTCTCCTTAATGGTGAAACTCTAGGCGAGCGTAGCAACAATTCGGCAAGGTGTTCGCCGGGCTGATTCCACTTGGACACCTTGCCTTACTTATCCCTGAAGGAAACACTGACAATGTATCGCACAAAGACGTTTTACTTGTTCCTTTCTTCCACCGCGGTGCTGATAGCGGGAGCCCCGTCCTGGCAAAACAAACCGATTGCGCAGTGGAATGAAAACGACGCCAAGCAGGTGCTTCGCAACTCCCCGTGGGTGAAGCGAGCTACCGCAACCCTGCTTTTTCAACCCAGCAAAGACCAACTGCGCGCGGGAGGAAAAATGGGTGGAGGGAAAAGTGTCGGCCTGGAAAGCCTCCAACTTGCCAACTTGATCGGCGGAAGCCAGCACCATTCCAATTCCACAGCCAAAAAGCCAGGTTATCTGGTCCTCCGGTGGGAAAGCGCGTCCCCGGTTCGCAGTGCGGAATCGAAGTTAGAGGATTCCAATGCTCCCGGCTGGGACGGCGAGTACTACGCAATTGCCGTCTACGGGGTGCCGATTGACGCGGGCCGGCTAGACGAGGCGGGCCAGTCGGCGGATTTAAAAAAGCTAGGGGTGTTGAAACGCGAGGGGATGAAGGATCTGACGGCCGCGAAGGTTGAGATCATGTCATCGGGTGAAGGACTGGCCACCGTACTTTATCTGTTTCCACGCACCAGAGCGATCGCCGCAGAAGAGAAGCGCGTCGAATTCGACGCGCAGTTCGGGCCTATCTACGTGGCGCAATACTTCTACCCGCAGGAAATGCGGTTTCAGGGGAAGCCCGAGCTCTAGGCAGCCAGACTATGTCGAAAAACAATCAAGCCCTTCTATTGATGGCAGCTCTCGCGGCGTGTATTCCTGTGGCGGAGAATACGCAAGCCCAGACGTCAAACCCAACGGCCGCTCCGAAGGAGCGATGGCGGAACACGCCGATTGCCAGTTGGACCGAAGACGATGCCGGGCAGGTTCTCGAAAGGTCCCCCTGGGCTAAGGTCACGGTCGCGGGCATCGCCCGCCGGCAAAGCGAAGACGAGCGACGAGCGGGCGGCAACATGGGCCAACCTACTGGCGTCGGCTATGACGGAGTCGACGACAAAAAAGTCCGGCCGGTCCTGCCTCAAAACGTGTTTATGCCAGCTCCCACCGCGCCTTCCAAGGCCCAACTCATTCGATTGCTGGTCCGCTGGGAGAGCGCTCTTCCGGTGCAGGCCGCGGAGTTGAAGCGTGGTGAAAGCCAGCCGCCGACTTTGTCCGACAACGGATACAGCGTCGCTGTGTATGGTGTTCCGTTCACCGACGCCAAGGGCGACCCGTTGAGTTTGGCCCGGGATTTCAAAGAGTCCGCGTTTTTGAAGCGCGAGGGCAAGAAAGATGTCAAACCACTCCGCGTTGAAGCGTTCGAGTTGGAACACAACGCGGTGGTGGTTTACCTTTTTCCGTATTCGGCGGAAATCGGCAAAAAAGACGGCACCATTCAATTCGTCGCGCTGATCGGCCGGTTACAAGTGTCGCAGACCTTCAACGTTGAAGAGATGCAATTCCAGGGGAAGCTGGAGCTCTGATCAAGCGTTCGAGGACGACATCCCGATGCAAAAGCCGTGCTACAGGCTTGCGGCCGCGACGGCGGCGCTGAGCTTTTGTGTGTTCGCCGTCGCATCCGACCCCGACGCGCCCGGAGATATCCAGGGCGTCACGCGAAACCCAACTGGAGTTCCGCTGGCGAACGCGACGGTAACCATCCACAGCATCGATGAAAAGTCGGATCGCACTGTAACTTGCGGCGGGGACGGGTCGTTCTCAGTAGAACATCTCAAACCCGGAAAATATCGACTTACTGCAAAAACCGAGAAATTCGTAAGTCCCAACGCCTCGATTGTGGACCTGGAACCCGGCGAGGTTGCGAAGGTTGAGATGCCACTGGTTGAAAACGCAGCGGCCTCTACTGCGAAAACGAATGCGGTGCCGCACGGCTTCTGGAGCCGGCTCGCAAAAGCCTATACGGACGATTGGCACGATCGGACCGCGGGTGGTCCGGACCCTGGATTTCGCGGTTATCCCGCCCCTGAATCCGATCCACCTTATCCTTTCACGGTTTGGCCTTATGGCGGCTCGCCCGTGATCGGCCAGCCCAATCAAACCCCGCCCCCTCTGATGCAGGCTCTCGACGGCGGGCGGAATGGAGACGCTTGGAAGGCGTCGAACATCCAGATATACGGATGGGCGAACACTGGCTTCAACGTGAGCAGCTCGGATCGCGGCAGATTCGCGAACGCCCCGGCGGCTTATGCGCAGATTCCCGATTCCATTCAATTGGATCAGTTGACTCTCTACGTAGAAAAGGTGCCGGATACGATACAGACCGATCACTTCGATTGGGGCTTCCGGTTCACCAACCTGTACGGAATGGATTACCGTTTCACTACTTCAAAGGGAATCTTTAGCAACCAGTTGATCGGAGAGGACAATAAGTATGGCTACGATCCGGTGATGGCCTATATCGACCTTTACTTCCCGCACGTAGCCAGCGGACTGAATATACGGATTGGGCGATATATTTCGCTTCCCGATATCGAGGCGCAGTTAGCCCCGAACAACTACACTTACACCCACTCTTTAACCTACACTTACGATTGCTATACGCAAGACGGCGTCAACGCCACTTTCAAGTTCGGCGATCACTGGATGTGGCAGGCCGGATTGTCGGCTGGATGTGACTCGGCGCCGTGGACTTCAGACGCCAAGCTGACCGGGAATACTTGCTTGAGCTATACCTGGGTGAAAGGAGGGGACGAGATTTACGCCTGTGCAAATTCCCTGAATAACTCGAAGTACGCTTACAACAACCTCGCAGCTTACTATCTCACCTGGTACCACAAGATCAACGATAAATGGCATACCGACACGGAGTCCTGGTACCAGTACATGCGCGATGTACCAAGCATATTCGGCTCCATACCGGCGGAGAAAGGCTCCAACGGCGCCTGGTGCAATCCTGGACAGCAAAGCTGCTTCGCGCCCGAGTGGGCGATCGTGAATTATGTGGAGCGGCAGGTCGGAAAGAGAAACTATATCTCTATCCGGAACGAATACTTCGACGACATCAAAGGTCAGCGGACTGGTTATAAAACGCGCTACAGCGAACACTTGCTGGGCTGGGGGCACTGGATTGGAAGCACGATTCTGCTTCGCCCCGAGATCAGCTATCTGCGCGCCTACAATTACCCGGCATTTGACGCCGGCGCCAAAAAAAACCAAACCATGCTGGCTGGGGACGTCATCTGGTTCTACTGAAGCCGGTTAAAGCCAATACTGTTCACTTTATGCCGCTGGTACACGCGACTTTTAGTCGCGTCTCCTCCATACCGAACACAAACGCGGCTGAAGCCGCGTGTACTTTTGGCGGCCCTGCTAAGTGAACAGTACTGTTCGGTTAAAGTTGATCCGCCGCACGCCGGTTGGTGCGATTCAAAATCCTTATTGCATCCATCAAAGAAATTGTCTTTATGGAGTCTTAACGACTTGATTTCCGGGAGTCGATGAGCACAAGTCTATGAGCGAAAGCGCGTATCCACCTCGTGGCTATGCTGCTCGCGGCCCGCTACGGCGTTATGGGCGCCAAGATCCTGATGCAGCCTTTATGCCTTTTTCACAGGCCGGACCGCATACTCCCGAACAGACTCCCGCTAAAGAGGAAAGGGGTGACATGGGAATTCATCTTGGTGGATTTGCGCTCGCTGCTCTCGCGATAGGGGCGCTGCTTTGCCTTTCATCCCGAGATCTGCGAGCGGAGGATGGTTCTGCGAACGGTTCGGACACCTCAGCCGGGACCACCGGCGCAGCGGACGCTTCCGAACGATCCAGCGTGAATGATCCCGAAAGCGGTCAGCCGGACGGCGCCGCGCAAACCGATCCGGCGTCGGCGGCGAGTTCCGGTTCGGCGGCGCCCGCGGGAAACGCAGCCACGGCGGCCACGCAAAAAGGTTTCTGGGCGCGCCTCGCCCAAGCCTATTACGACGACTGGCATCCATCCACCGCGAGCACCGATGTGCCGAAATATCGTGGTTTTCCAATGCCCGAGAGTAATCCTCCGTATCCGTTCAATGTCTGGCCGATCGGCGGAACGGAGTGGATTGGTTATCCGAACGCGACCTCCTATCCGCTGACCACCGCGCTCTACGGAAGCAAATCCTGGCAATGGCTCAAGAAAGCAAATATCCAGATATATGGCTGGGCCAATGCCGGAATGAACCTGAGCACCAGCACCCAATCGCAAGGCGGGAAATACGCGAACGCGCCGGCCGCTTACAATCAGATACCCAATTCAATCCAACTCGACCAGCTTACGCTGTACATCGAGCGGGTACCGGACACAGTGCAGAAAGATCACGTCGATTGGGGCTTCCGGTTCACCGGTCTGTATGGTCTGGATTACCGCTTCACGACCGCCGACGGTTACTTCAGCCAGCAGTTGTTGCACGCCAAGCCAGACGGCACGCTCGGCAACCAGTATGGCGCCGATCCGGTGATGTTCTACCTCGATTTTTATTTCCCTCACGTGGCCGATGGAATGATTCTCAGGGTGGGCCGTTACATCTCACTGCCCGATATCGAAGCCCAGTTGGCTCCGAACAACTACACTTACACCCACTCGCTGACTTACACCTACGATTGCTACACCCAAACCGGCGCGAACGCGACCATCAAATTCAGCAACTTGTTCACGTTTCAAGCCGGCATATCGCCTGGGTGCGACACCTCGGCGTGGAAACCGAGCGCTCAGTGGACTGGCAACCTCTGTGGACAGTTTACGTTCAGGGACGGCCAGGACGACATCTATCTGTGTGCCAACTCGCTGAACGGAGGGAAGTACGCCTACAACAATCTGGCGGCTTATTACGCCACCTGGTACCACAAGATCAACGACAAGTGGCATGCGGATTTCGAAAGTTGGTACCAATACGAGAGTCACACGCCGAATATATTCAATCCCGCGGCCGCGTATCTACTCATCACCAACGCCGATGGCGCTTGGTGTAAAACGGCGGACGAACTGACGTGTTACGCCCCGGAGTGGACTATTCTCAACTACACGAACCGGCAGTTGAAAGCCCATGATTTCATCAGCCTGCGCGACGAATTTTTCGACGATCTGAGGGGGCAGCGCACTGGCGTCAAAGGCCGGTACATCGAAGACGGCATCTCCTGGAATCATTGGATCGGAAGCACCGTGGTTTTGCGGCCCGAACTTCGGTGGGAGCATAACTTCGATAATCCAGCCTACGACGGCGCCACCCGCCACAGCCAGTTCATGTTCGCCGCTGACGTCATTTGGTTTTATTGACGAGCGCCGGTTTGCCGATGAGCTCGAAGGAGTAGGATTAGTGCAGGAGAGTTTTTGAAATGACGCGGGAGTGTCAAAAATTCGAAAAGACCGCTTGCTCACGCGCGCGGCTCCCAAGGAACTAGACTGCAAAAGTTGACATTAACTCGTTTGCCGCCGTTGGTTTCTGGCGACGTGGAACATACGCGGGAAAGGGCGCTTGTTCCTGACGTTTTTGACCTGGCCGCAGGCCAGGTCGTTCGCTCGGTAGAATCCGCGTGTTACAGAGCCCCGACCGTGAGGGAGCCGGTTTCGACACAGCCAGGCCTAAGTTTGCATCGGTGGTCCTCATCGCGGGAGTTCTCGGCTCGGGATGATCGTTGGTACGGGCGTCAAAGCAGGAGTTCATGAGCTTCATGGAGGCGGAGTTCGAAAGGTTGGACATCAACAAAGGATGGGGAGTTGGACGTGAAAGAGCTGACAGACTCGGGGGTGCAGGTGCGCACTCGTGGCTGGTAGCTATACGGCGTGTAGTGTCAGGATATAGATGGACGTAAGATTGGCCGGTGGTAGCCGAAAGATAGTCACTTTTCCAATTACATGTAAGGACTCCCTTGTGAAGTTTTTATGCTTTCTTTAGCTCTTTTCGCCTACCCTAACTGATGAGTACCAACCTGCATCGATATCAATCGATCAGTCCTCAGAGTCCATCCTTCAGATGAACTGAGCGACTGTTCGATCTTGCGTACTCCACGTTGCGTTACTGCAGATGCGCCATGTGCAACAGGCGGGTGGCACATGTTTCTGCAATGGGCGGCTTGAGCACCGATCCAACTGAACATGTCGAACCTTCAACAATTGACTTGGCGCTGGTGCACCGGGTGCATCCTGCTTGGTTGCGCGGCGGCTAACGCGTGGGCGCAGGCGCACAGCTTCTCCTGGCAGGAGGTTCGCGACAAATTTCAGCAAAACAATCCGACCTTGCGGGCGGCGCAAATCGGTATCGACGAATCCCGCGCCCAGGAGATCACGGCCCATTTGCGGCCAAATCCGGATTTGACTGGCAACTTCGATCAGATGAACTTTTTCTCGACACAGCCTCCGCCCAGCGGCGGTCCAAGCATCTATAGTCCACTCGCCTACGCCCTGCCCTCGGCCTCTATCAATTATCTGCACGAGCGGCAGCACAAACGGGAGTTGCGGCAGCAAAGCGCGCAGGAAGGGACCGCGATCACCGTTTCCCAGTACGCCGATCAGGAGCGCAACCTGCTCTTCAATTTGCGAGCGGCATTTGTGCAGACGCTGCAGCAGAAAGCGATCTTGGATCTTACGCGCGAGAGCCTGGCCTTTTACAACCGTCTGCTGGATGTGAGCAACGAACGGCTGAAGGCGGGCGACATTGCACGAGTGGATTTCCAGCGGCTGGAACTGCAGCGTGTGCAGTTTGAAACCGATGTCCAGACGGCGCTGGTGAACCTGCGCACCGCGAAAATACAGCTGCTAATGCTGCTGAACGAGCGCACCCCGGTTGAGCAGTTCGATGTCGCCGGAACGTTCGACTACAGCACTGACATTCGACCGCTTGAGGAATTCCGGAATCTGGCGGTGGAAAACCGGCCGGATTTGAAAGCCGCCGTGCAATCAATCCAGAAGGCGCAAACGGATCACAAGCTGGCGGTGGCCAACGGCTCCACGGATCCGACCTTCGGCGCCGATTTTGCGCGCAATCCACCGATTCCGGTGTACCTGGGAGTCAACGTCACCATCCCGCTGCGCCTCTTTGATCGGAATCAAGGCGAGAAGCTTCGCACCGAACAGGACATCGCGCGCAACGAACGGTTGCGCGACGCGGCTACCGCGCAAGTGTTCAGCGACGTGGATTCCGCTTACGCCACAATCGAAAGCAACCTGACGTTATTGCGCCCCTACAAGGAAGCTTACTTGAAGGACGCGACCGAGGTTCGCGACATCATGTCGTTCGCTTACACGCGGGGCGGAGCGTCGCTGTTGGATTTTCTGCAAGCGCAGCAAGATTACCGCAGCACGCAGCTCAACTATTTAAACCTAGTGGGTGCTTACCTGACGGCGGCCGCGCAGTTGAATCTTTCCGTGGGACAGGAGGTTATTCGATGAACTGCAAAACCGTTGCGCTCATCTCCGCGTGCCTGAGCTCGAGTTTTATGCTCGCCGGATGCGGATCGAAAGTACAGGCGGATGCCAAGCAGGAGGCGCCCCCGGCGGCTCAAGTAGAGAACGAGACGGACAGTAGTCTGTTCAAAGTGGAGAACACGCAGCAGTTTCCGGTGGTTACCGCGGGCGAACACGATACCGCGCCGGAGCTCAAAACCACAGGGTCGGTGAGTGCGGACGTTTCGCGCAACATCCCAGTGATTTCGCTCGCTTCCGGCCGGATCGTCGAGATCGACGCGCGCCTGGGAGACAGTGTCACGAAAGGGCAACTATTGCTGAAGGTGCAGAGCCAGGACATCGCACAAGCCTTCTCCGATTACCGACAGGCGATGGCGGACGAACAACTGGCCAAGGCGCAACTGGAGCGCGCCAAAATCCTGCTGGAGAAAGGCGCCATCGCGAAGAAAGACGAGGAGGTGGCGGAGGATGCGGAAGTGAAGGCCAAGGTGACTACTGAAACTACGATGGAACACCTCCGGGTGCTGGGCGCCGATATGGAGCATCCCAGTTCCATTATTGAGATCCACGCGCCGGTATCGGGCGTGATTACCGATCAGCAGGTGACTGCTGCGGCGGGCGTAAAAACGCTCGACAATTCGCCGAATCTTTTCACCATTTCGGATCTGTCGAGAGTATGGATCATTTGCGATGTATACGAAAACGATATGGCGTTCGTGCGCGTGGGCGAGTACGCCGATATCCACTTGAACGCGTACCCAAACGTCATCCTGAAGGGGCGCATCCAAAACATTGCTCCCACCATGGATCCCAATATCCGCACTGCCAAAGTGCGCCTGGAAGTGGACAACCCCGGCCTGCTGCGCTTTGGGATGTTCGTCACCGCCGCCTTCCATGGGATGCAGAAGGAAATGCTTGCCACGGTTCCGGCCACTGCCGTTCTCCACCTGCACGATCGGGATTGGGTTTACTCACCGGCCGGGAACAATCAATTCCGCAGGATCGAGGTGATGGGAGGGGACATGCTTCCGGGCGGAATGCAGGAAATTGCCAGTGGAATTAAGCCCGGCCAGCAAGTCATCTCGAACGCCCTGGTTCTTCAAGCCACGGTGGAGCAATAAGCCAATAGCCAAGGGCCAAATCCAACTGCCAAGGGCCAAAAAATGATTCGTAAGGTCGTAGACTTTTCCCTCAACAATCGATTTATCGTTCTTGCCATCGCGATTCTGCTGTTGGTTTGGGGAGCCATCTCGTTCCACAATCTCCCGGTGGAAGCCTATCCGGACGTGGCGAACAACTATGTCGAGATCATCACGCAATGGCCGGGCATATCGGCCGAGCAGATTGAGCAGCAGGTGACCATTCCCCTGGAAATCGCCATGAACGGGATCCCCGATGTGGTGAATCTGCGCTCCTTCTCTCTGTTCGGGCTTTCCGATTTGAAGCTGGTGTTTGAAGACGGATCGGAGAACGCCTGGAATCGGGAGCGGGTGCTGGAACGATTGGCGCAGGTCACCTTGCCGCCCAACGTCAATCCGCAGATGGGAACGGACTGGAGCCCGGTGGGACAGATCTATTTTTTCACTCTGCGGAGCACCAATCCTAAATACGATGTGATGGAGCTGAAGTCGCTCGAAGATTGGGTGATCGAGAAAAATTTTAAATCCGTTCCCAACGTGGTGGACGTGGCCAGCTTCGGCGGCCCCACGCGCGAATATCAGGTGCGCATCGATCCGGACAAGCTCATCTCCTACGGGCTGAGCATCGGCCAGGTGGAACAGCAACTGACCAACAACAACGCCAATGCCGGAGGCAGCTTCATCGAAGCGGGCCTGCAACAGGTGAATGTGCGCGAGGTCGGGATGGTGAACACGGTGCGCGACATCGCCGACACAGTGATCAAAACGCAGAGCGGCACGCCGCTGCATGTCCGCGACATTGCAACCGCGGCTCAGGGTCCCAAGATACGTCTAGGCCAATTTGGCCGGGCCATTCGACGGGAGAACGGAAAGATTGTCAACAACGACGACGTGGTTTCCGGGATCGTTCTTCTGCGGAAAGGCGCGGATTCGGACGACGTCCTCAAGGGAATTCATGCCAAGGTAGACGAACTCAACAACGTCATCCTGCCCGCGGGCGTCAAGGTGGTTCCATTCATCGATCGCAGCGAACTGGTGGAATTCACCACGCATACCGTGCTGCACAATCTGACCGAGGGCATTGTTCTCGTCGTCATCATTCTGTTCCTGTTCCTTGGAAACACGCGCGCCGCGCTCATCGTCGCAATCACCATTCCGTTTTCGCTGCTGTTCGCATCGATCTGCCTGAGCCTCCGCCATATTCCCGCGAATCTTTTGTCCTTGGGCGCTCTCGATTTCGGCATGGTAGTGGACGGGGCGGTAGTAATGATCGAAAATATCGTGCGGCACTTGCACACGCACCCCCAGAGCGATGGCGCGCACGTGTCTGTCTCCGACCGGATTCGCATCGCAGCTCACGAAGTGCAGCGGCCTGTCTTTTACGCCATCACCATCATCATCACGGCCTATATCCCGATCTTCACGCTGCAGCGGGTGGAAGGCCGGCTGTTCAAGCCAATGGCTTGGACGGTAGCGTTCGCGCTCCTGGGCGCGCTGCTGTTCTCGATCATTGTGTCGCCGGTCCTGGCGGCCCTCCTGTTCCGCCGCGGGGCCAGCGAATGGGAAAATCCGGCGATGAGATTTCTGACCTCGCGTTATCGCGCGGCCGTGCGCTGGTGTATTCGCGAACGCTGGGTGCCGGTTTCTGTCGGAGTTCTTGCCTTCGGCGCGATGATTTATCTCGCCACCAGCGGCATTGTCGGGTCCGAGTTCCTTCCGCATCTGGACGAAGGCGCCTTGTGGGTGCGCGGGACGTTCGCGCCCAGTACCGGACAGACGGAGGGCGTCCGCGTCGCCAATCTGGGGCGGCTCGCGCTGGCGTCGTTTCCCGAAGTGACCATCGTCACCAGCCAGGTAGGACGCCCGGACGACGGGACGGACACCACCGGTTTCTTCAACACCGAATTCTGCGTGGACCTGAAGCCGAAAGAACAGTGGCGGCCTGTATTTCACCAGGACAAGGAAGAGCTGATCGCCGCTATGAACCGGGAAGTGGAGAAAATCCCGGGAGCGGTCTGGAATTTCTCGCAGCCCATCGCCGACAACATGGAGGAAGCGGTGAGCGGCGTCAAGGGGCAGCTTGCGACCAAGATTTATGGCGACGACCTGAGGACGCTGGAGGACAAGGCGGACGAGGTGATGAGGGTCATGCGTACTGTTCCCGGCATCGAAGACTTGGGAGTCTTCCGCCTGCTCGGGCAGCCCAATTTGAACGTACAAGTGGACCGCCAGCAAGCCGCGCGGTTTCAGCTCAACGTGGCTGACATTCAGGATGCCGTCCAGACTGCCGTAGGCGGCAATGCGCTGACGCAGGTCCTGCAGGGCGAACAACGTTACGATCTCGTAGCCCGCTATCTGGAGCCATACCGGGATACGCGGGAGGCGATTGCAAACATTCGTTTGCTTTCGCCGTCGGGCGAGCGCGTCTCACTAGCGCAGCTTTCCAAGATCCAGATGAGGGACGGCGGTTCGGAAATTTATCGCGAAGGCAATCAGCGTTATGTCGCCGTGAAGTACAGCGCGCGAGGGCGCGATCTGGGAAGCACGGTGGAAGAAGCCATCGGCAAAGTGGGCAAGCAAGTCCAGTTGCCCCGTGGCTATCACATCAAGTGGGAGGGCGAGTACGAAAGCGAGAAACGCGCGGCGGCGCGACTGGCCATTATCGTGCCCCTCACGGTGCTGATCATCTTCGTCATTTTGTACACCATGTTCAAATCCATGAAATGGGCCTCCCTCATCATCGTCAACGTTATGATGACGCCGCTCGGCGGCATGGCTGCGTTGCTAGTGACGCACACCCACTTCAGCGTGTCTTCGGGCATCGGCTTCCTGGCGCTGTTCGGCGTTTCCGTGCAGACCGGGGTGATCATGCTGGAGTACATCAATCAAAGACGCGCCCGCGGGCACTCCATCGAGGAAGCTGCGGTGGAAGGCGCGGTGCTTAGACTGCGCCCCATCATGGTCACCAGCCTGGTGGCCACTTTGGGATTGCTGCCGGCCGCGCTATCGCACGCCATTGGCTCGGACTCGCAGCGGCCCTTCGCCATCGTGATCGTCGGGGGCTTGATCTCGGGCTTGTTGCTGAGCGTCTTCCTTCTGCCTACCCTGTATGCTTGGGTGGCCCGGGAAGGTGACGTGCTTCCAGCCCCGGAGACCCATTTAGAGGAAGCTCACTAACAACTAGCCCTCCGAGCCATCGCATACCAATCGCTGCTGTCCGCCGGTTTGCCCGTTCACACCGCTTAGTGGTCCACTGAAATATCGGAGGATATCGGATCGATGACGAGGGAAGAAGTTCGCGCGCGGATTGAGGAGATCGCAATAGTTCCCGCGGTTCGTGCCGCGAACGCGGAGGATGCCCTATTTGCCGCCGAAGCGGTTTCCCGGGGCGGAATCCCCATTGTGGAACTGACCATGACAGTTCCCGACGCCACGGACTTAATCGCTCGTCTGGTAAAGAAGCACCCGCGCATAGTGGCTCACGAATTCGCCTGACGGATTCCCGAGATGGTATCGAAAGTGTCGAAGCGAGCGAGGTGTGGCCCTGGAGGAAGTCGTTCGCCGCCTGTCTCCAGCACGCGTTCGCGGAACGCACGCCGAACGTCGTCGAACTCCTCGAAGCCAAACGAGCCGCTTTGAGGCATGGCCCCACTCGGCTTGATCGCATCAAGAAGATCGTCGGCTTCTTCGGAAGTCAGCAGCACGAGATGGCGCCCGGCGTGCCGTTTACGTTCGGCCCCCTTCTCGACAGCGCTAGTGCGTCGTTTCCGCGTCTGGAAACTGCGCCGCGGCCAGTCTATGTCTTCAACCAGACTGGCTCGAAGACGGACACATGGCATGACAGGGGCCTGACGGAACACGGACCGTACACGACCCAAGTCTTTACGCCGAACCAGCCGCGAATCTGTGTGGTGTGCCAGCAATCCATGAAGGGGCAGGTGGAGCAGTTCCTGCACAAATTCGATCAGGGCATCAAACTGCCACCACCGCCGCCGTCGCGCGACCGGAGCCGGCCATCGAAGCGTCAAACAAACTACTTCGAGAAAGGCTTCCGCCGGAAATATGCGCTGCAGGACATCCAATACGAGTTTTTCCTCACGGAAGGCAACTCGGTTGATTCGTATAGGAAGGCCTGCCAAAACGCGCTGGAGAAACACGGCTCCGGGCAGAAATTCGACCTGGCATTCGTTCAGATAGAAGAACCATTCCATGAACTGGCTCCAAAGGCCAATCCGCATTTCGCCAGCAAGGCCAGTTTCCATACGCTCCAGATTCCGGTTCAGGAATTCGAAATTGAAACGACTCGGAAACCGGACAACGAGCTCATCTACGTGCTCAACAACATGGGCCTGGCGAGCTACGCCAAGTTGAATGGGATTCCGTGGCTCCTCAAAGCAAATCCCACGATTGCCCACGAACTGGTGATCGGGCTCGGCAGCGCCAATATCGGGGAGAGCCGCCTCGGTGAGCGGGAGCGGTTCGTCGGCATTACGACCATCTTCAGCGGAGACGGCAACTACCACCTGTCCAATTCTTCGAAGGCGGTCTCCATGGACGAATACCAGACGGCCCTACTCGAAACCCTCCGGGCCGCCATTCTGAAAGTTCGCCAGGATATGAATTGGCAGCCAAGGGATCATGTCCGGTTGGTGTTCCACGCCAGATTCAAGAAATTCAGCGGCGAGGAGGTGCAATCGATCAAAGGGCTTTTGAAGGAACTCGGGGATTACGACGTCGAGTACGCGTTCGTTCAACTGAGCGACGAGCACCCGTACATCCTCTTCGACCGGAACCAGAGTGGCGCTTTCGACTACGAAACCAGGCGCACCAAAGGAGTCTATGCGCCAGAGAGAGGCCGTTACCTGGAACTTGGGAAGCGAGAAGTGCTGCTGTCGCTAACCGGTCCGCGAGAGGTGAAGCGGCCTGAAGATGGCACGCCTCACCCGGTGTTCCTGAGTCTGCACCGGGATTCCACGTTTACCGACATGCGCGCCCGTAGGGCGTGAGCGCACCCTTGCGGATCGCTGGATCTATCCATCGAGCGGTTACTGGTATCAGTTCCTCGTGCAGTCGCGCGACACCGGGGCCATAGAGTGCCAGGCGGCCGATGAGAAGAACACGCGGAATCGCATCGGTCGTCTGCGCCATGCAGGCGCGCGAGAGGTCATGGTGGACAAAGCCCTGGGCGGTAAAGCGCGACAGCAG
>Ga0302325_10008414_pt1 | contig 22653 bp, 24 predicted proteins | sample Palsa_T0_2_FD_201948 | JGI IMG/M metagenome (GOLD analysis project Ga0302325, IMG submission 201948) | Peat permafrost microbial communities from Stordalen Mire near Abisko, Sweden - Palsa_T0_2 | ecosystem: Environmental > Terrestrial > Soil > Palsa > Peat permafrost | place: Sweden: Abisko...
AAAGAAAACTTTGGAATGGTTGCGATGGCGATGTCGAAGGGCGCCGCAGCTGCGGCGAAATCGCGGATTTTCCCGGGGTTGGAAGTTGCCACCAGAATCGTGCGTGGTTTCATGCAGTAGGACTCGCGGATTCTGCCGGCCGCGCACGCAATCGGCGCGTCTTGAACCAGGCGATTACGAGCACAGCAAAGCTGAACAGTGAGACGATGCTTCCGGCCAAACGATCGATCGTCCGGCGAAAATAAATGTATATATCGCTGTCTCCGGGCGCAATCGGAATGACGATCAGGCCTGTGGCCTCGGTTTTCTGCGTCGCGACGGGCTTGCCGTTGACGACGACTTGCCACGCGGGATAGCTGAAAAGTCGCACTACTACATTTTGTGGCGCGGCAGCCTGCACCATGAAATGCTTTTCCGTCGGCGCCCACGCGAATATCTGGGTGCGAACCGGCGCTCCCGAGTCGTCGCTGACGCGCGGCAGAGCCTTGTTCAACTCCGAGGCGTCGGCCCCGGCCGGGACGTATTCGTCGGTGCCTTCATAGCCGGTGCCGTCGGCGACGGCAGTGCTCATCTCGCGGATGTCGGCGGCCGTGTCCCACCAAGGGGGCTGGAAGCGATATCCGGCAACAATCACCGCGGCCAGCAGAATGCCGGAGGCCAGCAAGCGAGCAGTCCAGCGCCTGGTCGCCATGGTCAGAAGCATCGCCAATGCGGCATTCATGCATAGCAGCCAGCGAAACGGAAGTTGCGCAAACCGCAGCTTCGGCAGATGCTGCCAGAGCAAGTTGCTCACAGAGAACATGAGAAATATGCTGCCCGCGCCCCAGCCAGCAAGCAGCATCCATGGGTTTTGGCCAGTGCTGGGGGGCAGACGATTTGTCCGCCGGCGCCGGCTACCCCATATCGCAAGAACGAGGACGCCGATTTCGGCAAGGGCCACAGTTGAAAGCAAAAGATTGAAGCGATTGTGATCTGAATCGGCGATGGTGGTGAAAAGAAAATTGTCCTGCGGCCGCACTCCCGGTGACATCACTTGATCGAGATTGATCCAGCGCTGTTCGTAAATTGCCGGCAGCAGATAAAAAGAGGCAAGCCCCGCTCCCAGAAGCACGGCCAGCGTAGTTCGGATTAAGGTCCGAAGCAGGGGACGCCAGAACTGCGCGCTCCACAATCGTTCGTCCGCCGTCCCACCCGCAACCGCGGTGGCAACCCTGCTCGCACTGACGAGCAAAACCAGCCCGGCGGTTGAATAGTGGACCATTACAGCCGCAGGTATGTTGGTCAGCCACGCTCCGGCGAGCACGAGACTCAACCACACTGTCGTACGACAGCCGGGTTGGTCGAGCCGAAGGATACAAAGCAGAAGAAGAGGTAGCAGGGCCGCCGCCAGCAGTTCGGCGTATGCGCTCCGCCAGTAAACAATCACCAAGTGATAGGGATTCAATGCGTAAAATACTGCGGCAAACAACGCATCCGTAGCTGATAGCCACTCGCGGGCGAGCCGGTACATAGCGGCTCCGGCAAGCACGAGCGCGAGCCAGCAATACGCGCCCGGCACCATCTTCCAGGGCAGTGTAGCGCCGAGGGCAGCGCCCAGAGTCCACGAGGCGGGCGGATAAAACAGGAAGCGGGCCTCACCGTAGCCCCATTGTGCCAGCGCCGCCCAGCGCGGATAAAGAATGCCGTGCTTCCATTGGTTGAGCACGTCCATCCACGAAAACACGTGGAACTCGAAATCATGTCCGGATGGAATGTGCCAACAAAAAAAGGGAGCAATGGCCAGGAGACAGGCGCCCCCCAGCCAGACCCAACGCGAGATCGAAATTCTGAGCAATGAGAGGTTATCCCGAAGAGACAAGGCTTGCCGTGTCTGTGGCGCCACTGGAAACGGGGCAAGCTGGGTATCTCCTGCGCAGGGCAATTCTATTGCATAAGGAATATTTGGGAAAATTAACGGAGCAAAATCATTCCGGAGGGGATGGGACGAGGGCGACCCTAAAGACAACATGCCAAAGCAGGCAGGCGTCTATAGGCTGACGTTTATTGGTTGACGTTTATTGGCTGACGTCCGCCGGAGTGCGCTGGCGGTGGAGTTCGGAGAGAAAAGCCTCTTCGTCGAGCGCGCAGCCGCTCCGCAGCAATTCGAGAAGGGGATCTTCGGCCTCGGTTCCCTCGTTGCTGGTCGGGCTCAGGTCGACAGCCAGGGCGACAAGCGAACGAGGAGAAGTTTCCAGTTGCGGAGTGGTGCCGGGCTGGCCGGTGAGGAACTCGATGAATTCGCCGACGCTCTTGCGCTGTTCTTCGGTGCGGGCAGGGAATTCAATGCCCATGCCGTGTCCGGGATGCATAACCCGAACCACGCCTTCGGCGTGAATCTCCATTCCAGCGGCGCGCAGGCACAGGTCGACGGCGGATGACTGAGGGAAGGGAGAGTCGGTCTGCACATAGCAGCCGCCCAGACTGAGGTCGGTGAGTTTGCATTGCGAGACCGCGACGGGTTCTTCGGGCAAAGCCTGGTGGGAACGCGCAGCCAGCCACTCGCGCATGTTCTGACTCATCGTGGCATCCATGTCGAGAAAGCGGAGGCCGATTTGACCGTTGGCCGTGCTCCAGGCAACTTCAACATCAGAATCAACAGCGGTGCCGCCATCGGGGAGCTCGAAGGAGACGCGAGCCGTGGCCGCGGATGGAAGCGGTTTGGCGGCCAGCACATCCATGCCGCCGGTGCTCAGGTCGAGCAGAATGCCTTCTACCGTATTGCTTTCGTCGATCCGAATCGAAACCGGGGCCTGGACAGCGACCCGCAGCGACTGCCGCCGTTCGCGCTTCAGCAGCGCCGTGGCCGCGCGCAACGTGTTCTGAGCCTGCTCCGGCGAAATGGGCTTGGTAAGAATGAAATGAGCTCCCGCGCCGAGGATGGAGCGGATCTGCGAGACATCCTGGAGCAAGGCAACCGTCACCGGCGGATTACGGTCAGGGCCACCGGCGAGACGGCAGGATTCGAGCAGCTGAGACGCCGTTTCAGGATCATCGAAGTCGACGATGACCTGATCGAAACGTTCCTCCGCCACTCGCGCCGAGGCGACATCGATAGCATTAGACCGATCAACCGCGACGCCGAACTCCGCCAGAACCTGGATCAGAGTTTCCGCCGTCGGGTCGTCCTTGGACACCAGAAGAGCCTGCAATATCATGGAACCGAGCCTCTCGCCTCGCTTTGCGCTTCTACGGCCAGCGCGGAGTTACGCTACGACCTGGCTTAGACGGCGAGGACTGAGCGCTGGCCTTGGCAGCCATCGCATTGGAATTTTCGTCGTCTACTTCCGACAACACTGCGCTATCGTCCTCGGTGTCAGTTTCGGCAAGCAAGGGCGCAACCTCGCGCAGTTTCTCGGCAGCTTCCTGCAGCATCTCGATCTGCTTGGCAAGCTGTGTGTGCTGCGCCTGCTTCCGGCGCAAAACCTCATGGATATCCTTCATACGTCCCCCTGGGCATGACTTTAGGTTTGGACGAAGGTAAGGTCAACGGTAAAGCCATCGTGGGTCGTTACTGCGGTAACGGAAGAGGAGGGGGACTTCCTGGTGGCCACGTTTACGACGCCTGGCTAAGGGCGCGAGGGAGTTGAGTCTCGGAAGGTTTTTGCAACTTTGTAACGACCCCTGAGGCATAGCGCACAGCGCCGGGCCAATGCTGGACGATCCAGTTGCTGGCTCTCCATGCGGCATCGCTCTTCGCGGGCAGGACACCGGAGACCAAGGGCACGAACGGCAGCCGGAAATAGCGAGTCCCTTCAACCCTGAAAGGCTGTGTCATCAGGGCAAGCTCTTCTCGGGTCAGGGGATGCTCAAACTCGGAAATGTCCTCCTGGGCCGGCAGCCAGCTGCGGATCCAGGCATACCACTTGGAGAATCGGATAGGCTCGCGAAGAATGATTACCCCGCCCTCGCGGAGCACCCTGCACATTTCGTCGCGCACAAGTTTTATTTCGAGATGGTGAATGAGGGCCATGCAAAAAATTGCGTCAACAGACTCATCCGGGAGTCCGGTTGCGTATGCGTCACCGGCCCTGAGGGTTGCCTCGAGATTGGCGTTAGACAAACGTTTCTGAGCGATGGCGATCAGGTCCGGGGAGATATCGATGCCGATGACACGAGCGCCGCGTTCGAGCAATGGGATAACATTCTCCCCTGTCCCGCAGCCGAGGTCGAGTACGGTCTTGCCGTGAACGTCTCCCAATAGATGAAAAGCGTACTCAAGTCCGTAGGGCGTATCTGCCGGGGGATTCAAGTAACGATCAATCTGAGCTCGTTCAAGGGGCTTCAGAACGACCTTCGCGGCCTCGCTCGCACTACGTTCAATCTCGGATTGATTGCGTTCTAACAATCGAGGGGGAGTCATGGTAAGAAGTCATAGTAATCCGAGTTGCCTTGACTTCAAAATCAAAAACCCCGCCTTGCGGCGGGGTCATGAGTCGAGTGTGCTGGGCGAATCAACAACCTAGCTTTAGGAGCCGATCAGCTTACGACGGAACATTCCAGCGATACCCACAAGCCCGGTTCCAAGAAGACCCAAAGTTCCGGGTTCCGGGATACTGAGACTGGTGCTTCCCGTACGGACGTGCCCGATACCCTGGTTAAGCTGGTCAGCAACGGTGTAGATCGTCTGGGTCGTCGTTCCGGTTATCATACGACCGTCATACGTGCCCTGAATCGTGCCGCTCAGAGTGTAGACCAGGTTTTTCGCGCCCGGCGCGCTGGTCAAGGTCCAGTCAATCGGACCGACGAAGCTGCCGCTAAACAGTGTCCCCTTGGGAACTCCGTAACTGCCATTGCTCTTCACGACAAACGACGAGCCCGTGCCTGAAAACGTCCCCCCACCCGACAGGGAGCCGGTAAGTAGTACTCCGGTCGAGAAGGTGACTGAACCGAGAGAGTGTGTACCCGAACTTATGCCATTAAAAGTCTTCAGTTGGGATTGATTGGAACTGATCGTTGTTACGCCGATCGTGCCCGCCCCCCCGTTGGGAGAGGTAACCGTGACGTTGCCATATTCGTTCGTGAGATCGATACCGTTCGCCCAAGCTGCAATCGGTAATGCCAATGCCAGGAATGCCAGAACTACCACTCGCCTCATTTTATTTCCTCCCAAAACTTTTACTTCCCAGTCTTACACTTCCCCGATTCGCCCTGAAAGCCTCTCCAGGGTGTAGATCGCCATCTATTGCTCGAGCACTTGTCGTTCCAAAACTGCCGTAGCTGATTATTCGTTCTTTATCAATAACTTACGATCGTTCGTGACGACTGTTTGCACGATTCGGAATGCAATCTGCTGCACACTCGCGACCCTTTAGCTTCCCTCAGATCGTCCAGCGCCTCAGTCTCAAGCCGAGCTGCGAAACGAGCAAAAAGCGGCTTCGGAGTCGGTAAGGGGGAATTTCGCCACCAGAAACTGACCCCTAGGGGACCGCTTCTAGAACCTGATGCGACTGGTGCGGGGTAACCAATCGTGAGGTTACTAATGTTACCACAGGGCTGGAGATTGGCAAGTAGCTCGTTGGTGCCACACGATGTCACCGTCGTGGCGTTCCATTTTTGGTTCCCTTGCCATATTTTAGGCGCGAGCAGTTCTGGGGGAGGGCTGTTCGGGCGTCCTGCGATCCTTAGATCCGGGGCGCTTCTTATTTGCGGCTAGGTCGTGACGAATTCTTCCGCGGGGACGCCTCAAATCGTCCAAGTGACCACACATTGCCACTGCCCACGGCATTACCTCCCAGACTCGCCCGCCAAAGGGAAGAACGGTAATTCTTCACTTCTACCCGAGGCAAGGCTCCGGTAGGCAGCGTCCAGAATGATCTGGTTCTGCCAGCCTTCCTGGCCAGGAACCGGAAACACTTCCCGACCTTCGACCGCGGCAGCAAAGCTGTCTACCTGCCTGGCATAAGCCAGTTGATTGGAAACGGTTTCTTCGCCCAGGCGTTGTCCGTTGCGCCATAACTCTATCGTGACCGGCCGTTCCACATTGAGCGCGTCATCCGCGCGCAGTACGCCGGCGTCACCGACGACCTCCAACGGTGTTCGATAGTGAGCACGAGTTGAAACCAGCACCGTGGCCAGTGTGCCCCGCTGAAACTCCAGCGTGAGGACGGCCGCGGCTTCGACGTCACCCGACTGTTCGTCGCGGCGCGCGAGAGCGCTCACCCGTCGGGGTTCATCCTGCAGGATGTAGCGCAGAACATCGATGCAATGGACGCCCACGTCTGTGATAGGGCCACCTCCCGAAAGAGCGCGGTTGTAGAGCCAAGTGCGGGCATGGCCTGAACCGGGAAACGAGAATTCCGCCCGGGCAAAGACAGGACGGCCGATGTCCCCGGCAGCCACGCGTTCGCGAAGTCGCGCCGTACTCTCTTCAAAGCGAAAGACCTGGGCAACACCGAGAAGAACGCCGGCGTTGCGGGCCGCTACGACCATTTGGCGGCATTCGTCCGCGTCCATCCCCATAGGCTTTTCGCAGAGCACCGGCTTGCCGGCGCCCACCGCGGTGAGAACATCCTTCAAGTGGCAGGCGTTAGGAGTGGTTACGAGGACGGCATCAACTTCCGAGCAGCGACAGAGCTCTTCTGTGGAAAGGAAGACATGTGGAATCGAATACTTCGCGGCGGCCTCGCGTGCCTGGCTAGCATCTCGTCGCGACAGAGCGACCACCTTGCAATTCTGCGCCAGCGAAAAGCCCGGCATGAGCCGCCGCACCGCGTGCAATCCGAAACCAGCGATACCAAACCGAATCATGGAGTCTCACAGTCCCGCTGCGAAGCATTCTACATTCGCGCCTGAATCCGTTCCCTGATGCCGAGATTCCGCGTCAGAGAGGCCGCAAGTCGGCAAGCAGCGCGGGGTCGATGTTACCCCCGCTAATCACGGCGACGTTTACATTTGTCGCGGGCAGCTCGGAAGCGTGGAAAAGAAATGCGGCGAGAGCCACCGCGCCGCTCGGCTCAGCCAGCGTTTTGGGATTCGCACTCAGCCTGCGCATGGCCTCGCGAATCTCATCTTCGGTCACGCCGACAATATCGTCGACATAGGCGCGAATGTGCTCGAAATTGATGGCGCCAATACTCTGGGTGCGAAGACCGTCGGCCAAAGTCTGCAAGACTTGATCGGCAGCGAAGGAGACAACGCGTCCGGCGCGCAAGCTGGCCCGGGCATCGGAGGCAAGTTCGGGTTCAACGCCAATCACCTTCACTTTAGGATTGCTGAGCTTGATGGCGGCCGAGACGCCGCTGATCAATCCACCGCCGCCGACCGGCACCAGTACGGTTTCAACATGAGGCAGGTCTTCCAGAATCTCGAGACCAGCCGTTCCCTGGCCAGCAATGATCTTTTCGTCGTTGTAGGGAGGGACGATCACGTAGCCGTGCTCGCCGGCAAGCTGTTCGGCGCGCAACCGGCGCTCTTCGCTGCCGGGGCCGACGGTGACGATCTCGGCTCCGAGCGCAGCGGTCGCTTCAAGCTTGTTCTTAGGAGCATTGGAGGGCATGACGATGATGGCCTTCACGCCGAGCGCCCGCGCCGCGTAGGCGACGCCCTGCGCGTGATTGCCGCTGGAATACGAGATGACTCCGCGTCGGCGTTCGTCGTCGCTGAGGGATGCAACCTTGTTATACGCGCCACGCAGCTTGAAAGCGCCGATGGGCTGGAGGTTTTCAAGCTTAAGGAAGAGTTTGCGTTGATCCGCCGCGGGCGTCCATTCGAACAAAGGAGTGCGGACGGCGACGCCGTCGAGCAGCGCGCGGGCTTGGCGAATGTCGTCGAGGGAGACCATTCGGGAAGGGACTTCAGTAATTACATTACAACTGTTGACGCCTCGAAGCTATAGAGCGGATGTTGAGCTGCGCCTCTTTTATCAAATCTCCACGATCACCGGCATGATCAGCGGACGCCGCTGCGTCTGCCGGGAAATATAGCGCTTCAGATCAGTCCGGATTTTCTCCTTGATCACGCCATAGTCCGCTTTTTCTTCCGCGCTGGAGGCATCGAGGGTCTCCATGACGATCTGGCGGGCGCGCTCGATCACTCCGTTGTCGCCGGGATTGAATCCTCGCGTCACAATCTCGGGCGAAGTTTCGACGCGACCGGTGAGTTTGTTGATGGCAATAATCGGCATCACGAAGCCGTCTTCGCTGAGGTGGCGGCGGTCTTTGATAACGATGTCTTCGACCACATCGGTGCGCGAGCCGGAATCGATGCAGACGCGGCCGACGTTGACGCGGCCCGCCTTGCGGGCGCCAAGTTCATCGATCTCGAGAACGTCTCCACTCTCGATCAGCATTACGCTTCCCACCGCTCCCTTCATCGATCCGGCGAGTTCGGCATGCAGCTTGAGCTGCCGGTATTCGCCGTGAATGGGGACGAAATACTTGGGGCGCACCAGGTTGATGATGAGCTTCAGTTCTTCCTGACTGGCATGTCCGCTGACATGAATCGGCGGGTAAGAGCCATCGTCATAGATGACAAACGCCTCGCGGCGGAAGAGGTGGTCCACCATGCGGTAGATCGCCTTTTCGTTGCCCGGAATTATGCGCGACGACAGGACAACGGTGTCGCCTTTTTCGATTTTGGCGTGTTTGTGATTATCCACCGCCGCGCGTGACAGCGCCGACATCGGTTCGCCCTGCGTCCCGCTGATGAGGACACACACTTTTTCAGGGGCGAAGTTTTTCATTTCGCCGGGATGGATCAGCATCCCCTCCGGAATCTGGATGTAACCAAGATCTTCAGCGATCTCGGAAGAGCTATTCATGGAGCGACCGAGGAAACAAATTTTGCGGCCATGTTCCCGCGCCATGTCGACCGTCAGCTTGATGCGGTGAATCGAGGACGAAAAGCACGAGATGAACAAACGCCGCTTGGTGCGGACAAATACCTCTTCAAACTTGCGATGGACGGCTCGCTCGCTCGGGGTGTAGCCCTTACGCTCGACGTTGGTGGAATCCTGCAACAGGACCAGGACTCCCTCTTTGCCGTACTCGGCGAAACCGTGCAGATCGAAGAGGCGGTTATCGGTGGGCGTCGGGTCAACCTTGAAATCGCCGGTATGGAGCACGACACCAACCGGCGTGTGGATCGCAAGCGCCACACACTCAACCAGGCTGTGCGTCACTTGCAGCGGATGAATCGTGAACGGTCCAACCTTGAAACGTTCTCCCGGGCGAATTTCGCGCAGATCGGCATCGTCGAGGAGCTGATGTTCCTCGAGCTTATCTTCGACGTACGCCAGCGTGAATTCGGTGCCCCAGACGGGAACATTCAGTTCGCTGAGAATCCAGGGCAGCGCGCCGATGTGGTCTTCGTGGCCGTGCGTAAGGACTATGCCGCGCACATGCTTGCGATTTTCAAGGAGATAAGAAATGTCGGGGACGACGATGTCAACGCCCAGCAACTCGGCTTCGGGAAACATCAGGCCCGCGTCAACCACCACGATGTCATCGCCATAGCGGATGGCCATGCAGTTCATCCCGAACTCGCCCATCCCGCCCAGCGGAACTATATGGAGTTTTCCAGTTGGCATTCGCTGGATTGATGCTAGCACATGAACATTGCAGGAATCAGGCCGAACCACTGTAGAGACGGGGCTCGCCCCGTCTCACATGGCCACGTCCGGGGCACGGCAAGTTGCATCTCGGAAATCGCGCGTGAAATCTCAAGCGGTTCGAGTTGACTGATAGACTCGTATTCGAAGATGGCCGACGAGAAGCAATCGTGGATGAGGCGGCGTGTCGAAGGGGCAATCCGCGGAGGTCTGACCCGCACCTACGACACCATCAAGGTTGATCCCGGACGCTTTCTGAGGCAATTACGAGTGGCGCACGGCTTACCTCTAGCCACGTTTCACGGCGTGTATACGCTGCCAGTCGAACAACTGGACGATGTGGCTGAGTCGGTAATCCGCGGTGGCATGAAGATGGCGGCAGCCGAGGGCGCTGGATTTGGTCTCGGCGGAATCCTCACCATCGTGCCCGACCTTGGCATTCTTTCCGCCATTACCATGCGAACCATCCAGAAGCTCAGCCTGATTTACGGCTTCGAGTTGAACACCGACGACGAAATTGCGGAACTTTGGATTGCAGCGGCCAGCGCCGCCGGAGTCGATATCAGCCGCGAATTGCTGGAAAAGGAAGTGGTCAATAAATTTGTGCCGCGAGTGATTCAGCGGATTGCCGCCAAGGCCGGCACCGAGGTGGTAGAAAAGTGGACGGGACGCCTGATTCCGCTAGCCAGTTCACTCATCGGATGCGCCCTGAACTACTACTTCGTGCGCGCGTGGGGCGAACGGGCGCGAGCGCATTTTCGAGCCAAGCATCTCCAAGCGCGGCAGAGGTTTGCGGCAGAACAAGGGCAACTGCCAGGCGCGCCGACGGCGACGCTGCCATCGTAATCGGGTTCCTGGGTCGCCTCCTATAAGGAAAACTTCTTCTTGTTGGCTCCGAGTGCAGCGAGATAATCCTGTAGAGATCGGGGCAATTTGTCGAACCAGGCTTGTTCCTCGCACGGCGCCGGAAGCACATGACCGTACTCGATCATGTCAGTCGCTTCAAGGTTGCAGAGATAAATCCAAATTGAGTTCTCGTCCAGAGCCGTGATGCGGCTCACTTCTTTCATGATGTTGAGGATCAGCTTCTCTCTCTGCTCTTTCGTTCTGCCGGCCCGTATATCGCCGCGAATCCAGATGTGGCTCGTCGTAGGCCGTCCTCCAAGGAATCGATCCGCAGAATGGTTTTCGTCAATGATGACCTGGACGAAAAACTGAGGCGCTCCAGTCGCTTCGCTGTGAATGCGCGAGATAGCTTCCGCGATCGCCGCCTTTTGTGTAGCCGTGAGCAAATCTTTGGGTACCGAGCAGACATACGTGGGCATCAGGGATCTCCTGGAACGCGTTTAGTTTAGTAAGCCGACGTTGCCGTCGTGAACCTTACGTGGAGCGACCGGCCACGAGGCCAACGCTTACAAAAGATCGTCCAGAACCAACGTCTGAAACTTTTCCACGCGTCGAAAAACGGAATCGTTGGTGATCAAACCGGTGGCCAGCGAATGTTCAGCGGTCGCGGCTTGCAACGCATCGGGAATTCGCAGGCGATGCAGAGCCCGAATTCGGGCCGCGAGCTCCGCGATCTCCAGGTTTGGTGCAATCCAATCCAGGTTGGGATAGGTGGAGAGCAGGCCGTAGAAGTCATCTGCCTGCTGTTCATCGCCTTCGCGATACGGCAATACCAGCAGTTCCGTCATCGTTATTGTTGATGTGATCGCTTTAGATTCCGACCGCTCAAGCCAGGAAAAAACGAGGTCGGTGTATGCGAGATACTTTGGATTGGATTCCAACTGATAAATGAAGATACTAGTGTCCAAAGCGACTCGACGGTGACGCCGGAGAAAGGCACGGAGCCGCTCTACTCCCAACTCTGCCGTTCCTTCTGCAGGTAATTCTTTGGATATTTACGGCGAGCCAGCCCGCGGGTCGCGGCATGATAAGACTTCGGCTTTTGCAGCACCAGGACCTTGCCGCCACGAACAACCACGAGAATCTTGTCCCCGGGTTTCAGCCCCAGCGCTTCGCGAGCCTCGCGAGGTATCACGATCTGGTTCTTGCCCGAAAGCGTCGCTTCCGTCATGCTTTACATTATAGCACAAAGTAAAGCGCTGACGGATGGCTACCGCAGCCACTCCTCCAGCTCAACGCCGCGTTCGGTTTTCTCGTCGCGATACTTCACAATCACCGGTGTGTAGAGCGAGAGATTCCACTCCAGGCCCTTGCCCTTTTTCACCGCGCGCGAGCCGGGGACGACTACGGCGTTTTCCGGGACTTCCAACGGTTGCTCTGGTGACGCCCGATAAGTTTCCCCACGAACCAGATCGTAGAGCGGTGTGGATCGGGTCAAAATTGTCCCCGCTCCCAAAACCGCGCGCGCGCGGACCAGCGTGCCTTCATACACTCCGCAATTGCCGCCCACCAGCACATCGTCTTCGATGATCACGGGGGCGGCGTTGACGGGCTCGAGTACGCCTCCGATCTGCGCCGCTGCGCTCAAGTGCACGCGCTTGCCGATCTGCGCGCACGAGCCGACTAGAGCGTGAGAGTCGATCATCGAGCCTTCATCCACGTATGCGCCGACATTGATGAACATGGGAGGCATGCAGATGACGGACGGCGCAACGTAGGCCCCTTCGCGGATGGAAGATCCGCCGGGCACCAGGCGAACACGATCGGCCAGAGTTAGACGGCGGGGTGGAAATGTGTCCTTGTCAACAAAAGAAAGCACATCGCCATCCGACATCACTTGTAACTCGCCGAGACGGAAACCGAGCAGGATGCCTTGCTTCACCCAGGCATTGACGACCCAGCGTTCGTCACGTTTCTCAGCGGCACGAACCTCGCCGCGAGTGAGAGCCGCGCGAAAGTCAAGAAATGTACGTCGGGCTTCGTCGGGATTGCCGATCGTCTCGCCGGTCGACAGTCGTTCAATGGCCGACTTCAAAGTGGATAGCGAATCTGATGTAGACAAGAAGCAGGTCCTTCACTTCGTTCAGGATGCCAAACCGTAAACTGAGTGCTGAATGCCGAATGCTGAATGCCGCCCTTACGCCACGCATTTGCATTCGCTGCGGATGAGCACCCCGGGCATCTGATGCGTGGCCTCGCGTGCTTCGGTAACATTGCCGTACGGTCCGTGCCAGCGTGAATGATTGGGATCGTGCCCGGAAGGACGTCCTTTGCCTGAGCTGCATTGTCCGCAGGATGCACGATGCAGCATCGCTTTGTGCGGACCCGCTGCCCAGTTTTCGTAAATATAAAACTCAGCGGCAGCAGGCGGCGGAGTCGCGGACCGGGCGATCAATCCGGCGTCGGTTGCAATCTTCTGCAGTTTCGATCGGGTGTCGCGGCGCATGGGAAGCAGGGGCAGGCGATAGACCTCTTCGATCTTTCCCATCATCGCGAGCACGGCCTTCACGGGCAGGGGACTCGACTCGATGAAGTTGGCCAGCATCAGCGGAAGGTACTCGCGGTGGATGGCACGCGCCGTGTGCCAGTCGTTATTGAGAGCGGCACGCGTCATCTCCGCCATCTCACGCGGTATTTCGTTGGACGCAACCGAGATCACGCCGCCGCCGCCGAGCGCGATCATAGGCAAGGTGACCGCGTCGTCGCCGGACAGCACGACAAAGTTCTCTGGCACCGAGTTCAGCACCTCAGCGATCTGGGTCATGTTGCCGCTGGCTTCCTTTACGCCGGCAATATTCGGAACCTCGCACAGCCGGGCCAGGGTTGGCGGCTCGAGATTGGCGGAGGTGCGGCCGGGCACGTTGTAGAGGATGACAGGCTTGTCGACCGCTTCGGCGATGGCGCGGAAGTGCCGGTACTGGCCCTCCTGCGTCGGCTTGTTGTAGTACGGCGAAGCCGTGAGGATGGCGTTCACCCCGGGCCGCGCCGCCACTTCTTTCGCTTTGGCGACAGCCTCCTGCGTAGAGTTAGAGGTGGCTCCGGCTATGATCGGTACCCGGCCAGCAGCGACTTCGATGGTCACATCGATCACGCGGAGCCACTCATCGTGGGTGAGCGTAGGAGTTTCTCCCGTGGTGCCGCAGGGGACCAGGAAATCGATGCCCGATTCGATCTGCCATGCGACCAGATTGCGCAGCGCATTTTCATCCACCGCACCGTCCTGGGAGAACGGCGTGACCAAAGCGGTGCCACAGCCTCGCAGTTGCATGTTTAAAGGATAACTCTTCTCGCGCGCGCTTGCATGAGCCTGGGAGTCGTTCGTGGAGGTTCTAACGGATCGCGTAACCGCCATCGACGCGAATCGTAGTGCCGGTAACGAAGTCGGAAGCTCGGGAGGCCAAGTACACAGCCGTTCCGGCAAGTTCCACCGGCTGACCCCATCTTCCGGCGGGGGTCCGCGCAAGGATTTCGTCGTTCAAGGGCATTGTACGTACAGGCGCCGTCATCTCCGTTTCAATCCACCCGGGCGCGATCGCATTGACTTGGCGACGGCAGCCCCGGCTTCGGCTAATCCGAGCGCAATGCCGCGACCAATTCCGCCGTTCCCACCAGTCACGACCGCCACTCGGCCGGTCAGGTCAAATAATGCGGGCGTTTTCATCAAGCGCTCTCCATTTTAAAATCTCCACGGAGTGGCAGTTTCGGGGTTGAAGCGTGTGGAGGACGGGCTTACTTCATGCTGCTCAGCTTTGACAGCTCCTTGACGGTTGCCGTGTCGCTGTAGATTCCAGCGTTCACGATGTACGGTGTTCCTTTAGCGGCCAGGTGATAGGTGATCTTGCGTGAGGGCGCCGTCGCGCCAGGCTTCGGCCACCAATAGTCGCCCCAGACGCCAGAAGGCGAATCCTGAACTGTCTTGCAGTAAGCTGCTGGGTCCGGGTAGATGCTTTTTCCAGTTTTTGCGTCCATAACGGACGAGAGGTCTTTGCCGATCATCTCCGGCTTGATGGGGTGAGCCGCCATGACTTTCTTGCTGCAGTCCTGGATGAAAATATAAGTATCTTTCCATACCCACGGACCCTGCTTCTGGTCAAACTGTGTCAGGTCACCCGCCTTCGATAGAGCGCTGGCCGCTTCTCTTACCTTGGCGATGACGTCCTGAGCGGTTGCGCTGTCCTGCGCGGCTGCGACAGCGCACAGTCCGGCGCTGAGGAAAGCCATCGTCAAACCGGCGATAATCCTATTGTTCTTCATGTGGAATCTCCTTGTTTTGACTCAAAGCGGCCCAGTCTACACCCGTCTTGCCGGTTTGCAGCATTGCGACTGATTTTGGTGGAGGCGCGCTATCGTTGTGCAGTCCGGACCAGCGCTGTTTAGAGCTCGCGCCAGACGTTGCGGAACTCGTAGAACCCGGTCTTCCCAGCCAGCCATTCGGCGGCGCGCACTGCACCCTCGGCGAATCCCTGGCGCGACTTTGAGTCGTGGCATAAATAGATTCGATCAGCCGTGGAATTGAACACCAGTTCGTGCATGCCGACAGCGTCCCCTTCGCGAAAGGAGACGATCTCAACTTCTTTTCCTGCGACCTTGCCCCCGGATTTGAGCACAATCTCCTGAATCGTAATTGCGGTTCCCGAGGGAGCATCTTTTTTGTGCTCGTGATGGCGCTCGAAGATTTGGCCCGAGTAATCGTACTTAAGAGCGGCCGCTGCGGTTGCGGCTATCTCAAAGAAGAGGTTTACGCCGATGGAGAAATTCGGTCCGTAAAGCAAGCCCGTGTCGGCCGCGAGCACTATGTCGCGCAACCGCGGCACCTGGTCGTACCAGCCGGTGGTTCCGACAACGATATTTTTCCTGGCGCGGACGCAGGCTTCGACGTTGGCGACGACCGCTGCGGGCGTGGTGAAGTCGATCACCGCGTCGACAGCGGCGAGTGACTCTGGCGTAAGAGCGGTGGCGTCACTGTTTTCAGGGCGGGAGAGAACCTGGACATGATGCCGGCGCGAGCGCGCGACTTCCGCCACCAGCGATCCTGTCTTGCCGCGGCCGAGAATCAGAAAATTCATGCTGTAACCTTGAACCGCAGAGTGCGCCGAGCACGCAGAGAGAATCTGGCAAAAAATCTTTTACAGCCCTCGTTTTTTTCTGCGCACTCTGCGTACTCCGCGGTTAAGCAATCTCTAAGCAAACACTTCCGGATCCGCCTCCGCGAAAAATGCGCGGTGCAGTCGCCGAACCACCTCGGTCGCGTCGTCTTCCTCAATCACGAAAGTGAGATTAATTTCGGACGCGCCCTGCGAGATCATGCGAATCTTGACATCTTCAAGGATGCCGAAAACCTTGGCCGCGATTCCGGCAGTATTACGTAAATTTTCACCAACCAGACAAACAATCGCCTTCCGGCCTTCGTATTTCACGTCCGCAATCTTCGCCAGATCGGCGGCCAACGCTGGGATGGCTTCGTTGGTCTCGGCTGTTACCGAGACGCTGACCTCGGAGGTGGAAACCACGTCCACCGCAACGCCGTGCTGATCGAAGGCCTCAAAGATGGACTTCAAGTATCCGTGGACCAGCAGACGGCGAGGCGAAGCAACCTCGACGAGCGTGATTTTCTTTTTTAGCGCGATGGCCTTGAAAATATTCGCGCAGCGTGGGGCGCGCGCCGTGATCTTTGTACCTTCGCAGGTCGGGTTCAACGAGTTCAGAACGTAGACAGGAATATTCTGCTGTACCGCGGGCAGCACGGTTGCGGGATGCAGAACCTTGGCCCCGAAGTAGGCAAGCTCGGCCGCTTCGTCGAAGCTGATGACCTTGATGCGCCGCGCGTCGGGACAAAGTCGCGGATCGGTGGTCATCATGCCGTCAACGTCGGTCCAGATTTCGATGCGCTCGGCATTCAGTCCGGCGCCAAAAATAGCGGCGGAGAAATCCGATCCTCCGCGGCCGATCGTGGTCGTGATGCCGGCGCGATTGGAACCAATAAACCCGCCCATGACTGGAACCTTGCCGCCATCGAACAGCGGCTGGACTTTTTTGCGCAGGCGCTCGTTGGTTTCTTCGAAATAAGGAACCGCGCGGGTATAGCTGCTGTCCGTCAGCAGGCATTGACGCGAATCGACGTGTACGCCGGGCAATCCGCGGGCAGCGAATGCGGCCGCGACAATCTTGCTGGAGAGCACTTCGCCGAAAGAAGCAACGTAGTCATAGGTGCGGGGAGTGATTTCGCCGACCGCGCCAATACCGCGCAGCAACTCGTCCAGATCTTCGAAGTCGGCGCCCAGGTCGCCGTGAAATTCAGTGAACAGGGCGGTGCCGAGCAGTTCTCCGGCGGTTTCATAGTGGCGCTCGCGCAAAGCGCGCGCCATCTTCAGAGCGGTTTTGCGATCGCCGCCGCCGGCGGCCTTTCCCATGGCTAGCAGGGAATCGGTGACCTTGGCCATCGCACTGACCACCACCACGGGACGGTCCGCCAAGCGGCCCTGCACGATGTGAGCCACGCGCTCGATTGCTTTCGCATCCTGTATGGAGGTTCCGCCGAACTTCATGACGATCATGGACGGGGGCGCTCCTTGCAGTCAGCAGAACATCCACCACGGAGGCACCGAGACACGGAGGCGAGCCGAGTCATGTCTGCGAGGTCCCGCGTTTTGAGAGCGAGCCGTGGGAGCAGTTGAGAGCGTGGGTTCTTCCATGGGTCAGCGACCCTCACCAACGAAATTCCTTGGTTCAGGTTTTCTCCGTGTCTCCGTGCCTCCGTGGTGGGTATTCGCATCACCCGAAATACCCCTTCGCCTTGAGAAGCTCAGCGTTGAGCAAAGCAGCCCCGGCGGCGCCCCGAATGGTGTTGTGCGACAAAACGGTGAACTTCCAGTCGAGTACGTTGCACTTGCGTAGGCGGCCGACTGCGGTGGTCATGCCGGCGCCGAGGTCAACGTCAAAGCGCGGCTGCGGACGATCGGGCGCAGTCATGTACACGATAGGTTGTTCGGGCGCGCTCGGCAGGCGCAGTTGCTGCGGCTCGGCGCGAAAATCGTTCCAGGCGGCGATGATTTCTTCCGCTTTCGCTTTTTGCTTGAGCCGGATCGCTATCGATTCCGTATGTCCATCCTCTACGGCAACGCGATTGCACTGCGCGCTCATCGCAAAAGGAGCAGGGACAACGCGGGCACCGTTCAGCGTCCCCAGCAATTTTTGCGTTTCCTCCTCCATTTTTTCTTCTTCTTTGGGGATGTAAGGAATCACGTTGCCGAGAATGTCGAGCGACGGCACTCCAGGATAGCCCGCGCCGCTGACCGCCTGCATGGTGACCGCCATCACCGCCTCCAGCGTGAAGGCGCGATGTAGCGGAGCCAGCGCCAGCGCCAGACCAATCGCGCAGCAGTTGGGATTGGTGACGACATAGCCTCCCGACTGGGAGCGCCATGATTGTTTGTCGATAAGCCGGATGTGATCGCCGTTGACCTCCGGAATCACCAGGGGAACGTCGGCCTGCATGCGCAAGGCGCTCGAATTAGAGATAACCGCACACCCGGCGGCGGCAAATTGTGGCTCCAGTTCGCGGGCTATGGAGGCATCGAGCGCGGCGAAGATAATTTTCGGGGCGCCGTCGGGCTGGGCGGCTGTAACCGTCATTTTGGCTACATTATCGGGGATGGCAGTTTTCAGACGCCAGCGTGCCGCTTCGGCATAAGGCCGCCCTTCCGAACGGTCGGACGCGGCCAGCCATGCCACTTCAAACCAGGGATGACCTTCGAGCATTTGAATGAATCGCTGCCCGACGACGCCGGTGGCGCCAAGAATTCCTACAGGTAGTTTGTTCGACATATTTTGTTAGACGAGGTAAGTTTCAATTTTATACCAGCGAAATTTTGGCAGGTATGCCGTCGCTGGCACTATTGGGAGTGGCCGGCGGATTCGTCAATCCGTTCCGCAGTCTTCAAAACCCGACGAAATCGATGATGCAGCATAATGAGTATGAGGCGCTGCTTAGCTGGACCAACGGTCTTGAAGTTCGAGCCGCGGCCGGAACTGACGGATGGAGAGGTACGATGAGCAGCCATGACGAATTTCGCGTGCACAGGTGGCTGTCGAAGGATGGCCTCAGTCTCTACAGCCGCGTCTATGACACAGCTGGTTCTGGAGCAGCATCGGTCCTGTGTCTGCACGGGCTCACGCGCAACAGCAAAGACTTCGAAGACCTGGCGTTCCACCTGAGCCCTCGCTACCGCGTGATCTGCCCCGACCTTCGGGGTCGCGGCCTGTCGGCGTCCGACCCGGTGTGGCAGAACTATCATCCAGGCACGTATCTCGCCGATCTCGCCGGCCTGGTCGAAGGGCTCGGAGTGCGGCGCGTTGCAATTATCGGCACCTCGCTCGGCGGCCTGCTCGCGATGATGCTGCCAACGTTCCTGCCGGGCGTCATCGCCGGCGTGGTACTGAACGACATCGGGCCGGAGATCGACCCGGCCGGGCTCGCGAGGATAAGAGGCTACGCCGGCAAGCTGCCACCGGTGCGAAGTTGGGACGAGGCCGTGGCGCAGCTGCAATTCGTTTTTGGCGCCGCTTGGCCGGGGCTTTCGGACAGCACGTGGGCGCGGCTCGCACGCCGTTGCTACCGCGAAGACGCGACCGGGACGCCGGTACTCGAGTACGACCCCAAGGTCGGCGAGACGTTCCGTGGGGCGCCGGCAGCTGCAGGCGACCTGTGGCCGCAATGGGCTCAGCTTGGCGGCTTGCCGGTGCTGGCGATCCGGGGTGCATTGTCCGACATACTGAGCGAGTCGACGTTGGCGCGGATGCAGCGCGAGAAGCCGGATCTCATACCTCTCACGGTAGCGGCGCGCGGCCACGTGCCATTGCTCGACGAGCCGGAGTGCCTGGCCTCGATCGACGACTTTCTCGCGCGGATCGCTTACTAAGTCCTTCTACCTAATTCGGGCGGGAACGAATATTCGTTAAGAGGGCCGAACTTGCGTTTTTCAGCATAAATCCGCCAGCGCCGCCAGACGATGCGCAAACTGGCCATCACCGGAATTGAGAGATAGACGCCCAGCACGCCCGCGATTTCGCCGCCCGCGAGAATGCCGAACAAAGCCGCCAGCGGGTGCAATTCCACGCTTTCTCCCATGATGCGGGGAGAGATAACATAGTCCTGCACCATCCTCCAGACCACCAGAAACAACAGCAGCAAGGGCCAGTGCTCGTACCCCGCCAGCACGGCAACCACCATCATCGCGGTGCCCGCCAGCAGCGGCCCCGCAACCGGAACAAACTCCATCGCGCCCCCGAGGGTTCCGAGCATCAGCGCGTAGGGAACTCGCAAAGCGCCTAATACGGCGGCGTAAGCCACCAGCGACAATGCCGCGAGAGTCAGCTGCGCGCGAATGAATTGCGCGAGCATCTGGTTCAGATCCTGGAGCACATCCTGCAGAAATTCACGCTGCGAGCGTGATTGCACGAGCGCGACCAGCACTTCGTGGACGTTGGCGCCATCCCGCAGGAAGAAAATAGCCAGGATGGGGACCAGAAACAGCACCCACAGTTGCTGCACCGCTTGCGCCACTCGAACGCCGATGGCCTGTGCGAGACGAGACAGGTAATCGCGGCGACTCAGCAGGAACGCCTGAATCTGTTTCTGAGTGCCTTGGCTCCAGCCGCGCTGGGTTCCAATCTGTTCGGCAATCTGGCCGATTTGACCGGAGAGCTGCCCGGTGCTGGCCTTGTCCATAAGTCCAGGCAGCTGCGATCCCAGGCGGGAGCTCTGCCGGGCAATTCTGGGGCCGACAAGAAACCCGAACAGCCCCAGACCAAGCAGAAGCAAAAGATAAATGACCGTGATTGCCCAGGCCCGGCTGCGCAACACTTTCTCCAGACGTACTACTGCGGGATTAATAAGGTAGGCGAATAAGATGGCAAAGAGAAAGAGAATCAGGGTTCGCCGCGCAGCATAGAGAAAACCAAAGCCCACGGCGAACAGGAAGGCTGTGAATAACACGCGCGCAGTGCGTGAATCAATAATCGTCAAGAGTTATCCCGACTGGTGCGGCGCCGAGGTGCGAAGCATCTCAAGCGTCCACACCCTATCGTATCGCCTGAAACGGAAACGAAATTGAAACTGAGACAGACTCAGTTCCGAAAAGGGCCGACCTCCGGCAAGCGGGCGCCTCGCTCCGCTAATCGCGGTCCACTTCCGTATCCTCACCCGGAACCGCCATCCGCATAACCCTGAATTGATCGTCGAGCCAGAGGAGCCAGGTCCCGGCGTCATTCTTCAACTCCACTTTGAGCAGATCCTGTTCCCCGCCTTTCAGGTTCACCTTTTCCCGGCCGAGGAACTCTGCGCTGAGCACGGTCTGCGCCTGCTGGTGAGGATTCAAAGTTCCGAACTGGATGCGCTGCTTGGGCTGGCACTGCAGCTGGCTTTTGTCCTGTTTGCAGACCATGCCCAGAAACCTCCAAACCAGCACTTCGCGGTGGATGAAGAAATAGTCATCCAGGATGCTGGTTGATGTCGGCAGCAGGTAAGGCTGCTCGTGTTCCTTCTCCCCAGCCGCACTGGTCCACTTCTGATTCAGAAAATCGTCGTTCGGAACCACCACCGATTGCGCTGACCCGGGGCTCAATTCCTTCCACTCGTAACGCCGGATCTCCCCTTTTGCGGTAAGTTCCATGCTGGAACTCTGCACGTCCGTAGTGGGAGCATTTTCCGTCTTGAATTCGGACCGTATGAGGCTGCCATAGCTGGTCTGATAGATTGAAAACGTCTCGGTTCCTACCCGATGGCCCTTCTGAAAGACGCCAAAGGATCCGGCGTCGATCTGCTTCCCCTGCGGCTCCTTCTCTTTTTCTTTTGGCAGGGGAGTGGCGTATGCCGCCATGCACCAGGCGACCGCCACAGTGCAAGCGAGCATCCGATAAGACCATTTCATTGCTATTCTCCTGTTCCAGAACAAGCTAGGGCCCTCTGAACCAAAGCGTCAGCCTCGGTGCTGCACCAAAGCTGCAACATACGCTCGATTCCGGCGCAAACGGAGGCCGGATCCCTGCCTGAGGTTACGATAGTTACGGTTGCTTGCGATAGAACGCCACGCATCCTCATGGCACTCCACGGCGCGTCAGGGGCGATGTCGTCACCCGAGAATCGCGCCCATCCACTTTGAGCAGATCTCCTGTTTTGAATTTCTGCGGTTCAGCGTCGCTTGAGGCGGATTCTACCACTGAAAGAGCGCAACTCGACCTCGGATGCTGCCTTGCCGGTCGTGCCGAAGAAGGAACGTCCTGCCTCCGCGGAAAATCGGGAGTGCCTGGCTTGAAGAGGAAAATCGTGGCGCACGCGCCCCAGCACGGAGTGCGCCCTGAAGTCGGCCGAGACGTCGGCCGGCACCAGCGCCTCGATGTCACCGCGATGCGTGGTGAACTTATACTCGCCGCCGGAGCCAAAATCGCCATCGTAAAAAATCCTGCCGCTGCCGGAACTGGCCCGCACCAGCGGTCCAGTTACGGATTTCAAATGAATGTCGCCACTGATGGAGGAGAGCTCAATGTGGCCGTTGCTGACATCGGTCAGTGTGATCGCCCCGCGCATCGTCCGAACGTGTACATGTCCATTATCCATGCTGCCGACGTTCACCACGGCGTCCGCGCCTTCCATCGTCAAGTCCCCGTGCAGGCCCTCTGCCGAAAGCAAGCCAGTCGAAGACCGGAGATTGAGAGTGGCGTCGGGTGGAATCTGCAATTCGTAGTCGACCTGACCGGATTGTTCATCCGCCCCCTGCAGCAAGTGGGACGCGATTTCAATTCGGTTGCCATTTTGTTGCTGGTCGACCTCCACATTGTCCGACTTGAGCGTGGCTGTCACCAGGACCTGATCGCTGCTCCCAGGCCTTACCGAAATTGCCCCGGACTGCGTGTCCACGGAAATATTGGCGTTGGGGCCGACCTTGAAACTGTATTCCTTCTTCGTCTCAGCGAAGGCTGCAGACGATAGATAGGTCGCCAGCACCAGAGTTACGACTGTCGTGTGCTGAATACTCGGCTGGTGAATACGCGCTCTGAGAACACTCGCCATAAAAAACGCCGCCCCTGCGGCCGGAAATGCCGGTCCGCCCCTTCAACTATTGGATACGATCCAACGCGATCTGGTAGAGAAGTGCCTTCTGTTC
>Ga0302325_10008419_pt1 | contig 22644 bp, 22 predicted proteins | sample Palsa_T0_2_FD_201948 | JGI IMG/M metagenome (GOLD analysis project Ga0302325, IMG submission 201948) | Peat permafrost microbial communities from Stordalen Mire near Abisko, Sweden - Palsa_T0_2 | ecosystem: Environmental > Terrestrial > Soil > Palsa > Peat permafrost | place: Sweden: Abisko...
CGCCGGCCAACGCTTCGACGCCGAGCATCGCGTCGCGACCGAGGGGCTGGTGTTCCTCGGCGACCTCGATCCCGAGGCGGTCGGGCCCAGCATCGTATTCGCGACGCATTACGAGCCGACGCCGATCGGCGACGCGACGCGGCTGCTCGATGCCGTGCCGATCGAGGCGAGCGCCGCCACGTTCGTCGACCTCGGTGCGGGCATGGGCCGTGTCATTCTCCTGGCCGCGTTACGCACGTATCGCGCGGTCGTCGGCATCGAGCTCTCGCCGGCGCTCGCGCAAATCGCGCGCGACAACCTCGCGGCCTTCGATCCGCCGCTACCCGGTACGCGAGTGCGCGTTCTGCGCGGCGACGCACGCACGTATCGCTTCCCGCGCGGAGACCTCGTCGTCTATCTCTACAACCCGTTTCGTGCCGAGGTCCTCGCCCCCGTCGTCGACCATCTGATCCGCGGCCCGGCCACGCGCGACGTCGTGATCGTCTATCACACGCCGCTCGAACGCGCCGTCATCGACGAGACGGGCGCGTTCGACATCGTAGAAGACCTCGGCTTCGGCCTCGTGTACCGGCGACACCGTCCGCCCACGGCCGCCGCCGCCGGGCTCAGTCGTCCGCCGTCCAGTCCGTGATGCTCGGGCTCGTATGCCCGATGCTGGCCGCGTGGAACACGCCGGCCGCGTCGCGGGTTCCGTACACGATGACCGCTCCGCCAATGGGCATCACGCCGGTATGGTGGGCGGCTCGCGCAGTAGCGATGTCGACCTTCTCGATGCGGCCGTCGCGCAAGCGCAGGGTCAGGACGTTTCCGGCGACCGCGACGATGTGCCCGTGCACGTGTGCCGCCTGCGCGCCGGACGCCGCAGCCGCAGCAAGCGGGGGACGTCCCGCGACACCCGCGCCGGCGAGCGTTCCGATCAGCGCCGTGGCCTGGATGATTCGAAGGCTGCGCATGTCTCTCTCCTACTGCAGACCGAAGACGGTGACCGTGCCGGTGGCCGGCACGTAGACTTTGCCGTTCGCGACGAGCGGTGTGACGAATCCATTGTTCTCCGGGTTCTGCCACGTGCCGGCCGGGCCGGAGAACAGCATGTTCGCGAGGTTCGACGCGTCGTACGCCTCCAGCGTGAGCGTGCTGTTGCGCTCGACGAGCCACACGATGCCCGTGCCGGGCTCCTGCGCATCCGACGAGACGACCGGCGACGAGCCGCCGTAGCCCGCAGACGAGATCCCGGCGGATTTCGCTACGAGGCGCACCTTGCCGCGGTTGGTGACCTTGACCTTGTAGGCGCGCAGCACGCTGCCGCCGGTCTGATAGTAGACGAACTGGCCGCTCGGCCCACTGTAGAACGCCGGGCCGCCCCACACGCCGCCGCCGCCGGCCTTGATCGCCTGAAGCGGCGTGCCCAGCCCACCGAGGGCGTCCTGATTGACGAGATACAGCATCGAGGCTTTGCCCATGGCGACTGCCACGTCGGCCGTCGATGCCTGCTGTGGCGGCAGCAGCATCACGCCGCCGGAGCCGAAGTCGGTGTCGCCATTGTTGAGATTCGCCCAGTCCAGCGGCGTGAAGTACGACAGCACGCCACCGAGGTTCGGATCGACCGCAATAACGCTCTCTCCGTAGTTGTGGCCGCCGCTTGCTGCGTCGAACGCGCCATTGCCGGTCACGGTAATCACGTTGCCCGACGCGCCGATCGCCGATGGGTAGCCCGACATCCAGACGCTCGAGAGCATGTACCCTGCCGAGTCGTCGACCGTCGGAAACGCCGCGGTCTGCGTGAGGCTGCCATTGTACTTCAGCAACCAGCCGACGGTCGCACCCGCGTTGTTGTCGCAGTGCGAGCCGATGCCGACGTAGAGGCTGCCGCTGTTGAAGGCGAGGCTCGTGCGGCTCTGCTGGTTCTGCGGATCGAAGTTGACGGTTTGCCCGTTGCTGAGCTGCACCGACGCCGCGATGTTCACGGGCTTCTGCGTGTCCGCGAGCGTCCCGATGTCGAGGGCATGCAGGGTCGCGTGGAACTTCCCTTGGTGCGGTTCGTTCGCGGCGACGAGGTAGATCGTGCCCGTCGATGGGTCGATGACCGGCGTGCTGGTGATCCCGTACTGCGGCTCGATGTCGCTGCAGCCAACGTCGTTCGAGTTCTGCGCCGGTCCGAAGTTGCGCGAGTTGAGCAACGCGTACGTGTCCGCGTCGAACTCGTAGAGCGTGTCGTTTTCCGTTGCGACGATCAGGAGGTTGTGCACGCCCTGGCTCGGCAGGCTGTACTGCGCAACGTAGAGGGGTTGCGCCAGCACGACGCCGTCGACTGGGATGGTCTGCAGGAGACCGAAACTGCTCGAGTGCACGTTCGAGGTGGTCAGCGTCGTCTCGTTCTGGTTCCAGCCCGAGACCGAGTTGTCGTTGTGGAACGTCAATTCGCTCGTGGGCGTCGACGGCGGCCGAGCGCCCGCGTCCAACGTCGCCGACTCCAGCGCGACCGTCCCACCGGCGGCGTACGAGCGCTCGAGGGTGTAGCGCACGCGCACGGTCGCCGCAGCGGTCGCAGCGCGATAGACAAGCGTGTACACGCCGCTGGTACCGCCGACCGCGCTGTCGACCTCGTCGTCGGCGTACTCGGGCCGGCTCCCGTCGCTCAGCGTCGCCGTCAGGCGGCCACGCGCGTCATGCGCCGCGACGTACACGCGCAGCGTGCGAGTCGTCGTATCGGCGGGAGCGCTCAGCTCGAAGCCGTTTCCTGCGCCCGCGACCGCGATTCCGCTGCGGGTCCGGGCCTGCGCCTGCACGGCGCCGTCCCTCCACGCGTAGGTCGCGAAGGCGGCGGCGGCGCGCAGCTGGGCAGAACCGATGCGCGCGACGTCACCGATCTGCGCACCATCCGTCCGCTTGCGATCCGCGCTCAGCGATGGAGATCCCCAATGGACCCAATCGACGGTCCCCTCTCGCGTCAGGTCGACCACGTGGAGTGGCACGCCAAGTTCGCCGGTAAGCACGGGGGCTTGCGAGTCTTGCGACTCGCGCTGGACGAGCGCGCTCGGGCGAGCGAGCACCGGAACGGGGCGTACCTGCTGGGCACGCGGGCCGGCCGCCTCTTCGCTCGCGGGCGTCGGCACAAAGCGAAACGCCGGATTGGGAGCCAAGCCGGCACCGGAACGGATGTCATGCGCATCGACGACGGCGACGGTTTGCAGACCCGTGCGCTCGAGGAACGCATACGAGGAAGTCCCGTCGGGCAGTCCGGCCTGAACTGCACGAACCAGGCGACCCGCATCGAGGCCGAAGGCGCGCTGCGCGACCGCGAAGATCTGCTTCGAGCGCAGCTCGTACCACGCTTGCGCGACCTGCTGATCCGAACCGGAGAAGTGCATCGAGTGACCGGCCATGACGGCCCATGCGTTCGGAGGGCTGCCGAGCCGCCATGCGCCGTCGGCGTATTCGAAGACCGGGTGCAGCCGCGGATCGAGCGTGCGATGCACGACGTCGGCAAGCGCGTAGACGTACCCGTCCGTGGCGCCAGCAGGAATCGTGAACCACGGATCGGCGGCCGTCGCGTTCGCGAGCGCAACCTCGTATTCCACTGCGACGCCCGGCGCCGCCGTTTGGAACGTCGCGCCGCTCGTCGGACGCAGGAGCGACACCTGGGAGGTCCCGAGCGAGCCGCCGTGCATCCACTGCGCGAAGCGGAGCATGCCGGCTCCGCGAAGCGCCCGCACGAACTGCGGATGGAACGGAGCGAGCGCGAACGTCCGCTCGAAACCCGGTAGCACGAAATGCACGCCGCGGACGTAGTCCTGCGGATCGGTCGCCGTCAAGCGCAGCGCGAGTTCGCCGCCCGACGACGTGACGCGCACGATCAGGCGGCCGGGCGAGCGCGCGACGATCGTCGCGCCCACGGCATCGAAGGTCCCCTTGCCGCTGTAGCGCAGCGTGTAGTCGCCGGTCGGATATGGCTCGCCCCGATAGATCACGGACTCCGCCGACTGGCCGGCGTCCAGCGCCGTGACGTTGCCGAGGCGATCGGTCCGCAGCGGGCGATCGCTCGTCCAAGGAGCCGCTTGCTTCAGGGCGTCGACGAAGACGATGCCGGCCCCGGCGCCCGGCCCGAGCGCCGCGACGTCCACGGCGACGCGCGCATGCCCCTGCGCCGGCGGCGCGGTGCGATGCATCGTCGCCGCGTAGGATGGTGCCACCGTGACCAGCACAAACAGCACGAACGCGCTGATTCGACGCGCATAGGTCACGTGAAGGCTCCTTCCGTCGGGACAGGACGCGCGTCCGCGCAAGCGAACGCGCACGCACGCCCGATTCTTCTCACGAGCGACCCGGCACCTCTTTGGACTGCAAACCAGACGCCCAGCGGTTGGGACCGTGACACATCGCACGGCGGCGCTTTCGAGCGGCGAGGCGCGACGCATTGCGCTGCGCGCGCAGGGCTTTACGGATCCGCTGCCGAGGGGAGCCGTGACGCGTCGCCACCTGCGCCGCATGTTCGATCGCGTCGCCCTCGTGCAAATCGACTCGGTCAACGTGCTCGTGCGCTCGCACTACCTGCCGCTGTTCTCGCGGGCCGGACCGTATCGCGCGGCGCTGCTCGATGCGGCCGCCCGCGGCCGGCAGCGCGACCTCTTCGAGTACTGGGGTCACGAGGCGTCGCTCGTCCCGATCGAGACGTTTCCGCTGCTGCGCTGGCGGATGGAGCGAGCGGAGCGCCTCGAGGGCATCTTCGCCGGGCTCGCGCGCTGGGTTCGCGAGAAGCGCGCATTCGTCGAGACGGTCTTCCGTGAGGTCGAGCGGCGCGGGCCAACCGGCGCGGGCGACCTCGAGAAGCGCGACCGTCCCACGACATCGTGGTGGGGATGGACCGATACCAAGGCCGCGCTCGAATATCTCTTCTGGACGGGCCGCGTGACGACGGCGTACCGGCGCGGGTTCGAGCGGCTCTACGACCTGACCGAACGCGTGATCCCGCAGGACATCCTCGCCGCCCCGCGGCTCGACGAAGCTCACGCGCAGCGCGCGCTCGTGCGGCTGGCAATTGCGGCCCACGGCGTGGCAACCGAACGCGACCTGCGCGATTACTTCCGGCTCCCTGCGACCGACGCGAAGCTGCGTGTCGCCGAACTCGTGGAGCTGGGCGAGCTGGCGCCAGTGTCCATCGAGGGCTGGAAGCAAGTGGCCTACCTCGGCGCCGGCACGGTCGTTCCGCGCAAGATCGCGCGGGCCGCCCTGCTCTCGCCCTTCGACTCGCTCGTGTGGGAGCGCGACCGAACGCAGCGCCTCTTCGGCTTCCACTACCGCCTCGAAATCTACACGCCGGCGCACAAGCGGATCCACGGCTATTACGTGCTACCGTTCCTGCTCGGCGACACGCTGGTCGCCCGCGTCGACCTCAAGGCCGATCGCGCGGCGAGGACCCTGCGCGTACAGGGCCTCCATGTGGAACCCGGCCGGCGCAAGGCCGACGTGGCAGCCGCGCTGCGTCCGGAGCTCGAGCGAATGCGCGAGTGGCTCGAGCTCGAGCGCCTCGCAGGGTTTCCGCGCCGATGAACCTCGCTCACGAAGGCGGCCCACGGCGCGCACGCTAACGTTCCGGCCATGAAGGCGCTCATCTGCCGTGCATTCGGTCCCCCGCGCGACCTGCGCGTCGAGGATGTCCCCGAGCCCAAGCCAGCATCGCGCGGCGTGCGCATCGCGGTTGCCGCCGCCGGGCTCAACTTTCCCGACGTGCTCATGGTGCAGGGCCTGTATCAGGTCAAGCCGCCGTTTCCGTTCAGCCCGGGAGCCGAGGTGTCGGGCACGGTGATCGAAACGGGGGCGGACGTGAGGACCGTGCGGCCGGGCGATCGCGTCGCGGCGTTCGTGAGCTACGGAGGATTCGCACAAGAGGTCGCCGCCGCCGAAGCCAACGTCTTCAAGCTGCCCGCGGGCATCGACATGACCGTCGCGGCTGGGTTCGGCCTCACCTACGGCACGGCGTATCACGCGTTGCACGACCGCGGCCACCTGGCCGCCGGGGAGACATTGCTCGTGACGGGCGCGGGCGGCGGCGTCGGCCTCGCAGCGGTGGAGCTCGGCGTCGCCGCCGGTGCACGCGTCATCGCCGCCGCGAGTTCTCGCGAGAAGCTCGATGCGGCGCGAGCAGCCGGTGCGCACGAATGCATCGACTACACAGAGGTGCCGTTGCGCGAGCGCGTCGAGGCGCTCACCGACCGCAGGGGCCCCGATGTGGTGTTCGATCCAGTCGGTGGCGACGTGTTCGATGCATGCCTGCGGTGCGTTTCGTGGGGCGGCCGGCTCCTGATCATCGGGTTCGCATCGGGCCGCATCCCGGACATTCCGGCGAACCGTCTCCTGCTGCGCGGGTGCGATGCCGTCGGCGTGTTCTGGGGCTCGTTCGCGACGCGCGATGCTGCGCGCAACCAGGCGAACTTTGCAGAACTCTTCGCCATGTACGCCGCCGGCACGATTCGCCCAACCGTGCACGCAACGTTCGACCTCGATGACGCGGTCGACGCGATCGAGGCGATGCGCGAACGGCGCCTCGTCGGCAAGGCCGTCATAACGGTTGCCGGGAACTGAAGAAAGCGACATGCGCGTCCTTCGCTTCCTCTCGGTAGCACGCGGCGCATTGCCGCGCGTCGTTCCGCTCCTGCGCGACGCGCGCGTCCCTCTCGGGTTGAAAGCCGCCGCCGTCGGCGGCGCGCTGCTCGTCGTCTCTCCGCTCGACGTGTTCGGCGACGTCCCCGAGCTCGGCTTCGTCGACGACGCACTGTTGCTCGCGCTCATCGCGAGCGGCTTCGTCGCGCTCGCAGGGCGCTATGCGCCGTCCGCCGACGATGCGTTCGAGCCGGCGATGAAGCGCGTCGCGCCGCTGGCCGTCGAGTCGCGCCTCTGACGCGGAGGCCGCCGGACGACGGCGTCGTCCGCGTCGGATGCGAGCGACGGCGCGGCGGGAGCGTGACCACGATCTATGGCCTGCCACCGCAAGAGTGCTCGGAGGTCGCCGGGGAACTGAAGCGGCGCTGCGGGACGGGCGGCACGGTCAAGGACGGGGTGGTGGAGCTCCAGGGCGACCGGCGGGACGCGGCACTCGCGTACTTCGCCGCACAGGGGCGGCGCGCGAAGCGCATGGGCGGCTAACACCGCCGCGCCCCGGCGCGTTCCTTGAGCGATGATCATGACGCTCGCCGTCCTCCTGACCTCCGCCGATCCCGCGAGCGGCGGGTCGGCCACGGCGGCCCCCGCCGCCGGGGCATCCGCGAGCCCCGCTGCCCGGCCGACGGTGCCGCCCGACGCCGCCGTGATCGTCAACAGCGGCTCCACCAACGTTGTTGGGTACCGGATCGTCGTTCGTCCCGATCGCAGCGCCAGCATCGCGATCGGAAGTGGGGCCGCCCAGGGCAAGACCCTCTCTGCGGCGGCGACGCAGGCGCTCTTCAAGGATCTCGCCGCGGCGGCTCCGGTCGATGCGCTCGAGCACGAGCCGTGCATGAAGAGCGTGTCGTTCGGCTCGACGACGACCATCGAGTATAAGGGAAGGCGTTCACCCGATCTCTCGTGCTCGTCCGGAAACAAGGCCGAGCGCGTGTCCGCCGACATCGCCACGATCGTCGGCGAGCTCGGTGCCGGCGCGGTGCCCCGCATGGGCGGCCGGTCGATTCACCCGCTGCCGGAGCCGTCCGCGACGCCGTAAGGAGAAGCGTCTCCTCTCGCCCACGGGCCCGTGCGTGCGTCGCATCACACCTCCGCGCCGGGGCGCGAGGAGTGACTCGCACCTCGCTTCCTCCGGTCCGATATTTTCTAGAGATGCGGACTTTACCAGCGACGGTGTCTACGACGCCGCCACGTCTCTCCGTGCCGACCATCCCCCGCGGAACGGCCCGCGGACCCGGTTCGGTGCTCGCGATGCCCTCGGGCTGCATCGCCACGGACTTGCGCATGGTTGCATTCGATTCGCAGACGCGGTCATACACGTACGAGTTGCTGCTGGTGAACGACACCGTGGCTCCGGTCGCGGCCTATGCGTACCTCGACACACGTGCGTCCGGCGGCATGCGCGCCTGGAATGCAGTGACGGTCGAGCCGTTCGCCGCCATCGCGGTCACGGTCGACGTTCCGCTCGGCCAGCGCGAGGAAGACCTGCGACGGGTCGTCGTTGAGTTGCACGCGGACATGGCGCATCTGACGGTCGACGCGCATCCGCCGTTCATACCCACGCGCAGGAGCGAGCGTGGCCGCGCCGCCGCGGGAATCGCAGCTGCGCTCGCGGCGGTGCTGAGCGTGATCGGCGTGTTCGCGCGTCCGCACGTCGTCGCGCTCGCGGCCCCCGAGCGGGCGGCGGCCGGCAGCCACATCGACGTCGCCTACGCGACGGCCGGTGGGGGTTCGTGGACCTATAAGCTGATGACGCCCAACGGTTACCAGCTACGCGCCGGCGCGCTGGCGCCGGGCACGGGCTCGATCGACATCGACGTCCCGCGCGCGAAGGCCCTGCGCAGCTACGACCTGCAGGTCACGGGCACGGGTCCCCTCGGCGGCGACACGCGTACGACGCACATCGTCGCACTGCCGCAGCGCAGGCCGGCCGCACGGCAGGCCTCGATCGCCGCACTGCGCCTCGTGCGCGACGTCGTTCCGTCGGGTGGCCCGATCATCGTCACCTACCGTGCGCACGGGACGTCGGGCGACCTCCAGCTCGTCGACGAGAACGGTGCAGCGTTCGCGGAGGCGCCGACCAGCGCGCTCGGCACGTCGACGCTGACTGCGCCGCAGGTCAAGCGCGACCAACAGTTCGCCGTGGTGCTCACCGTCAAGTACGGGAAGTCGACGGCCCAATCGAGCACCGGCGTGGTGGTACGCTCCGGCGAGCCGCTCTATGTGGACGGGGCGGGCGGCGATGCGCCAACCGGCGACAACGTACGGCACCTGCCACCGCAGGGTGACGCGCCGTTCGCGCTGCCGGCGGATCCGATCGTCGGCGGCGGCCCGATCGATATCGCAGTCGTCGACCCCAGCGCGTCGATGCGGTTCAAGGTCGCGACACCGTCCGGCACCGTCATGACGAGCGGCGCCGCGGTCCCCGGGCAACGGTCGGTCGTGATGCTCGCACCCGAGGTGAATGCCGACACGCCGATGCTGATCGAGGCGACGTATACGAGCCCGATCGGCGAAGAGACGATCATCCGCAAGGTCGTCGTTCATCGCCGGCCGGAGAACTAGCAGTGGCGGGTTCCGGTCCGCGGGCGGGGCTTCCGCGCCTTGCGCCTGCGGTGATTGCACGACCGAACATCGACGCGTGGCTCGCGAACTATGCGCAGACGCCGCTCCGCATCCTCGCGGCGCCCGCGGGGTCCGGAAAGACGACCGCGGCCGTGGCATACCTCGCGCAGCGACCGTCCGCAACCGCGTACGCTCGCCTCAGCGACGGCGACGACGCCGCGAAGGTCCGCTCGCGCATCGGCCGCGCGCTCGGCGTTCGAACGACCGACTCGTACGAAGCGCTGATCGACACGCTCGCCGACGCCGCGCCGATCGAGGTGTGCGTCGACGATGCGGACCGCGCATCGCCGGAGGCACTCGAGGAGCTCAATCGTCTGGTTGCCGACGCGCCGTCGAACGTCGGGCTCATCTATCTCGTGCGCTCGCGACTCGGCCTCGACGCGAACGAGTTGCTCTCGCGCGGCCTCGCGGCGCTCCTCGATGCGACCGCTCTCGCGTTCGAAGCCGATGACGTGAGCCGGCTCGCGACCCTGCTCGGGGTCGCGCACGCACCGGCCGACGCCGCCGGCCTGGTCCAGGCGACCGATGGCTGGCCGATCGTCGCTTGCGCCGCCGTTCGCGAGTGCGTGGATGCGAACACGACGCTCGCCGGGGCGTTCGCGCGCTGGTCGGAGCGTGGCGCGCGACACTTCGCACGCTTTCTCGCCGCCGAGCTCGAGCGCTCGACCGACTTCGACCTCGACGCGTTCGCGCGTCTCGTCGCGAGTCCCGACGCCTCCGACGTGCACCTGCTCGAATCGCTCGAAGAGCGCGGGTTGTTCGTGCGCTTCGTTGGCGGAGCGTACCGCCCGTACCGCGTCGTCGCCCAGCTCGCGCCCGCCGGCGGGCGTGCCGAGATCGGTGCCCCGAAAGATGCCCCGATCATGTTCGTGCGCATGTTCGGACGGTTCGAGGCAGTCATCGACGGGCGCCCGGTCGCATGGATCCGCCGCCGCGACGCGCAGCTCGTGAAGTACTTGATGCTGCGGCCGAGCGGAACGGCATCCCGCGCTGAGCTGCGCCAGACGTTCTGGCCGGACACGGACTTCGGGCTCGCCACCCAGAGCCTGCGCACGGCCTGCAGCAACATCCGCAAAGCGATCGCGGCCGTCGTCGGCTACGAGGACGTGGAGCGCTACTTCCAAGCCCGCGGCGACGTGACCGTCAACCTCGCCCAGACGGCGCTCGACGTTCGGCGGTTCAGCGCGCACGTGGGCGACGGCGATGCCGAGCTCGAGCACGGGAACGCACAGGAGGCCCGCGCGCACTACGCGGCCGCGGAGCGCCTGTACAGCGGCGAGCTGCTCGGGGGCGAACCGCCCGAGCCGTGGTATGCGGCGCGCGCGGAGATGTTCAAAGCGCTCTACATCGGCGTGCTGCAGCGGCTCGCCGATCTCAGCGCCGACGCCGGCGATATCGCGCAGACAGGCGCCTATCGCGAGCGCCTGCGTAGCCTGGAATCACCCGGCGATCCGGCCCGCCCCGCGCACTTCGCGAGCGTCGGCGCGCCGACCATCGCCGCGTCGTAGGTAGACCAGGAACTTCGCGTCGCGGTACGCGCGCCGCCAGTCGGGCGCGAGCGCCAGCGCCTGGGCGAGCGGAGCGTCGACCTTCACGAGGACCACGTTCACACCGCGCGCGTCGAGACGCTGCCGCCAATCCGGCTGCAGTAGGGAGATCGCAACGAAGTCGCGCCAGACCGAAACGGGAAACGGGTCGGCGCGGCCGTCGAGGAACACCTGCGCACGCGGGATGCCCCCGTCGGGCGGAAACTCCAGCGCACACCACGCGAAGTCGCCGCACAGCAGCCGATGCGTGCCGGGCATCGCATCGATCGCGGCAATCGCCTGCACCGGCAGATCCGCGAGCGGCGGCGGCGCCTCGCGCGCCAACGTCACGGCGCACGCCACGCCGACGGCGAGCGCGAACGCCGGGAACGCGAACTGCGCGCCCCGGTCCAGCGCCGTGAGCGGTCGCGGCTCGCGTCGTGGAAGGTAGCGCGACAGCCGCGCGGCCACGATCGGCGCCGCGGCGATGCCGAAGACGGCGATGTTGCGCGCCGCGGTGAACAGGAGCACGGCGAACGCCGCCAGCACGAGGCCCTGCTTCCACTGGCGCGGCGCGCCGAACCCGGCCACCATGGCGATCGCGAGCAGCGGGAACGCACCCAAGAGGAACGAGATGTCGGCGGCATCGGTGGTCTTCCACTCTGCGATCCAGTGCTTGATCGGGCTCGAGAACAGGCCGATCGCATAGCGCGGGAGTTCCGGCCCGAGTGGATTGAGGCAAAGCGCCAGCGCGCACGCGCCGGCGACGAGCACGTGCCGGCGCAGCCGCGGCGTCCACGCGCGATCTTCGAGGACGACGCCAACTGCGGCCGCGGCGACCAAGACGGGCGCGAGCATCGCGCTCGCGTGCAGGTTCGACCAGAGCGCGGCGATGGGGACGGTGGCCCAGAGCCAGGCGCCGTCCTCGTCCAACGCGAGCAAGAACAGGGCGATCAGCAACCACGCGGCGACCTGCACGCGCACGCCGAACGATTCCAGCAGTGCCACGCCCGCAAACGCGGCGCACACGAGCGCGGTCAGCGGCGTTGCGCCGTGGCGCGCAGCGCGCACGGCGACCAGCCAGAGCGCGACGATCGGGCAGAGCGCGATCGCGGCGTCGAAGGCCCACGCCGCTCCGTGCGCCGCCGAGAACGAGAGCAGCGTCGAGAACAGCCACTCCTGCGGCACCCAAGGTGCGCCGGCCGCGGTGAACGCCTCGTTGCCGAGCGAGCGTGGCAGCGCGTGCGATTGCAGCACGACGCTACCGAGCCACCGCTGCCAGAACAGATCCCCGTCGCCGGGCGGATACACGATCGCCTTCACGACGAAGAACGGCGCGAGCACGAGCGGGACGACGACGCCGTACTTCACCGCGGCGGCACCGTACGGACGAACAGGAGCGCCGTGCCGTCGCGGGAGCGAAGGTGCCAAATGCGTGGCAGCAGTGCCACAACTTCGGCGAGCTGCTGGCTCGAGCGGACGACGATCGCGTCGACCTTCCACGCATCGAGCCGAGCGCGCCACGCCGGGCGCACCTTCGCGATCGTCGTCTGATCCTCGATCACCGAATGTGGATACGCCGCATCGCGCCCGTCCATGAAGACGCGCAGATTTGGGTCGCCCGACGCGACGAACGCGTCGCACGCGTCGATCGACGCGCAGTAGATGCGATGGGCGCGACCATCGGCGGCGAGCGGCGCCACCAAGCCGAGCGGCAGGTGCGTAGCGCCCCCGGCCTCGCTCGAGGCCGGCGCGAAGGCGGCGGCGACCAGCGCGACCGCACCCGCCGTGCAGAAGCCGAGCGCGGTAGCGCTGCGATGAAACGCACGCCCGTCGAAGCGCAGCGCCGCCAGCGCGATGGTGACGATGATCGGCGATGCGACGAGAACGAACTCGGGAACGAACTGGGCGTTCAGGAACGCGAACAGCGCACCGCCCACGACCAGCACCGCGTCGAGCGCGCGGTCGCGGCGCCAGACGCCGAACAGCGCGGCGATCGCGACCAGCCCAACGACGCCGAGCGTGTACGCGTGCGCAGGCATCAGTGCCGGCTGCCACGCGTGCAGCCCCGAGAACGTCGGGTCGATGCGCAGGTACGTCGCGCCGCGCAGCGGCAGGCCCAGGAACGCCGGCGTCAGCGCCATCGCGACCACCGCCAGCGCGCCGGCGCGAATGAGCGTGCGAACCCGCGGAGAATCGGCGCCGGCGCAGGCCCGAGCAGCGCCCGCCGCGGCGAGCAGGATCCCGGGGACGAGCAGCCCTTGGGCGCTGACGTTGCACCAGACGATCGCGAGCGCAACGCACACGTAGGCTCCGCGTGCACCGCCGCGCTCGACGAGCAGCAGCGTCGCGGAGAGCAGCAGCCAGTCGAGGGTAGCGGTCGGCGACGTCACGGTGCCGAGCGCGGCAACGGTGGACAAGGCCGCCACGGCGATGCAGGCGATGGCTCCGCCGCCGCGCTCGCGCGTGCGGACCAGCGCCACGGCGAGCGCACCGAAGAACGCGGCGACGCCGACGACCGCGACGCCGCCCGTGAACGCACCGGCGAGCGCGACGATCACCGCGCCGAGCCAACCCTCGTATGTGTGCGCGCCAGGGGCCGTGAAGGTCTCGGCTCCCAGGCGCAGGTCGACGGCGTGCGTCGCGAGGATCCGGTGCCCGAGCCACGCCGCGCGCGCCGAGTTCGCGAGGTTCGGCGCGAACGCGAGCACGCCGACGAACGAGGCAAGGATGGCGGCAACGACGGCCGATGAGCGCAAGGACTCGCCCGGATGCGCGATCGCGGGGGTCGCCTGCAGCTCGCCGACGGTCATTCGATCGTGAGACGATCGCCGACGAGGACGTCGCGACCGGTGTCGCCGCCGGCGCCGAGTTCCACGACGGTCACCGCGTCCCGGCAGGCGACGAACGGGCGAAACGGTCGCACCGAGTTCGCGATTTTCAGGACGTGCCCGTCCTTGTCGAGGAAGAACAGATCGAGGGTGGCGCGCATGCCCATCGTGTGCACGGCGGAGCAGCGGTCGATCCACAGCCCCTCGTGCGCCCCGAGCGCGCTGCGCATCAGGAGCCCTATGCCGCGGCTGAGGGGATTCGTGGCACGGTCGACCGCGCTCGCGATCACCGACCCGTTCGATGCGTTGCGGACGATCATTGCGGCACCAACCCGAAGAAGAGACACACGCCGATCGCTGCGACGAGATACGGAGCGAAGGCGATCGGCTCCGTGCGCCTGCCGCGGAACCATGCGATGGCCACCGCGACCACGCACGCGGCCGAGAACGCGAGCATCGACGTTCCGATGCCGAGAACCGCGCCGCCGAGGGCGGCCAGCTTCACGTCGCCCCAGCCCATGCCGCGCCCCTTCGACGCGGCCGCCGCGATCGCGAACGGTACGAACGGCACGAGCGCGGCGAATAGATGCCACCATTCCTGCTGGAGCACACCGGCCAAGATGACCGCGGCGAGCGGGGTGAGCGTGAACACGTCCGGGACGACGCCGCAGCGCACGTCGCTGCACCAGCACGCGACGAGCGCGACGACCAGGATGGCCGCGAGCCCCAGCCTCGTGGGGTCGTCGCCGTGCGCGACCAGCGCGGCGCCGAGCGCGGCGCAGGCACCGATCAGCCACGGCACGGGCGGCTGCCCGGGGTGCGGCCCGTCTTCGAACGGTGCGAAGCCCGCGCACACTGCGTCGCCGAGGCGCACGCCGGCATAGCCTGCGGCGGCAAACGCCGCGGCACCGAGCACGATCGCATAGATCACTGCGGGAAATACTCCGCGAAGACGCCGCCAAAGATCATCACGAAGAGCGCCGGCAGCATGAAGAGTGCCATGGGGATGACCATCTTGACCGGCATCATCTGCGCGATCTCTTCCGCTCGCAGCATCCGCTTGTTCCGGGTGTCTTCCGCGAGTTCTTCCAGCACGCTGGACAGGTTCGAGCCGAGGCGCTCGGCCTGGACGATGGCCGTGACCGCGGTCGAAACTTCCTGCACGCGGACGCGCTCGGCCATCGAGCGCAGCGCGTCGGAGCGCGACCGGCCGAGCCGGATCTCCGAGAGCACCGCGCGCATCTCCTCGCCCAGCGCACCGGGCGTCACCTCGGTCGCGTAGTTCAGCGCGGCGTTGAATGCGAGGCCGGCCTGCACGGTCGTCGAGAGCATGTCGAGCAAGTCGGGGAGCGCGCGATGGATGTCCGACTTGCGCTTGCGGATCGCCGCCTTGAGTGCGTAGTAGGGAACGTATGCGCCGCAGGTGGCCGCCACAAGGGTCAGCAGCACGAAGAGCCAGTCGTAGCGCCCGACGTACGCGCCGAAGCCGAGGCCGAGGCAGAGGCCGAAACCGAAGCCCGACGCGATCCTGAACCCGATCTTCGCCGGGGTCACCGTATACCAGCCCGCCTCGAACAGTTGCTGGAGCAGCTTCGTGCGCTGGCTATCGTTGAACAGCTTGTCGAACGCAGCCGCGCGGCTCCCCGACTCCGTACCGAATTTGACGCCTTCCATCTCTTCCAGCCGCCGCGTGACCGGGCTCTTGCTCGGAACGAGCGAGATGGCGAACAGGAACGCCGAGGCGGCGAACATGGCGGCGATGATGTAGATGACGGTCATGTCGGAACCCCTAGACGTCGAACTGGAGGATGCGGTTCAGCGAGTAGGCGGCGAGGGCTTCGAGGCCCGCGACGATCCCGAGCGCGATGTGCCCCGAATTCGTGTGGAGCAGTGCACCCCCCATGGTCGGCTGCGTGAACACGACGAAGCTACCGACGAGTACCGGCAGGCCGCCGATGATGTAGGCGGATCCGCGGCCTTGCGCCGTGAGGGCGCGCATCTTGCGGAACACGCGGCGGCGGTCCTTGATCGTGCCGGCGAGGTTTTCCAACACCTTTGCGAGGTCGCCGCCGGTCTGGGTCTGCACGCGGATCGCCTTCGCGGTCATCGCCATCTCGGCGCTCGGCATGGCCACGGCCAGCTCGTCGAGCGCGTCGAGAATGCTGATGCCGAGGTTCGTGCGTCCGATGATTCGCATGAACTCGCGCCGCGCGGGGTCGGGAACCTCCTCGGTGACGAGGATGATCGACTGCCGCAGCCCGAGACCGACGCGGAGCGCACCGGCCATCATGCGCAGCACGAGTTCGAGCTGCATGGCGAAGCCGGCCATCCGCTGGTGGGCCTTCCAGTCGAGCCACAGATTTGCACCGATGCCGGCAAACGCGATCGTGACCGGCAGCAGGAGGAGCCCGATGACGAGCGGCGGCCTGAACATCAGCGCGGTCGCGACCCAGAAGATCGAGCCTCCACCGAGGATCGAGAGGACGACCTCCTCGGGCTTCAGCGTGATGTCGGCACGCTCGATCTTCGTTTTGAAGGCGCTCCCGCTGCTTGCAACCCGCGCGCTGATCGCGTCGCGGAATGCGAAGAAGCCCAGCGCCATGCACGCGGTGATGCCGAAAAAGATGGCAAACGGAGCAGCGGCTACCATAGAGCACCTGCGGAAGGAAGCTTGGTGAGCTCCCGGACGTCGTAGGGGATGCCCATCTCTTCGAAGCGCGTCAGCGCATGCGGCTGGACGCCGGAGTAGCGGAATTCTCCGATGACGCGGCCTTGCCGATCGAGGCCGGCCTGCTTGAAGTTGATGATGTCTTGCATCGTGACGATGTCGCCTTCCATGCCGACGACCTCGCTGATGCTGATGAGCTTGCGCGTTCCGTCGCGCAGGCGATCGGTCTGGACGATGATGTTGACGGCACTCGAAATCTGTTCGCGAATCGCACGTACCGGAAGGTCGAAGCCCGCCATCAGCACCAACGTCTCGAGGCGTGAGAGCACGTCGCGCGCGCTGTTCGCGTGGACCGTCGTGAGCGACCCGTCGTGGCCGGTGTTCATCGCCTGGAGCATGTCCAGCGCCTCGCCGCCTCGGCACTCGCCGACGATGATGCGATCGGGCCGCATGCGCAGCGCGTTGCGAACGAGTTCGCGGATGCGGATCTCGCCGCGGCCCTCGATATTCGACGGACGCGCCTCGAGGCGCACCACGTGGTCCTGCTTGAGCAGGAGCTCGGCCGCGTCTTCGATCGTGACGATGCGCTCGTCGTACGGGATGAAGCCCGAGAGGATGTTCAGCAGGGTCGTCTTCCCCGAGCCGGTGCCGCCGCTGACGACGACGTTGAGGCGCGCCTCCACGAGCGCACGCATGAACGGTACGAGCTGCGCCGGGATCGCACCGAACCCGACGAGGTCGTCGATCGTGAGCCGCTTCGTGCCGAAGCGGCGAATCGTGAGGGCCGCACCGTTGAGCGAGATCGGGTCGATGACCGCATTCACGCGCGAGCCGTCGGGCAAGCGCGCGTCGACCATTGGCTGCGCCTCGTCGATGCGGCGCCCGAGCGGGGCGATGATGCGCTCGATGATCATGCGCAGCTGGCGCTCGTCGACGAAGCGCTTGTTGCTGAACTCGATCTTGCCTTTGCGCTCGACGTAGATGTGGCGGTAGCCGTTGACCATGATTTCCGTGATCTCTTCGTCGCGCATCAAGTCTTCGAGCGGCCCGAGGCCGAGCGTTTCGTCGATGATCTCTTGGCGCAGCCGGCCTTGATCCTCGGCCGACGTCACGTCGGCGCGTTCGGAAAGCAGCTGGTCGGTGATCAGCGCGACCTGCTGGCGCAGTTCGGCCAGCTTTTGCCCGTCGGTGTGCGCGCGACTCGTGACTACGAGGTCGATGCGCCGCGAGAGCTGCTCGTGGACTTCGGCCTTCAACTGATCCCGCCGGCGGCGCTCCGCGTCGAAGCCGAGCTGGTCGTCGACGGAGATATCGGCGTGGCCGTTGCCAAAGGCGAGGCCGGAACCCTCGCCGGCAAGCGCGACGCCGTCGTCGCCCTTGCGGCCGGTCCGTGCATCGCCGAGCGGTGCGGAGACGGACGCGCGCTTGAGCTCGATCACGGGCTCCGGCACCGTGCTCATCATACGCTTCGCGAGGCCGTCGATCACGCGCCCGTAGGAACGGTCGCTGCGCATCGGGATCTCGCAGGCGACGGCGCTCCCCAGCAGCTTCTGCAGCTCGGCCGGGCGGATCTCGCTGCGACCGCTGCGCATGTTTGCAACCAGCGAGATGCGTCCCAGCGGAACGCCGAACCGGCAGAGGTCTCCGACGGTCGCGCGCGCCGCAGAGGCACCGAGGAGATTCGGTTCGAGCACCACGTAGAACGCGGACGCACGGGCGACGATGGGCCGCACGAGGGCGGCAAACGGCTGCGGAACGTCGGCGACGATCGCGATGTTCGTGTTGAGCGCGTCGACCGCGACTTCCACCGCTTCCGGACGCATCGCGAAGGTCGAGTCGAGCGTCTCGACGAGCTCCACGCCCGTGACGCCGTCGATGCTGACCGTCGAGGGCGCGCCGGGCCGGCGTGCTTCGTCGAACTGCCGGACCGCGTCCATCACGACCGCGAGGGCGCGGCGGCCGGTCAAGTCGCCGTCGATGACGGCGACGTTGCCGGACCGCTTGATGGCTTTGGCGACCTCCGCGGCGATCGTCGTCGCACCGGATCCGCCCTTGGCGTTGACGAGCGCTATGATCGGAGGCTGCATACTAATGTACCGATTCGGGACCCTGAACCACGCGATCGCCGTCGATTACGGTCACGCTGCCCATGTTCGGGCGCGCCGCGATCGTGTCGTGATCGTGCGGGAGCCCACCGGGGCCATACATGTACGGCGGAGGCACGTTCGCGGGAGCAGGCGCCGGCGCGGCCGCTGCACCGGCGTCGGCCGGTGCTGCCGGCGCGTCGAACGTCAGCTGCTCGGTCGGGAACGACCGGACCGGCTCCTTGGGCGGCCGCAGGGCGAGGCGCAGTTGCGAATTGATGTCGGCCATCTCCAGGAGGTCGGCCTGCTTCGGCGTCACCGCGAGCGTCACGGTGGTGAGATCCTGTGCGCCCGGTGCCGGGGTCGCGCCGGCCTGCTCGAGCTCGTTGCCGAGCGCCAGGACGACGACGCCGCGCAAGATGGTGTATGCCTTCGGATTCGTGCCCGTGCGGGGCGGGATCGCGATCACGTCCACGCGGTCGCCCGGCTGCACGAGCCCGGACACGCCTTTGACGCGATCGATGCCGATGCTGATCGCGCGCTCGCCGCGCTGAAGCCGCGGGGTCAGGCCGATGTCGACCGGACGTCCGATCTTCGACTGCGTGATTGCAGCGCCCGCGGGAATCGTGATGAGCGCGAGCGTTCCGATCGTCTGCTTGGGCTCGACGACCGCGTCGGGCTCGACTTCGTTCGTCGCGCGCTGGACGATCTTCAACATCTCCGGTGTGATTTTCGCACGGGCCGGGATGTCTTGGCCGGCGACCACGATGCTGCGCATCGTCACCTGCGGTGGGGCCTCCGCTCGCAGCGAGCCCAGGTAGCTGATCGTCAGATAGCCGGTGCCGAGCGCGAGAACGATCGCGATCAGCAAAGTCATGCGTCGTGTGTTCATATCGGCAACCGTAGGAAGGGAGCGACGGAGTTAGCCAGCGCGAGGACGGTCGCTCCGAACGCGATCGCGCATGCATACGGCAAACGAATGGTCTCGCGCGGAACGACGGCCGTCGTTCCGCGATACACGAATGGGCGGAGCATTCCGAACGTGCCGCCGAGCACGCCGCCCAGCTGCCCGCGCGCGACCGCGATAACGAGCGCCAGTAGGCCGCCACCGAGCGACATGTAGATGAGGAACGCGATGCAACCCGGGTAGCCGAAGGCGGCGGCAGCAGCGGCAGCGAGCTTCACGTCGCCCCCGCCCAGCCAGCCGAATGAGAAGGCGACGAGCCCGAGCGCCATGACCACGAGGTAGACGGCGAGCGCGACGCCGAGCGTCGCGAAGCCGGAGAGGCCGGCGAGCACGAACACGACCACGGCGAGACCGAAGCTGAGCGCGTTGGGGACGCGCCGCGATTTCAGGTCCGTCATGGCGCCGACCCCACAGGCTGCGAGAACGATCCACGCGCTCAAGGAGAGGCCGGCAACGGCGAACGTCATAGCGCCAGGTGGAGGGCGACGTTGTTGAGATTGTCGTTCGTCGCCTTGCCGATCAGGGTCAACGCCGCGATACCGAGGACGGACACCAGCGTGATGATCAGCGTGTATTCAAGGACTCCCTGTGCGCTTTGGCAACGCGCGAGTCGCATGGCCAGCAGTACGACGTTCATTCGAGCGAGCTCCGTTTCCCATCCGGGCGGTACTCGGAGGAACGGCCGCGAGGCCGTCCTCCGAGCGATGCGGGTTGTTTATCCGGCGTTTATCGCGCTTGCGGCGCTATTGAGCTGCGATTTGGCTCCGTTGCCAAGGAACAGCAGAGCGTGGATTGCGACGACCGAGACGAGAGCGATGATAAGCGCGTACTCGACGAGTCCTTGACCATCGTCGTTGCCCATCAGGCTCAGAGTGACGTTGAGCAACTGATCGACCTCAGTGTTGGAATTGTGGAAGAATCGACCCCATCCGTGGGGTCAGCCGGCGTCCGTACCGGGCGGTTGTTGCCCTTCGCGCCGGAGGTGACCGGCGCGAAGGGCAACTAGGCTGCTGTGACTAGCCTGCGTTGATGGCGCTGGCCGCGCTGTTCAGCTGCGACTTGGCCGAGTTGCCGAGGAACGTCAGCGCGGCGATCGCGACGACGGACACGAGCGCGATGATCAGCGCGTACTCGACGAGGCCTTGGCCGTCGTCGCTGCGGAGCATCGTGGTGAGGTTCTTGAGCAAGAGAGGACTCCTTATCCGAGCGGTGAGTGGTGTTGTGTTGAGATGCGGGTGCTACTTGATGCCGGGCGGCTCCGACTCCACGGGTACGGAGACGGGTCCGTTCGGCTGGCCGACGACGAACTGCGCGCTCGCTTTGCGAACGCCAGGGACCGACGTGGCGACCAGGGTGAGGATGCTCCCGCGCATGTAGTCGGGAGCAATGGGGAGGACGGCCGAAAACCGTCCGTCCGCGCCGGCCGCCAACTGGTAACGGCCCACGACGACGTCGGGGATGTCACTAGAGAACGTTCCCATCATGGTGACGAGCACCGGGACCGACGGCGGGGCCTTCCCCGATACCGCGACCGCCTCGCTCCCCGGCGCCTGCCGGACGTCGAGCGAGATCGTACCGCGCACGTCGGCCGGAGCCGCCGCCGACGACGGCTGCATTTGGCCGACGATGACGTTCGTGTGTTCGGTACGCGGATAGCGGCTCGCGATCTCGGCAAGTTGGTTCGCCAGATCGCGCGATACGTAAAGGTCGTTTAAGTAGAAGTGTGGTGCCTGGCCCGTGGTCTCGGTGCGATCGTTCACATCGAACGTCGACTCCCCCGGTCGAAGCAGTATGGTCACGCCTGGACGTGACAGCGTTACCGCATCCTGCGGTCCCAGGTACGCATATTCGTACCCGAGCTGCTCCGCGATGTGACGTAGCGCAACATCGTGAGTCGCAGCGGCCGCAGGAGCGGCAGCCACGATCGAACCGGCGACGAGGACGACGAGAGAGGCAAGTACCTTCACAAAAAAGACCTCCGCACAGGGACTCTACGGCTGCGGAGCATCCGAAATCAAGGCGGCCGGGCAAACCTTTACTTAACGTCCACGCCGCGTTGACGCGTTAACGCACACTTGAGCGTAAGTGTGAAGAAAGTCCGTTTGGGTGCCGAACGTCAACATCGCCATACGTACACACACGGAGGCCCTCGTCTTGATGTTTTCTCGCCCAGCCGTTACCGCCGCGGCCCTCGCGCTCGCGAGCTTGACGCTCGCCGTGCCGCAGACTGTTCGCGCGGACGCCGTTACTATAATGTCCGTCCAGTCCGGTCACTCGATCGTCCTGAATACGGGCGGCCTGACGCGCGTCGCGGTCGGTGACAGCCGCATTGCCGGCGTCGTGCCCATCGGGACGTCCCAGCTGGTGGTCAACGGCAAATCGCCGGGCCATACGACGGTGATGGTCTGGACCGGCAAGCGCCGGTCCACCTACGAGATCACGGTCACCGAACAGGCGCTCGACGATATCGCACGGATGCTGCGCAGCTCGATCTCGGACCCCGAGGTGCAGGTCGTTTCCTTTAATAACTCCGTCGTCGTGCGCGGGAACGTCTCCGATCAAGCGCGCTTCGCGGCTCTCAGCGACGTGGTGTCGCGCTTCGACAAACTCGCGGCCCATGGAAACTACGCGATCGTGAACGCCGTCACAATCTCGCATCCGCTCGGCAACGTGCAGGAAGAAATGAACGCGCTGCCCGGGACGAACGACGTCCGTCTCGACCCGGATGGGAAGGGCGACGTGATCGTGAGCGGCCAGGTGCACGACGCCGTGCAAGAGGAAGCGGTCATGAAGCGCGCGCGCGGCCTCGCCGGCGCGTACTTGGGCGCCGACGGCAAGGTGATCGACCGGCTCTCGACCGAGCTCACGAGCCAGGTCGACGTCAAAGTGTACGTGCTCGAAGTCGATAAGACGTTTGCGAACACGCTTGGAATCCGGTTGCAGGGCGCCCAGATCCAGCAGGGCTCGACGGCGCAGAGCATCCTCTATACGCTGACCCCGCCGAGCTTCGTCGGCCTCGAGGGAATACAGCCGTACCTGCCGGGCCGCGTCCTCAACATTGGCGAGCAGTTCAGCAGGCAGACGTTGCTCGCGCCGACGCTGGACCTGCTGCTCTCGCAGGGACATGCGCGGATCCTATCCTCGCCCGACCTCGTGACGCTACCGGGGCAGGAAGCGACCTTCCTCGTCGGCGGACAGATCCCGATTCCGGTCTCTCAGGGGCTCGGCGCCATCTCGATCGAGTACAAGGACTACGGCGTCAACCTCAAGGTCACGCCCACGCTGCTCG
>Ga0302325_10008420_pt1 | contig 22644 bp, 21 predicted proteins | sample Palsa_T0_2_FD_201948 | JGI IMG/M metagenome (GOLD analysis project Ga0302325, IMG submission 201948) | Peat permafrost microbial communities from Stordalen Mire near Abisko, Sweden - Palsa_T0_2 | ecosystem: Environmental > Terrestrial > Soil > Palsa > Peat permafrost | place: Sweden: Abisko...
TTGTTTGCAGCATTTCATCGGCCGCGGTGATGACCTTGGAGTTCATCTCGTAGGCGCGCTGTGCCGCGATCAGGTTGGAGATTTCAGTTACCGCCTCGACGTTCGACTGTTCGAGGCTGCCTTGCAGTAAGGTGCCGGCGCTGTTGGTGCCGGCGAGGCCGTCTTGCGGCGTACCGGAGGCCGGCGTGCCGCTGAATAAGTTGTTGCCGTTCGCCTGCAAACCGGCGTCGTTGGTGAAGGTTGTGATGGTGAACTGGCCAAGGATGCTCGACGTCGTCGAGTTCGGCAGGGTCACCGACACCTGGCCTTGCTGATTGACGGTGAGCCCGGTCGAATTCGGCGGAATAGTGATGGTCGGCTGAACGATGTTGCCTTCCGCCGTAACGATACGGCCTTGGGAGTCCATCTGGAACGAGCCATCGCGCGTGTAATTGTAAGTGCCGTCCGGCATCAGGACCTTGAACCAGCCGTTGCCCTGGATGGCGAGATCGAGCGGGTTGCCGGTCTGGGCCAGCGTTCCTTGAGTCATCAGGCGCGGCGTGCCGACGGTCTTGACGCCTGAACCCAGGTCGATGCCGACCGGCAGGATGTTGCCCTGGTCGGACGCTTGCGCGCCGATGCGCTGAATGTGTTCGTAGATAAGGTCCTGGAATTCGGCGCGCTGGCTCTTGAAGCCGGTCGTGCTCATGTTGGCGATATTGCCGGCGATGACCTGGACCTGAAGGTCCATGGCCGCCATGCCTGTCGCTGCGGTATCGAGTGCACGCATGTTACGTTCTCCTGAGCCTTATGAGCTCGCCGGCGTCTGCGAGAGCTGTTGCAGCGCGTTGCGGCGCTGATCGCCCTGCTGTTGCAGGAGTGCGGCGATATCGCTGTAGTTGCGCGTGATCTCGATCATGCGCGCCATCTCGACGACGCCATTGACGTTGGATTTTTCGATCGCGCCCTGGATGACGTGCGTGTTTGCCGGTGCTGGATTCGCGGTAACGCCGTTCGGCGCCGTGAGCGTCGAGCTGCCGTCTTTTCGCAACCGGGCCGGCTGATCGAAGCTGACAAGCTGCAACTGCCCCCGTGGCGAATCGGCCGTACTGGTGCCTTCGCGCACCGTGATGATGCCGCTTGGGCTGATGGAGATGTCGTGGTCGCCTTGCTGGAGGGTGATCGGTCCGCTACCGCCCAGCACCGGATTGCCGTCGCTGGTGACGATCTGGCCGGTGGCGTTGAGTGCCAGTGCGCCGTTACGGGTGTAACGCGGTCCGTTCGCCGTTTGCACCACGAGATAACCCGGACCGTCGATGGCGACGTTGAGCGGGTCGCCGGTGCGTTCAATCGCGCCAGGGGCGAGATTGATCCAGCTGGCGCGATCCTGCACGAAGCTGACGTGCTTGTCGCTACCGCTGAAGTCGCCATCGCTGGCATGCGGCATCAGGAATTCGCTGAACGACGCGTTGTCGGCCTTGAAGCCGGTGGTGTCGATATTGGCGATGTTGTTGGCGATGATGTCCAGCTCGTGACTGAGTGCCATCTGCCGCGACAAGCCGACGAGAAGTGCATTCTCCATCGGTACTCTCCCCTTTTATGCGGCGAAGCTGTCTTCTCCAGAGAGCCGCTTCGCCGACGGCCGCAGCTCTCCCAAGCCGCGGCACGTGAGAAAATGCAGAAGCCGTGCCAGGGGAATAAATTTATATATTTCAGAGACTTGAGTGTTTATGGCTAGCTGCTTGCCGGGCAGAAAAGGTCACCGAAGGGCCGGTACCCGGCAAAATTTTCCTGCCCAGCCGCCCGCTGCAAGTTTCCATTAACCATTCGTGCCTAGCGTGGCTTTTGTAGCGCCACATGCGTGGCGCGGAGTCGCGCTTCCGGCATCGTTGCTTGCGTTTTTTTGGCCGACTGCGTGCGCACTCACGCAAGCTGGGACGGTGATGGCAACCAAGAACGAAACAGAATCCGAGACCCGAGGCGACGAAGCCAAAGAGGGTGGGGCGGCCCCATCGGCAAAGCGCGGTTGGCTATCGCGCAAGCTCATTATCATGGCGGTCGGCGGCGTGGTCGGGCTCGGGGCGCTCGGCGGCGGTGGTTATTTCTTCATGGGCCGCCACAGCGCCGAGGGCACCGCTGCTGCGGCGCCGCCACCGAAGGCGCCGATCTTTGTCGACATGCCGGATGTGCTGGTGAATTTGTCGTCGAGCGGCAGCGAGCGCACGCAATACCTTAAAGTGAAAATTGCGCTGGAGCTGCCGGATGAGCAGGTGCAGGCACAAATTCAGCCGGTGATGCCGCGGCTGCTCGATACCTTTCAGACCTATCTGCGGGAGCTTCGGCCAACCGATCTCGATGGTTCGGCAGGCCTGTATCGGCTCAAGGAAGAGCTGACGCGGCGGGTCGATGCCGCAATTGCACCGAGCAAGATCAATGCGGTGCTGTTCAAGGAAATTGTCGTTCAGTAAGTACGTCAATTTTCGTGCAGTAAGTCCTTAGTGCGACAGTCCTTTCGTTCTGTAGTCTCAAACCTGACCATAATGCGATGGCACTGAAGGATCAGATCGACCAGGACGCACTCGCCGCCGAGTGGGGCGTTGCGCTCGAAGCCGAGCAACAAGCGGCGCAACCGGCGCTTGGCATCGCGCCGGCCGAAGGCAGCAGCGAAGACATGGCGTCGCAATGGGCGACCATGGTGGACGACGGTCAGTTCATCCAGGCGGCGAAGGGCGGCGCCGAACGCGTTCTCACGCAAGATGAAATCGATTCTCTGCTCGGCTTTTCGCTCGCCGACGTCAACCTGAATGACAATTCCGGCATCCGCGCGATCATCGACTCGGCGATGGTCTCTTACGAGCGGTTGCCGATGCTCGAAATCGTCTTCGACCGGCTGGTCCGGTTGATGACAACGAGCCTGCGCAATTTCACCTCGGACAACGTCGAAGTCTCGCTCGACCGTATTACCTCGGTGCGGTTCGGCGATTACCTCAACTCGATCCCGCTGCCCGCGATCCTCGGCGTATTCAAAGCCGAGGAGTGGGACAATTTCGGTCTGCTGACGGTCAATTCGAGCTTGATCTATTCGATCATCGACGTGCTGCTTGGCGGGCGGCGCGGCCAGACCCCGATCCGTATCGAGGGCAGGCCCTACACCACGATCGAGACCAACCTCATCAAGCGCATGATCGAGGTCGTGCTCGCCGACACCGAGCTTGCGTTTCGGCCATTGTCGCCGGTCAAGTTCAACATCGACCGGCTGGAGACTAATCCGCGTTTTGCCGCGATCTCGCGTCCGGCGAACGCCGCGATCCTGGTACGGCTGCGCATCGACATGGAAGATCGCGGCGGCACCATCGAGCTGCTGTTGCCTTATGCGACCATCGAACCGATCCGCGACGTTCTGTTGCAGATGTTCATGGGCGAAAAGTTCGGCCGCGACTCGACCTGGGAAGGCCATCTCGCCACCGAAATCAGCCAGGCTCAAGTCGCAGTGGATGCAGTGCTTTACGAGGCGCAGTTGCCGTTACGCCAGATTATGAAGCTGGAAGTCGGCGACACGCTGATGCTCGAACTTAAAACCGACGCGCCGGTGATCGTGCGCTGCGGCAACGTCACGCTCTCCGAAGGGCGGATGGGCCGCGTCGGAGACCGCGTCGCCGTGCGTGTTGCCAAGACTTTACGCAAACCAAACACCACGTTCGCGATGTTCGAAACGGCAGGCGGCATTGGCAATCGGAAGGAAACTCCGTGAGCAACGGCTTTGGAATGATCATCGAAGGCGTAGTAGCCATTCTTTTAATGCTGACGGTCAGTTATTGCATGTTGCTCAATCGCCGTTTGAAGCTCTTGAAAGCCGATGAGATGTCGTTGCGCGCAACAATTTCGGAGTTGATCACCGCGACCGAGATTGCCGAGCGCGCCGTCGCGGGCCTGAAGGTCACGGTGCGCGAATGTGACGTCGGTCTGGGCGAGCGGCTGAGCCGCGCCGAGGTCATGACCGGCGAGCTCGACCGGCGCCTCATCACCGGCAAGGACGTGCTGAACCGACTCTCCCAGATCGCGGTCGCGGCGCGGCCAATTCAAGAGCCGGTGGTGCCGGGCAATGAAGCCAAATCGGTCGCGGTTGCCGCTCAGGCCTTCGCCGAGCGGCTGCGCACAAAGGCACACGGTATCGCGGCATGATCCGTTATCTGCGCGAATTGCGGCTGCTTCCGATCGCGGTCGTTGCCTGCGCGTGTCTTCTGACGCTGATTGCCGCAGACTTTCTGCTCGACGACGAGTCCTCCACCGGCGGCAACACGGTTGCCGACGCCGATACTTCGGTTATTCGCAACACACCTGACGTGTCGCAGCGATCGTCCTCGATGACATCGTGGGCGTCGCAGATGTTCAATTTTCCCGACGGTAGCGGCGGAGCTCCGTCGCAATCGCCCATCGTCGCAGCGCTGCCGGCCGACAGGACTGATATTACCGGTTCGGTCTCCGAGACGCCGGAAAAGGCCAAAACAGCGACGGATGGCAAAGCCCAAGAGGCGAAGGCTCAAGACCCCAAGGCACCGAACGCAAAGGCGCCGGAGACCAAGCCTGCGGGAACGGTCGTTCCGCTCGATGGCCAACCATCCGGTGCCGAGCGCGCAATCCTTGAGCGGCTTCAGGAACGCCGCCAGGAACTCGATGCGCGGGCCCGTGAGCTCGATATTCGCGAAAGCCTGATCCAAGCCGCCGAGAAGCGCATGGAGGGACATCTCGCCGAGCTCAAGGAGACCGAGCAGCATATCAAGGACGCGACCCAGCAAAGGGATGATGCCGATGCCGCCCGCTTCAAGGGTCTCGTCACCATGTACGAGAACATGAAGCCGCGCGACGCAGCCAAGATCTTCGATCGTTTGGATATCGGCGTTCTGATCGAGATGGCTTCGAAGATCAAGCCGCAGGTGATGTCCGACATTCTGGCGCAGATGTCGCCCGACATTGCGCAGCGGCTGACCGTCGAACTCGCGAGCAAGGCGCAGGACAGCAAGCAGGCAAACAACAATCCGAACGAGCTGCCGAAGATCCAGGGCCAGCCGACGGCGCGGTGAGCGCTCAGAAATGTCGCATTGCCCAAAGTACAGTTCGCTCGCGAGCTAACGACGAGTTGAGCGTTTGGCCGATCCAAACTCCGGAACCTCATCAAAGTTCTTGCTGGCCCATTGCTCGATTAGGAAGTCGAGCAGGGCCCTCACCTTAGAAGAGAGAAGCTTGTTGTGCGTCAGAACCGCCTGTATCGGAAAGGGCGGCGCTTCATAGTCACGCAGGACCACCTTCAGCTGTCCCGCGGCCACATATTCTCTAACCTGCCAAGCAGGGGCCCGGACCAGTCCCACGCCGTTAACCGCGGCGGCAACGACGCCATCCAACGTATTCGAACGCATTTTGACGGGCACTCGTTGTTCCAAGACCTGGCCGTCCTTGAAAAATTGCCACTCCGCGCCCGACAGGCGCTGCGTGAAGACCAAGCAATCGTGTTGGGCGAGATCGTCGGGCGTCTTTGGCTGTCCGCGCTGCTTGAGATAGTCAGGGGCTCCTGCGACCACCCACAGCAGTGAGCGGAGCTTTCGGACGATCAAGCTGGAGTCATCAAGTTGGCCAATGCGAACAGCAAGATCGATCCCTTCTTCGACGACGTTCACATGCCGGTCGACCAATGTGACGTCCATCGTCACTTTGCGATTTGCAGCTAGGAATCGCGCGAGGAGCGGCAGCATGAACACTCTGCCGAACAATGTGGGCCCGCTGACATGGAGACGCCCGGTCGGCACTGTTGAGTCGGCCAGCAGCGCTGTTTCCAATTCTTCGATGTCGACGAGGATTCGTTTCGCGCGCTCGTAATAGAGCCGGCCTGCATCCGTTAGCACCAGGCTACGAGTAGTCCGCACGACGAGACGTGTTCCGGCGTTCTCCTCGATCTCCGTCACATGCCGACTTACAGATGCCAAGGACAGGCCCAGCGTGCGAGCAGCCCCCGACAGGCTGCCGGCATCGACTACCTTCACAAATAGCGTCAGTGCATCAACGCGATTCATCTCACATCAATCGTCGCCCGAGGGCACGTCCCCGTCGGGATTTTCGGCAAATCTGAAAGAGTCTCTTCCGCCGATTGGGCTTCTGCAAGAGAGAAGCGCGCCATAACTTGGCATCCGAGTGACGAACAAGCAACTCGGAGCGGTCCTCGTGCAAGCGATGAGGCCCATCATTCATTGACGACCAAGCGCGGGCCCTTTGTATCTCTGTCGGAGAAATGAAATGCAGTTCGGACTTTTTGGAAGCGCTCAGGCGGACACTAACAGTCTCGGCGCGGGAATTGGCCAGGGCTTTCACGACTACATCGACTACAACGTGGAAGCTGAAGCGCTTGGCTTGCACAGCAACTTTCTTGTCGAACATCATTTCACCGGCTGGGCGCAAGTCTCGGCAACATTGACGCTTTTGACCTGGTTGGCGTCCCGCACGAAAACGCTTCGTCTCGGGACGGCGGTGCTTGTACTCCCCTGGCACAACCCCGTCCTGCTCGCAGAGCAGGCCGCGACTCTCGATCTCCTTTCCGGCGGCAGGGTGGATTTTGGTGTCGGCAAAGGTTATCGCCACAATGAATTCCGGGGCTTTTGCATTCCGATCGAGGAGTCGGAAGCTCGCTTCGAGGAAGCGCTCGATTTGATCACTCGATCGTGGTTGTCACGCGAGCGATTCTCCTATCACGGGCGCTTCTGGAATTTCGATGACATTATTGTAGAGCCGCCAACCGCTCAGAGACCTCACCCGCCTTTCTGGATGGGGGCCGGCAGTGTTGCGTCTATCCGCAAAGTTGCGGAGCGCGGTTACAACCTTCTGCTCGACCAGTTTGCCGCGCCGGAAGTCATTGGCGAGCGTTTGGCTTTATTCAAGGCCGAGGTGGAGGCGCGCGGTCGGGTGTTTAATCCGACGGATGTAGCGTTGGCGCGAGACGTTTACGTTGCAAGAGACCGAGCCGACAAGGAAGTCGCGCTTGAGCGCCGACGTAAACTGAATCAACGCATCATTGATGTGGCACGCGCGCCCGATCAGAAGGGCGGATCCCACATCCTCTCGTACGCCGGAGCCAAAGATACCGGGCGCAACGCGCTCTATGGCACGCCGGACGAGATTTTCGACAAGATTCAGGCGCTCCAAGCCGTTGGCGTGGAATACATCCTCGTGAGCATCGGCGGCGGAGCGCGCGAAAGTTTGCGGCGCTTTGCCCGTGAGATCATGCCTGAGCTCACCAACGGTGTCTCCAGCGCCGTGGCTTAGCGCCGGAGCACAGAGGTTCTTTGCTGCGATTAAAGCTGGTTCTCGCACGCGTTTGCTGGTCGTGCGCTATGGAGTGACATCGATGCGCGTTTTCCAAGACGATTTTCAAATCGAAAGGCCGTTCCGGGAGCGATCGCACCCGGTTGCTGAGACCGCAACGTCATCACCTGTCATCGGTCGCGCCACGACGCTCGTTATGGCGATCGCCTGCGGCGTGGCTGCTGCCACCGTGTACTGTAATCAACCGATGCTTGGCATCTTGGAGGCTACATTTCCGGGCCGGGCGTCAGTGGCTGGGCTCGTGCCGATGGCGACACAGCTGGGCTTCGCGGTGGGTCTTCTACTCCTGGTGCCGCTAGGCGACCGTATCGACCGACGGAGCCTTATCTTGCTTCAACTGACGGCGCTTGGCTTTTCTCTCGCGGCGGCAGCTTTGGCTCCGGATGCCTGGGCTCTTGTCATGATCTCCGCGCTGGTTGGAATAACGTCGAGTGTGGCGCAACAGATTGTGCCCTTCGCGGCCGAATTGGCTGAACCGAGCCGGCGCGGCGCGACCATCGGCACCGTCATGAGCGGTCTTTTATGCGGTATGCTGCTCGGGCGGGTCGTCGCTGGTGGCGTGGCCGATCATTATGGTTGGCGCGCCGTGTATTGGCTCAGCCTGCTGCTGGTAATCGCTACCACCTGTTTGTTGGCGGCAACGCTGCCGCAAGGCCATCCCAAGACACAAGCAAGCTACCGCGAACTTCTGAAATCCTTGATCGCGCTTTGGCGCGACGAGCCGGCTTTGCGGCGCGCAACGATGATTCAAGCGTGCCTGTTTGGATCCTTTACCGCCTTTTGGACAATTCTCTCACTGCAATTGAGTGCTCAATATCATTTGGGTGCTGAGACGGCTGGGCTGTTTGGAATTGCCGGCGTGGTCGGGATTCTCTTCGCACCGATAGCCGGAAAGATTGCCGACCGTCGCGGGCCGGCGGACCTCATCGTGGCCGGAGCGTTTTTCATGCTTGTTGCTTGGCAAACTTTTGCAACATTTGGCTCGCTCGCGGGTCTCGTGATCGGCGTCATTGTGCTGGATTTCGGTGAGCAGGGTGCGCTGATTTCAAACCAGAACGTCATCTATGCGCTTCGACCCGATGCTCGAAACCGGCTGAACACGATCTTCATGGGCGGCATGTTTGTTGGTGGCGCGATTGGTTCCGCCGGCGCGGTTCTCTTCTGGGATACGGCGGGTTGGTACGCGGTCTGTGGCCTCGGCGCCGCTTTAGCCGCCATCTCCCTGGCTTATGCATGGGGCGATGCAGACTGAGAGGCCGCATGTCGTCTGACGCGAGAAAAGCAGTCTGATTACGAGTTTAAAAATGTCACAGGCAACGCAGGAGGCGCAGATGTCAGAGACGACAGTAAGCGAGGCGACCTATCAACTGCCCAGCGACTTCGGAATGCCGGCGAAAGGTTTTGAAAGAGTGTCTTTCGTTTTTCGGCCTTCTGAAAATCCTACGTGCGCATACAATTAGATCAGAACGCTGACGCCGGTCGAAAAAGAGACGTTCCGTGATGCGATGAACGTCCTTGTGACAGGCGTAGTGGTTCTCATGACCACACGTTAGGGCGGTACCAATCGCCGGAGGAGAGACGCAATGACCCTACAGAAGCAAAAGTTAGTTGCCAAATTGTTCGATCATTCGGCCAAGCCGGAGAGCGCCTCGCGCGATCCTAAAGCCGCGCCTCCGATCGCGGACAGAACGAGGCATTCTCCTCACGCTGCTGGCACGCCCTATGATCTGATCATCAATGACGCCAGCGATTTCGCAGATGACGACACTTGGATCGAATGAAGTGCGAACCATACGTTGGCGGCGAACACGACGTCATCCTTAGGTGGAATGTGCCGTTGCGCGAACGCCGTGTTGCGTCCTCAACCCACTACGCCTTACCCCATAGCGAAATCATCCTTGCGATGCGCCCAGCCGGTGACCCGGCCTTCGATCAGCGAGAAGATCGCGTAAAGCGCGACGCCCATGATGGCCAGGATCAGAAGGCCGGCAAAGACCAGCGGTACCTCAAAGTTCGAACTCGCGATCATCATGACGTTGCCGATGCCGCGGTTCGATGCGACGGTTTCTGAAATGACGGTCCCGACGAAGGCGAGCGTGACCGCAACTTTCAGCGACGCAAAAAAGTAGGGCATGGTTCGCGGCAACCCGACGTTCCAGAGAATGTCGAGCTTGCTGGCGTGCAAAGCCTTCATCACGTCCTCGAGTTCGGGTTCCGTGGTGGCGAGACCGGTGGCGACATTCACAACGATCGGAAAAACGCTCATGATCATGGCGGTAAGCACCGCAGGCACCGTGCCGGCGCCGAACCACAGCACAAAGATCGGCACGACGGCGACTTTCGGTATGGTGGCGAAACCGATCAGGAGCGGGTAGGCCACGTCATAAGCAAGCCGCGATGAGCCGACCAGCATGCCGAGCAATACGCCGATGATAATGCCGAAGGCGAAACCGATGAGCGTTGTGTAAAGGGTCTGCACCGTATGGGGCCACAGCGCCGGCCAGCGCTCGATCAGTGTCACAATGATCTGGCTTGGCTTCGGCAGCACGATGTCGCTGACATTGAATATCCAGCAGAGCAGTTCCCACAGCACAAAGAACCCAATAATGAACAGTGTGGAATCGAGGCGGCGGCGGGTTTGCGGGTCCATCACGCGGCCTCCTGTGACGGCTTGGCGGAAACGATGAGTTCGCGCAGCCGCTGTGTCATTCCGACAAAGTCAGGGGTGTAAGACATTTCAATCGTGCGCGGCCGCGGGAACTGCACCTCGGCATCGTCGATGATTTGTCCGGGCCGGGCGCGCATGACGCAGATGCGGTTGGCAAGGTAGCCTGCCTCCTTGAGATCGTGCGTTACCAGCAGCACGGTCGGGCGCAGTTTCATCCACAATTCCTGCATGATCGCCCACAGCTCCTCGCGGGTGAACTGGTCGAGCGCGCCGAATGGCTCGTCGAGCATCAGGAGTTGCGGCTCGTGCACCAGCGCGCGGCACAGCGAAGCCCGTTGCAGCATGCCGCCAGAAAGCTGCCACGGATGCTTGTCGCCGAAATTGGCGAGGCCGACTTCCTTGAGCAGCGCTTCGGCCCGGTCGCGGAATTCGGTTTTGCGCTTGGAGCGATACTGCGCGCGAAACGGCGGCACGATCTTCAGCGGCATCATGACGTTGTCGCGCACCGACAGCCACGGCAGCATGGTCGGATTCTGAAACGCCATGCCGACGCGCACAGGCTCGGCGCCGACTTCGCGGCCGGCCACGTAGACATACCCCGTGGTCGCTTTGATAAGACCGGTCACTAATTTCAGGATGGTGGACTTGCCGCAGCCGGACGGGCCGACCAGCGCGACGAAGTCGCCCTGTTTCAGGCGGAGATCGGTGAGGCCCAGCGCGTTGACACGTTTATCGTCACGCCCGTAAGTCAGCGTCACGCCTTCAAGCTCGACGTAATAGTCAGAATGCCGCGCTGCGGTCATGCCGTCTTCTCCAGTCGTTGATCAGTCCCGGCATGGACGATCGCCTGCATTGTCGAATCGGCATTTTGGATGCACGGCTCTGGCATATTCTGGATCGTGTGGACCGAACGGCCCCAACCGCGGGTGCCCTCCATCAGCGTGCGGTTCTTCATCACGAACCGGCCGCGAACCAGTGTGTGGATCGGAAGGCCTTTGATGCGCCGGCCGTTCCATGGCGAGATTTTCGAATGCGACTGTAAGGCGGCATCGGCGATGACGTGATCGCGAGTGAGGTCGACGAGCGCGATATCGGCATCGGATCCCGGCGCAATCGCGCCTTTATGGGGATACAATCCAAAGATCTTGGCGGGATTGAACGCGCTCTTGCGGACGTAATCAGAAATCGACATCCGCCCGTTGTTGACCTCGTTGAGCATCAGCGGCATCTGCGTCTCGACGCCCGGGAAGCCGCAGTCCACGGCCCAGATGTCGTTGCGAGTCTTTTCCTCCGGTGTGTGCGGCGCGTGATCCGTCGCGATCAGATCGATGGTGCCGTCAGTGAGCGCGTCCCACAGCGGCTCCTGGTTGCGCTTTTCGCGCACCGGCGGATTGACGCGGATGATGCCGGCCATGGCGTGATAATCGTCGGCGGACAGCAGGAGGTAGTGCGGGCAGGTCTCGCCAGTAATATCGACGCCGCGCGCCTTTGCTTCGCGCAGCGGCCGCAACTCCTCAGCCGAAGAGATGTGCAGGATATGGATTCGCGCGCCGGTCCATTCGGCGAGGATTGCCGCGCGGCTGACCGCCTCGATAGCGACCACGGCGGGGCGCGAGGCGATATGTGCGAGCGGATCGCGCCGGCCGGCAGACGTCAGCCGCTCCTGCCGCCGCTCCATGATGGAATTAGTTTCGGCGTGGAGTGAAATCCGTTTGCCCGTTGCGGCAACGACTTCGAACGCCTCAAGCATCGCGCCGGTGGAAGGCGAGGGGATCTTTCCGAACGTGTTGCCCATATAGAGTTTGAAACCGATCACACCGCCTTTCACGAGGTCGGGGACGTGCTCGATAGTGTCCTCACCGAGCAGTCCGTACAGTCCGAAATCGACATGGGCTTTTTCGGCAGCCATGGCCTGTTTGGCGGCGAGGATTTCGGCAGTACCGGTCGGCGGAATCGTGTTCGGCATGTCGAACACGGTGGTTACGCCGCCGAATGCGGCAGCCGCTGTCCCGCTGGCGAAGTCCTCCTTGTCCGGATAGCCCGGATCGCGAAAATGCACGTGGACATCGATGGCGCCCGGCAGGACGTGCAGACCGCTCGCGTCGAACGACTCCTTTGCCGCCGGCATCGCGTCGTCGGCGCCGACGGCAAGGATGCGTCCGTCCTTGATGGCGACGCTCGCCGGAAACACGGTGTCGTGCGAAACGACCTTACCGTTGCGGATGATGAGATCGGCAGTCGCGGCGGCCATGGTCAGGTCCTCACAACATTGCCCAGCCGCCGTCCACCGGCAGATCGACGCCGGTGATCTGGCGGGACACGTCGCTGGAGAGAAACAGGCAGGCATTGGCGACGTCGCGGTCGAGCGTCACCCGCTTGAGCGCGTATTCCGACGCGTGACGTTTGACGGCTTCGTCGACAGTGATGCCGAGACGTTGCGCCATGTCGGCGCAGACCTTGTCGCGGAAGCGCGGGCCGTCGACCATGCCCGGCGCGACACAATTCACGTTGATGTTGTACTGGCCGACCTCGACGGCGAAGCTCTTGGTGATTCCGCGCAAGCCCCATTTGGAGGCTGAGTAGGCCATCCGTCCGGCACGGCCGCGCATGCCGAAAGTGCCGCCGACATTGACGATCTTGCCGTAGCGCTGATTGATCATGGCCGGCAGCACCGCACGCATAGTGTGGAACGATCCGTTCATGTTGAGCGTAACGATGGAGTCAAACTCTTCCGGTGTGGTGTCGACTCCGGTTTTGCCGATCGGCCCGGAGCCGCCCGCGACGTTGACCAGGATATCAATGCGGCCGAACGCACTCTTGGTCTTTTCAGCCGCATCCTCGCATTGCTTCGGATCGGTCAGATCACAACGAAGTATGATGGCTTGGGCGCCGGCTGATGTGACCTCTTCGGCAACCGGTTTGATCGCCTCGATGTCCCGGCCGGCGAGGGCGAGCTTTGCGCCCTCGGCGGCGAACGCCACGGAAATCGACGCGCCCATGCCCTTGGCTGGTCCGGTGATCATCACCACGCGGTCTTTCAGGTTGAGGTCCATGGTTGGCTCCCCCTTTAAGCCTCAGCGGCGTCTCGGCGTCGATCAGAACAGTTTTTTCGGCAGATCGGCGACCGGTGGCAAGAACGCCGGCGTGAAGATTTCGTCGACCGACGGCGTGCGCGGCAGGTTGTCGGCCTCTACCAGGATGTCGATCGAACGCTTCAGCCGATCCGTGTCGACATTGCCGAGACCGATCTTGGCGATCTCCGGATGGTTCATCTCGTCCGTGAGCGTGGCGTCGAGCCGTTCGCGCTCGACTTTGGCGTTGATCAGCGGCTCACGCTTGGTGACCGCCGCAACCGCGGCATCAGGATCCTTCAGCGAATCCTCAAGCCCATGGTTGATCGCCGCCAACAGGCCGCGCACCGCGGCCGGATTGTCCTTGGTCAGCTTTTTCGGAACGATAATGGCATTCGAATAGAGGTCCATGCCGTAATCGCCGTAGTTGATCCAGCGGATTTGCTTCTCGGCATCGACGCCCATCAGCTTGGCGGAAAAGCGGATCGTGTTGACGTAGCCGAATACGCCGTCCACTTGGCCCTGCATCAGCATCTGCTCACGCAGGCTCGGCTGCATATTGGTGATCTTGATCGTCGAGCAGTCGATCTTGGTGATCTTGCAGAATGCGGGGAACAGCTTGAGCGCGCCATCACCTGCGGCGCCGCCGAGCGTTTTGCCCTCGAGGTCTTTCGGCGTCTTGATCGGGCTGTCGGCACGCACCGCAATAGTGAAGGGCGGCCGATTGTACATCATGTAGACCGCGATCGGCGCCTCTTCCGGCTTCTTGGCGGCAAATTCGATCAGCGCGTTGATGTCACCGAAGCCGACGTCATAGGTGCCGTTAGCGACCAGCGGGATCGGTGCGCCCGATCCGTTGCCTTGATCCATCGTGACGTCGAGGCCGGCGGCCTTGAAGTAACCCCGATCGTCGGCAAGGAAGAACCAGCCCTGCGGGCCCTGATACTTCCAGTTCAGCACCATTTTCAGTTTGGTGACTTCCGCCGCCGGGGCTTTGGCGACGAAGGCAGCAATCGGCGAAATAAGTGCGAGTGCGGCCGCAGCCGCGAGCGCGCGGCGGCGCGTGATTGACGTCATGGCTCTGGCTCCTGTTGCGCGTCGGTCCCGGATCCGGCGCCACGGTCATCGCCATGAAACCTAACAAAACTGAGCGTTGCCAACTACTGCTGATTTCTTACTTGAGTGATGTCGAAAAGGCATCACTCAAAATGCCCGAAAAAATCACCATGATGGCCCCGGAAGCCCGCCTCAGACGCAATAAAACGGTTCGCCATAATGCGTTTTGATGGCGGCCTGGAGCTCCGGCATCACCGCGCGTATGTCGGCTGTTGAACCTGCAGCGGCGCGAAGGGCGGCTACCAATTGGCCTTCGAGGTAAGGCAGATCCGCGCCGGTGACGCGGCCATCGGTCACCACGTGGCGGCCTGCGATGAAGACATCTTTGATGTGCCGGTGGCGCGCGCGCCCGAGTAGCAGGTCAAGGGCAGGGACGTCGGGTTCGACAAGGTCATCGCTCAGCCGGTCCCAATCAAGCACCATAATGTCGGCAGGTTTTCCGGGTGCGATCTCACTACCGTCGCGCTCACCGGTCACGGCAAAGCGGCCATGACCAAAAGCGAACTGCAACAGTTCGGCGCGGCTCATTCGTGTCTCAAAACCGATTCCTTTATGCAGCACGTAGCCGAGCCGCATCTCGCGCAAGGCATCCTCGTCCTCATCGAAGGCAAGGCCGTCGAGACCCATGGCGACCTTGCAGCCGCGCCGCAGCATTTCCCCGACCGGCGCGATGCCTGAACTGACAATAAGGTTGGAACTGGTATTGCTGACGATCGTCGCGCCGCGCTCGGCGATAATGTCCATCTCGTCGGGGCGCAGCCAGATGCAGTGCGCGAACGAGACTCGTTCGTTGACCAGCCCGATGCGATCGAGATGATGTACGACGCCATCCGGATAGGTGCGGTCCGCCCAGGCGCGTTGATAGCGCGTCTCCAGGAGATGCATGTGGACGCGGCGGCCGGTGCGCGCCGATGCCTCCGCAATCCCTTCGAGCATTTCGTCAGTGCACCACTGCACGCCGGCCGGTCCGTATTGCACGGTGACGCCTTGCCCTTCGATCTCGGCGGCGACTGCTTCCACCATGCCGATCTGTTCGCGGGCGGGAACCGCCGGACGCAAGAATCGGCGGGTGACGCACGCGCAGGCCGCAGGAGACAGGTCATGCAGCAGCTTGTCATGCGAACTGTAAACGATCGGATTGCGGTCGCGGCAATGAACGGCGAGTGCGATGCGCAAGCCGATATCGCGCGCTGCCTTGGCTACAGCTTTGGCCTCGGTCGGAAAATCGGTCAGCCCTTGCACGCGGGTGTAGTGCACCATGGCGGCGCCGACGCCGCCGCGGACCGAACGGCCGAACGATACCGCCGAGCAGAGCCAGGGATCGACTGAGGGGATGAGCGTCAGAAAGGGCAACCACGCTTCCAGCGGAATATCGAAGCTGCCGACCTGGCTCAACCGCGTGAATCGGCCGTGGTCGTGGGCATTGGCCAGCGCCGGCAGCGCCAGCCCGCCGCCTTTGCCGGCGGCAGAATCGATCGCGGCGATGCGACCATCGCTGATCGTGATGGCAACATCGCGGACTGCCGGGTCTGTGGCATTCGCCAGCAACCAGGCCGCGTTGATGACCGCTGAACTCATTACGGGAGGCGGGGCGCTTACGTCGCCAGCTTGATCATGCGGTCAGATTTAGGCGGCAGGAACGCGCGGCTGAAGACGTCGGTCATCGTCGGCGTGTTCGGAAGATTGAACGTGTCGACATTTAACTTGATGGTCTCGGCCATGCGCGGGTCAGTCACGTCGCCGATGCCGGATTTGTCGGTTTCCGGCGTGACGATGTGGGTCTTGTACATGTAGAAGAGGCGCTGCTTTTCCAGCGCCGCATTCAACAAAGGCTCCTGTTTGAGCACCAGCGCAATCCCGGCATCAGGATCGGCTGCCACCTCGATCAGGGCGCGATTGAGCGCGCGGACCAGACCCGTCACGGCTTTAGGGTTGTCACTCGCGAGTTTGCGCGAGACCATAATGCCGTTGGAATATGGATTGACCCCGTAGCTCGAATAATAAAACCACCGGATATCCTTGTCGGGATCGACCTTCTGGCCGATCAGATTGATATAGCTCGTCACCGTGAATACCGCCGAGATGTCGACATCGCCTCGCAGCATCATCTGTTCCTGCAAAGGCGGCGACATATTGGTGATTTTCACCTTGCTGGCATCGACGCCATTCAGCTTGGCCAGCGCCGGAAACAAAGCGCCCGCTGCACCACCTGCCGGATAGCCGAGAATTCGGCCTTCTATGTCCTTCAACGTTTTGATCGGACCAGACGCCTTGGTGATGAGCGCGAACGGCGCGCTGTCATAGACCATATAGACCATCAGCGGCTCCACGCCCGGCTGCTTGCCGGCCAGATTTATGGCGGCGTTCATGTCGCCGAAACCAGCGTCATAGGCGCCGGAGGCAATGCGGGTGATGGTGGCGGCGGAGCCTTCGCCTTGGTCGATGGTGACGTTCAGTCCTTCGGCGTCGAAATATCCCTTATCCTTTGCCCAGAACACGAAGGCATGGATGCCCTGATACTTCCAGTCGAGCGTAAACCGGATGGGGGTCGTGCCCTGTGCGGCTGCAGAGGTCGTGGCGGCGAACGGGCCGCCCAGGGCGCGCGCCGCGGCAAGCGCGATCGCGGACCGGCGAGTGATGGAGATCATAGGCGTGCTCCAGATGAGCCATGCGGCGCGGCCGGCGACGCCCGCATAGGCGGCCTTCACGTTAGCGCAGGCCGGTGTTGCTATCTACCGCCTATTGCTTGCTACACTGATGCCGAAAAGGCACCGCTGAGCCATAAGCCATGAAGCGCTTCTAGGTCATGAAACACCTGCGGATATTGAGTTACGTCGATGAGGTTGCGCGCACCGGGTCGATACGAAAGGCCGCCGAGCGGCTGAACGTCACGGCATCCGCGGTCAATCGCCGGATTGCCGACCTTGAGGAGGAACTCGGCGCGCCGTTGTTCGACCGGCGGCCGCGCGGCGTACAGCTCACCGCTGCCGGCGAAGTCTTCGTCCACTACCTGCGCGGCAACCAGGGCGAAGCCGAGCGGATGAAGTCCCACATCGAGGACCTCAAGGGGCTGCGCCGCGGCACGGTACGGATCGCATGCAGCCAGGCGCTGGCGCTCGATTTCTTGCCGCGCCAGATCGCCGCTTTCCGCAAAAAATATTCACTGGTTTCGTTCGAGGTCAAGGTCGTCGATCATCAATGGGCCATGGCCGCGCTATCAGCTTACGAGGTCGATCTCGTGCTGGTGTTCCGGCCGTCTTACATGGCGAACTTCCGGCCGCTGATGACGGTCGAGCAACAAATCGTCGCTGTCATGACCAAAAATCATCCGCTCGCGGTGAAGAAGAAGCTTCGCCTGAGCGACTGTGCGCAATATCCGGTCGCGATGCCGGATCGTTCGATCGGCGGCCGGCAGTTGCTGGACGAATTTTCCGCCCGCACCGGACTTACTTTTAAGGTCGCAGCCGAGTCCAACTCGTTCGAGATGCTGCGCGGCCTCGTCGTCCACGGCGGCTTGCTGTCGTTTCAGATCGCCATCGGCATGCCGCCCGCCAGCAACAAGCTCGGCATTATTGGCCGACGGATCGACGGCCGCGACGTGCCGAGCGCCAACCTCGTATTCGGCCACTTGCGCGGCCGCAATCTGCCCGTCGCGACGACGGTGTTTGCCGAAGCGCTCAGGCGCGAACTGGAGGCGACGCGGGCCGAACAGACGGCGGCGTTGCGCGACGCCGGATGACTGGATGATATTTGGATCTCGCTCCTACTATAATTTGCGTATTATAATGTATGGGGGCGATAACGCTGAAAAGGCGCGCTAAGCGCTTGTACCTCTTGAATACGCTCTTGGAATAACAGGGAGGCCGGCCATGTTCCTGCGTAACTACTGGTACGTCGCCGCAACCGATACGGAAGTCAGCCGAAAACCGCTCGGCCGGATGATTTTGGGCGAGCCGGTGGTGTTCTACCGCACCGAGCAGGGCGTTCCGGTCGCGATGGAAGACCGTTGCGCGCACCGGCATCTGCCGCTGTCGATGGGAAAACTGATTGGTGACGACCTGCAATGCCATTATCATGGCCTGCGCTTCGCCACCGACGGCAGCTGCGTGCGCATCCCGGGACAACATCACATTCCGCATTCGGCCAAGGTGAAGACCTATCCGGTCGCCGAGCGCTATCACTGGATCTGGATATGGATGGGCGATCCGGCTTTGGCCGATCCGGCCAAGATCACCGACTTTCATTGGTTCGACGACCCGAACTGGGGCGCCAAAAGCTCCTATCTACATGTTGAGGCGAATTGGCAGCTTGTGGTCGACAACCTGCTCGACCTGACGCACTTGGCTTTCGTGCATGACACGACGATCGGTAACCTGGCGCTCGCTGAGCACGCCAAGGTCAAAGTCGATCGCGCGCCGAATAACGTCGTAGTGACGCGCTGGATCATCGATCAGGACCCGCCGCCGACCTTCCAGAAGGTCGGCAACTTCAAGGGCCATGTCGATCGCTGGCAGATCATCGACTTCGTGCCGCCGGCGTTCCTGCGGCTCGACGTGGGCGCAACGCCGACCGGCACCGGCGCGACGGAAGGCAAGCGGATCGGCGGCATCGGCATGCGCAATCTCAACGCCATTACACCCGAGACCGAAACGACATCTCATTATTTCTGGGGCCAGGCGCACGACTTTGATGTGAAGAACACCGAACTGACCAACCGGATTTTCGATCAGGTCCAGACCGCGTTCTTCGAGGACGTGGCGATATTTTCGGCGCAGCAGCGCACGATGGAGATCATGCCCGATGCGCCGCAATTCGATATCGCCGCCGATGCCGGCGCCATCGCGGCGCGGCGGATTCTATCCAGGCTATACGACGAGGAGCAGGGGTCGGACCGAGTCGGCGTCGCCGCTGCGGAGTAGTTATTTCTCCGCGGGGGCCCTTCCGTTGTCAGTTATCAGGCCTTGGCAAGGCGCTTCGCTAATCTGGGGAACAACTTGAGGGCGTTTTCGCTCTCGATGCCCCGCCGCGTCGGCGCATCCCAATCGCCGAAAGCTTCGAAAGCGGTAATCATAGACTCCACATCCTTCACCGGTGTGCGATGCCGGGAAAACGGGAAGTCGCTGCCAAACAGGATGTGCGAAGGCTCGGTAATTTCCATCAGGCACTTCAGTGGCGCCGGTGCGCAGATCTCCGCCACGTCGTAGTAGAGGCGCCGCAAAGTATTGGCGACGGTCCCGCCTGCCAAACGCTCGGCAACGCGCGGATGATTATTCATTGCGCTCATGCGATAGACCAGGAACGGAACCGCTCCGCCGCCATGCGGCATGATCCAGCTGATGTTCGGAAACTTTCCGAACGTGCCGTTCCACAGCAGATTGTGGATCGCGCGGGTCGTATCGAGCACAAGCTCGGTCATGCCGGACGGATAATTGTACGCCGGCATGTTATTCGCCTGGTTTCGCAGCGGATGAATGAACACCACCGCCTTGCGGCGATCCAATTCCGCGTAAAGCTCATCTTCTTCGGGCTGGCCAAGATGCCCTCCGGCGACGTGCGTCAGCAGGCAGATCCCTTCGAGCTTAAGCGTATCGAGCGCGTATTCGGCTTCAAGGATGGCCGCTCCGACATCGGGCAGGGGCAGGATCGCAAATGCGCCGAAACGATCAGGATGGTCGGCGACCATACGGGCGGAGTCTTCATTGCACTCGCGCGCCAGTCGAGCTGCAAAGTCGAGGTCGCCGAAATACACCCCGGGCGATGCGATTGAGTTGACCGCGGCGGCGATGCCGGTTTGATCCATCAACTCAAGCTGCGCGGAAACACTCCAATCCGCCCAAGGATTCTCGCCACTGCCGTGAATGCCTACGGTTTCGAGCGCTCTCTTGTAATACTCAGGGATCGGATGTTGGTGGGTATCGATAAGTGGACCGTGAGTCACTTTAGTACCGCGCCTTCTTTTCGAGGGTTTTGCATTTGGGGAAAGGGGAAATCAAGGCTCGCCCGCACGCTCCCAAGGCATCATCAGCCTCTCGGCGAGAGCGACGGCGGCAAACAGCAGAATTCCAAGAGCGCTCAGCCAGACGAGCGCTGCCCAGGCCAACGGTCCGTCGAGTTGCGAGTTCGCCGCCAAAACGAGATTGCCGAGTCCGGTCACGGAGCCGACAAACTCACCGATGACAGCACCGATCACTGCGAGCGTTATGGCGACCTTCGATCCGGCGAATATGAACGGCAGGGCGGCCGGGAACTGAACCTTGAAGAACACCTGCCGCCGTGACGCACATAGCGCGTGCGCAAGATCCAGCAATCCAGGCGGCGTGGCCTGCAACCCGGTTGCCGTGTCAACAACGATCGGGAAGAACGCCACCAGAAAGGCAAGCGCCAGCTTCGAGCTGATGCCCAGACCGAACCAAACCAAAATGATTGGCGCGATCGCGACCTTCGGTATCGACTGCGTTGCGACCAGTATTGGATAAAGCACGAGGTTGAACAGCCTGGAGTTGGCAACGAACACAGCCAGCGGAATACCGATCAGCAGCGCCAGCGCAAAACCCAGGATCGTCTCGATCAGGGTGGGCCAAGTCTGTTGCAGCAGCAGGTCGTAGCGCTTGACGGAAACCGAGGCGATTTCGAGCGGGCTTGGCAACACCAGCGGGCTGATTCCGGACCACCACGTGTAGAGCTGCCACAATGCCAGGATCACGACGATCCCAAGTACCGGATAGATCGAACGCGCGAGGTTTTGAGAACTCATCGTGTAATTCCGAGCGCTCGTCCGGCCCGATGTTCAAGCTCGGTGAATTCCGGCGTGTATCGTGTTTCCGGCCGCCGCGGATACGGCAGATCGACAGGAATGAAATCGGCAATTTTTGCGGGGCGGGTGCTGAAGACCGCGACCTTGTCGGAGAGATAGACCGCCTCGCTGATGCTATGCGTGACCAGCATGACTGTCGCCGCGGTCTTGGCGCGGATATCGAGCAGCAGATCCTGCATCTCCATCCGCGTCAGTTCATCGAGCGCGCCGAACGGCTCGTCCATCAAAAGCAGCTTGGGCCGATGAACGAGGGCGCGGCACAGCGCAACACGTTGCTGCATGCCGCCGGAGAGTTGCGCGGGGTAGGCCGTTTCAAATCCGGACAAACCCACAAGCGACAGCAATTCGATAGCGCGCTCACCCGACGCGCCCTGAGTATCACCCTGAATCTCAATCGGAAACAGCACGTTCTTAAGCACCGTGCGCCAGGGCATCAAATTGGATTGCTGAAAGACCATGCCGAAATCAGGCTGTGGCCGCTCAACTTCGGCGCCATTGATTTCAACAGTGCCGCTTGTTTTCGGAATCAACCCCGCGGCGATGCGGAGGAACGTGGTCTTGCCACACCCGCTCGGCCCCAGCAGGCTGATCAGTTGACCGGCATGAAGATCGAACGAAACCGTATCGATGGCGGCAAGCGGCGCCTGACCGGAACGCTTGAACGTTTTGTGGACGTCTTTGAAATGGCCGAAAGGGCGTTGCGGCGAATCCAAGCCGGCGGCCACCCCGCCGTCAAATTTCTGCCGTGCAGCATCCTGCGGGATCGTTGAATCGATCACGGCTTTATCGGTGGATCGGGCAAAAATCCCGTGGCGTACATGTCGGTGGGAGCCGGAGGCGTTCCGGTTATCCCGATGTACTTCGTGACGAAGTCGACGTTCGCCTTGATCTGAGCGGGATCGAACCAGCCGAAGCCGTGCTGTTGCGTGTCGGGCGTGACCACGAGATCGCGCACGATATTGAGTTCAGCGGCAATTCCTTCGGGCTTCAGACTCTGGACATATTGCAGTTCATCCTGAGCCGCTTTGGCGGGATTATCCAACGCAAACTTCCATCCCTTCATGGCCGCGCGTACGAAACCCCTGACCACTTGCGGATTTTTTGAAAGGTACTGTTCGGTTACGCCGATACCGTTTGAGTAAAGCTGCAGACCATTATTGGCGGGAACGAAGGTTTGAAGCTTTTCGTGGACGCCCTCGGCGGCCGCCTCAAGCGCGGGCTTGCCCATGATGAAGGTTTCGATAGAGGGGACCTGTTTGGTGAGCAGAGCGCTCGGCCGTGCCGGCGGCGTGATATCCGCAACGTGAAGCGTGGTCGGGTCCAAACCCTTTCCGGCCATGAAGCCTTGCAGGATTTTAGGCGTGAAGCTGCCTGAGCCGCTGCCAAGCGTCAGTCCCTCAAGCTGCTTGGGCGTCGTTACGTTCGCGCCGCTTTCCAGACTGAAAACCGCAATCGGCTGCTTCTGATAATTGACGGCAACCATTTTGATGGGCGCGCCAGTCGAGCGGGCGATAGCGACTTCCGGGACGCCCATAAAGCCGAGGTTAGCGGTGCCGGAAGCGACGTTCTGGATGACCTGAGCGCCGCCTTGCGACGGAATGATGCTGACGTCGAGACCTTCTTCCTTG
>Ga0302325_10008423_pt1 | contig 22639 bp, 20 predicted proteins | sample Palsa_T0_2_FD_201948 | JGI IMG/M metagenome (GOLD analysis project Ga0302325, IMG submission 201948) | Peat permafrost microbial communities from Stordalen Mire near Abisko, Sweden - Palsa_T0_2 | ecosystem: Environmental > Terrestrial > Soil > Palsa > Peat permafrost | place: Sweden: Abisko...
GCTGACCAAGCCGATCGAGATCAGGACGCTCCGCAGAGAGATCGACATGCGCGTCAAACGCGCCGCGTACCGGCACAAAGACCGGTCCGCACGGAGCGTGCTTAACCGCGGCACTTTTTGGCGAAGCGGGCAAAACACCCGCCAACCAACGCCGCGGGAAACCCGGTTCTGGAGCTGAGCCATCGGGGTAGTAGCCGGTGGCGAGTGCCGCAAGCGTGAGCGCCGAAAGGCGGGCGCGCGAATCATTCGCGCGCAGCCGCGCTAGGCAGATGAGTTACGCAGACTGCGTACACTTGTCTGCGCGCGGACATTGGTAGGACAATGCGCCTTTCGGCGCTCCGCTTCCCTGCCTTTGGGCAGGAGCGAATCTTCGTCGTGCTCGTTCGTGGGGAACGGCTTGGCAAAGCCCGGACGCGAAAGCGTTGCGGGAACGAACCTATATTTTGTCATTGCCGGACTTGATCCGGCAATCCATGCGGCACAATGGATCGGGAAGATTCGCCGAACGATTTGCGCTTGCCGAACGTCAGCATGGACCACCGGGTCAAGCCCGGTGGTGACGAGAGGGAAAACCCCTCCCCACCGGCGGGAAGAGGGAGTCGCGTGCGGCCGCGCCGACAGACGAGATTGCCACCTTGCGTTAAAGGACCATGCCAGCTACGCGAAGCCCATGCCTCAATCCGCGCTGCTCAATGTCATGATCAAGGCGGCCTTTCGCGCCGGCAAAAGCCTCAAGCGCGATCTCGGCGAGGTCGAAAACCTGCAGGTCTCGCTCAAGGGGCCGCGCAATTTCGTCACCGCCGCCGATCGCCGCGCCGAGGAGATTTTGCGGGCCGACCTCGCCAAGGCGCGGCCGGATTACGGTTTCCTCGGCGAGGAAGGCGGCGCGCATCCAGGCGCTGACAAGACGCATCGCTGGATCGTCGATCCGCTCGACGGCACGACGAATTTTCTGCACGGCATCCCGCATTTCGCGGTGTCGATCGCGCTCGAGCGAAACGGCGTGATCGTCGCGGCGCTGACCTACAATCCGGCGAATGACGAGCTTTTTACCGCCGAGCGCGGCAAAGGCGCGTTCCTCAACGACCGGCGGCTGCGCGTCGCCGGGCGGCAAAAGCTTGCCGAGGCCGTGGTCGCCTGCGGGCTGCCGCATTACGGCCGCGGCGATTTGGCGACAGCGCGGGAGGAAATTTTCGCCGCGCAACGGCATTTCGCGGGGCTGCGCCGCTTCGGCGCCGCCACGCTCGACCTTGCCTATATCGCCGCCGGCCGCTTCGACGCGTATTGGGAGCGCGATTTGTCGCCGTGGGATCTCGCCGCCGGCATTCTTCTGGTGCGCGAAGCCGGCGGCTTTGTCACCGACCTCGACGGCGGCGACGCCATATTGACCAAGGGCCACGTCGGCGCCGGCAACGACACCATGCACCGCGAGCTGTTGCGGCTCCTCAAAGAGGCCGGCCACGAGGCGGCAAAGGTCGGCGAACCCTCGTGAAGGCCATCGGACCGCCGCAAATCGCGCGCCGGATCGGTCGAGCTTGGCGTTTTTATTCGCTGGCGCGCTGTGCCATAGTGCGCGCTTAGGTTTGGGACGTTGAGCCAACAACCAATGGCGAGCCCCCTGGAACAGAACAAGCTAGCCTCGCCCCGCATCTTTCTTGTGCGGATGCTGGTGTTCCTCATTCTGTGCGCGTTGATCGGCTTTGTGCTTCAGCGCCAAATCCTCAACGCGTTCATGGCCAACCCGTGGCTCAACGGGCTGATTGTCGGCGTCCTGCTCATCGGCATCCTGTTGTCGTTTCATCGCGTCATCCGGCTGTTTCCTGAAGTCGCCTGGGTCAACGGCTTTCGCCGCGCCGATCCGGGGCTGGCGGTGGCGCGCGAGCCGGTGCTGCTCGCGCCCATGGCCACGATTCTCAGCGGCGAACGCGTTGGCCGTGTCGCCATAACCTCGCAGACCATGCGCGCCTTCCTCGACTCGCTCGCCATGCGGCTCGACGAAGCGCGCGATATTTCCCGCTATCTCACCGGACTTCTGGTTTTCTTAGGCCTCCTCGGCACGTTCTGGGGACTGATCGAGACGGTGGGATCGGTCGGCGGCATCATCAACGGGCTGAAAGTCGGCGGCGATGCCGACGCCGTATTCGACGCGCTCAAGGAAGGCTTGGCCGCGCCGCTCGGCGGCATGGGTATTTCGTTTTCCTCGTCGCTGTTCGGGCTTGCCGGCTCGCTGATCCTCGGCTTTCTCGATTTGCAGACCAGCCAAGCGCAGAACCGCTTCTACACCAACCTGGAAGATTGGCTGGCGACGACGGTGGACGATCTTCCGGCGATCGCGCCTGCGGGCGCCGCCTCGACGCCCGCTTTAAGCGACGCGCTCGAGCGGCTGCGCAATTCCATCACCGAGAGCACGTCGGGCAAGGCGACAACCGCCGCCATGGCCAATCTCGCCGAAGCGATCCAGGGGCTGGTTCAGCACATGCGCGCCGAACAGCAGATGATCCGCGATTGGGCCGACGCGCAAGCCAAGCTCAACAACGACATCCGGCGGTTCATGGAAATGCTGACGCGCGAAACCGTCGATAGATAGGCGCTTCCCCGATGGCGCTCTCCCGCACCCGCCGCGATAGCGGCATGAATTACTGGCCGGGTTTCGTCGATGCCTTGTCGACGCTGATCCTGTCAATCATTTTTCTGCTCACCGTCTTCATGGTCGCGCAGTTCTTCCTCTCCCAGGAAGTCGCCGGCAAAGACACGGCGCTGGCGCGGCTGAACGCGCAAATCTCGCGCCTCTCCGATTTGCTGTCGCTGGAGCGGACCGGCAAGACGAGCCTCGAGGACGAGATCGCGCAATTGCGCGCTTCGCTGTCGGCGGCCCAGGGCGAACGCGACCGGCTGCGCGGGGCGGCCGGCATCGCCGCGCCAAGCGCCGACAATGACAAGGCGGAGATCGGCAAGCTTTCCTCGCAGGTCGACACCGAGAAGCAGGCGACCGCGCGCGCGGTGGCGCAGATCGAGATCCTCAATCAGCAGATCGGCGCGCTGCGCCGCCAGATCGCGGCGCTCGAAGACGCACTCGGCGCTTCGGAGAGCAAGGAAAAGTCGGCGCAGCTGCGCATCGCCGACCTCGGCCAGCGGCTCAACGTGGCGCTCGCCCAGCGCGTTCAGGAACTCTCGCGCTACCGCTCGGACTTCTTTGGCAAGTTGCGCGAGATCCTCGGCAACCGTCCGGATATCCGTGTCGTCGGCGACCGGTTCGTGTTCCAGTCGGAGGTTTTCTTCGATTCCGGCGCCGCGGTGCTGCGGCCGGAAGGCCGCGCCGAACTCGACAAGCTCGCCGGCGCGCTGCTTGATCTTGAAAAGCAAATTCCGGCGGACATCAACTGGGTGCTGCGCGTCGACGGCCATACCGATATCCGGCCGTTGACCGCGACCTCGCAGTTCAAGTCGAACTGGGAGCTTTCCGCCGATCGCGCCATTTCGGTGGTGCAATATTTGATCAGCAAGGGCGTTTCGCCGCAGCACCTGGTCGCCGCGGGCTTCGGCGAATTTCAGCCGATCGATCCGGGCACCACCGACGAAGCCTTCAGCCGCAACCGCCGCATCGAGCTGAAACTGACCGAGAAATAATGCAAGCGGAGAACGGCGAACCTAGCGTCACGGCGAAGAAGCCCGACGTTTCGCTTCGCCGCTACGCCGCCGCCGATGAGGCCGCGGCGATCGAGCTGTGGCGGCGAACCTGGCAGGCCGCCTATCCGGGCATCGACTTTGCCGCTCGGCTTGATTGGTGGCGCGCGCGCTGGCGCGGCGAGCTCGTGCCGTCCGCCGAGATCACGCTCGCCGTCGCAGAGGACGATTTGGTCGGCTTCGTCACCGTCGATCCGCGGACCGGCTATCTCGACCAAATCGTCGTCGCGCCTGAACGCTGGGGATCGGATATCGCTGCGGTGCTGCTAGCCGAAGCCAAGCGTGTTTCGCCAGCAGGGCTCGATCTCGACGTCAACACCGACAACGACCGGGCCATCCGCTTCTACACAAAGCAGGGCTTTGTCGTCAGCGGCGCCGGAACCAATCCGATTTCCGGCAAGCCGGTCCATCGCATGAGCTGGCGGCCTTGAGGTGCACCACGGTTGCACCGCTATGCCAAGGTGAACGAGCGGTGAATCGGTTGCCCGTGACAACGTTACAAATTGTTCCACCGGCGAAAATGGATTGGTGGAACTGTGCACGTATAAATCGTCTCAGACAGCGGCTTCGGCGAGGGCTCCCCGTTTTCTTATTGCGAACACGAGCGAGCACATGCGCATTGCAGCGAGCAGATTTCCGGCAAGCCCGCGTCCCCCGGCCGGCGGCGGCGACCCCGGCCTCCGCGTTGAAGTCGCCGAGATGGCCGAGGAATTGGCCGCGCTGCGCGAAATCGTTGACGTGTTGAACGTCGGTATTGTCGTCCTCGATAAAGACGGCCACGTGCGCTTCATGAATCGCGTCTTTCGCTATTTTTGGCGCGTGCCGGACGACATGATCACCGGCGATCTGACCTTCGGTCAGCTCATGCGCCACGGGCGCGGCATGAGAGCTTACGCCATGACGCACGAGCGCGCGGAAGAGTATCTTGGCAAGCAAATGGAGTTGATCCGCAGCGGAGTGGATCGTCCGCTGCAAATGCGCCTCGCCAATGGCGGGATGATTCAGTTTCGCTGCAAGACCCTGCCCCGCGGCGGTCATCTTTTGTCATACGGCAATGTCAGCGAGCTGGCGAAGGAAGCGGCCGCATTCGAGCGTCTTGCCTGTCTCGATAGCCTGACCGGATTGAACAACCGGCGGCATTTTATGGCCCTCGCCGATATGGAATGGTCGCGGTTCAAGCGCTATGGGCGACCGCTGGCGGTTCTGATGCTGGACATCGATTTTTTCAAGTCGGTCAACGACTGCTACGGCCACGATGCCGGCGACGAAGTCATCAAGGCTATCGGCGAGATACTGCAAAAGCATAAACGCACGACCGATATTGTCGGCCGCATTGGCGGAGAAGAGTTTGCGCTACTGTTGCCGGAGGCATCTTCGGACAGTGCTGCCGCCGCCGGCGAAAGATTCAGGCGGATCGTTGCCGAGTGCGAAATTCTTACCGGCGACGAGCGCATACCGGTAACGCTCAGCGTCGGCGTCGGCGCGGCTCACGATCAGACAAGCGGCATCGGGCAAATGCTGAAAGAGGCTGATATAGCGCTCTACGAAGCCAAACGTTCCGGCCGCAATCGGGTTTGCCGCTTCGAACCGAAGCCCCATTGAGCCCGAAGGGTAACGGCGGCAGCTAACTGGATTGTTATGCGCCTTGGAATTGCAGCTTCGCCAAGCGCGCGTAGAGACCACCGGCGGCGACGAGGCTTTGGTGGTTTCCTTCCTCAACGATATGGCTCTCGTCCAGCACCAAAATGCGATCGCAGGAGAGCACGGTCGCCAGGCGATGGGCGATGACCAGCGTGGTGCGCCGTTGCATTAATTCGCCAAGCGCGGCGGCGATCTGCGTCTCGCTTTCAGCGTCAAGCGACGAAGTGGCTTCGTCCAGTAGAAGAAGCGGCGCGTCGCGCAGAATCGCCCGCGCAATGGCAATCCTCTGCCGCTGGCCGCCCGACAGTGTGACGCCGCGCTCGCCAACTGCGGCGTCAAACCCGCCGGGGAGCGCCGCGATGAAGCCGGCCGCATGCGCGTGCTCGGCGGCGCGAACGATTTCAGCGTCCGAAGCGTCGGGGCGACCGAAGCGGATATTCTCGCGCACCGACGCGGCAAACATCACGCTCTCTTGCGGCACGAGCGCAATCCGGGCGCGAAGTTCGGAAACATCAAGCTCGGCCAAAGGTACGCCATCAAACGAAATCCGGCCCGCCGTTGGTTCATAAAAGCGCAGCAGTAGATGAAAGATCGTGCTCTTGCCGGCGCCCGACGGCCCGACGATCGCGACTTTTTCGCCCTCCCCGACGCGGAACGAAACGCCGTCGAGAGCAGCGATACTCGGGCGCGTGGGATATGAGAACCGCACGTCGCTCAAAGCCACTTCGCCGCGGCTGGGCACCGGCAGCGAACGCGGCTGCGCGAGCTTTGCGATCGCCGGTCTGACGGCTAAAAGTTCAAAAAGCCGCTCGGCCGCCCCGGACGTCTGCGCCACTTCGCCCCCGGTTTCCGATAACGAACCGAGCGCCGCCGCCGCAATGACCGCATAAAGGATGAATTGACCAAGGCGGCCGGCGGTCAGCTTCCCGGCAATCACATCCTGGGCGCCGATCCAAAGCACGATAATCACGCTCGCGGCGATCAGGAAAATGGCGATGGCTGTAAGAGCGGCCCGCGCTTTGATCGAAGCGCGCGCCGCGGCAAAGGCGCGCTCGATCGCGGCGCGAAAGCGCGCAACGCCGAGCCGCTCGTTAGTAAAAGCTTGTAACACGCGCACCGCCGATATCAGTTCGGCGGCATAAGCCGAGGCATCGGCCAAAGTATCTTGCGCGGAACGCGAGCGCCGCCGCACCGCGCGGCCAAAGGCATAAAGCGGCAGCACAATGATCGGGATCGCCGCGAGCACGAACGCCGACAGCCGCGGACTGCTCACCACCATCATGACGCTGGCGCCGATAAACAGCACGAAATTACGCAACGCTACGGAGACGGAACTGCCGACGGCCGCTTTGATTTGCGTCGTATCGGCGGTCAACCGCGAGATCAATTCGCCGGTCTTGGCCTCGTCGAAAAAAGCCGCCGACAATGAGGTGATGTGGGCGAACACGTCACCGCGCAAATCGGCGACAATACGCTCGCCGAGCGTGGTGACGAGGTAGTAACGGAGCGCGCTCGCTACCGCGAGCACGGCGCCAACGCCGATCATGACCAGAAAATAGCTGTCGATCAGCGCCAGGCCTCGCGGCGAGAAACCAAAATCGATCATACGGCGAACCGCGATCGGCACGATCAGGGTAGTGATCGCCGCAAGGATCAAGGCCGCCAACGCCGAAACCGCACGCCACCGATAGCGCTTGAAATAGGGAATTAGCGATACAAGCGGCCGCAAACTTGCTCGGCGTTCGGCAGAGCGGGTTTGCCGATCTGCTTCGGCTAAGATCGCCGCCGGTTCGGCGCTCCTTTGCGCCGCGGCAGCCGCGGGTATCGTTTCGACTTTTTCCGGGCGGAAATTCATGCCTTAGGGCGCTTCCGGCTGTCCGTTCTCGGCCGGCCGACAATGCCGTTCGCGAGCGCGGCTGGCAATGTGCGACAAGATGGCGGCTGCGGCTTGTATGGCTTCCTTTGCCGCGCTATAGACCGCCCAAATCGCCGCGCCCTGCGCCGCTCTGATCAAGAGATATTAAATATGAAGCCCGACACCCACCCGGATTATCATCTCGTCAAGGTCGTGATGACCGATGGCACCGAATTCACCACCCGCACGACCTGGGGCAAGCCGGGCGATACGTTGCATCTGGATGTCGATCCGAAATCGCATCCGGCCTGGACCGGCGGCCAGCAACACCTGGTCGATCGCGGCGGGCGGCTTTCCCGGTTTCAGAAAAAGTTCTCGGGCTTTCTCAAGAAGTAGCCGGTTGCAGCCGCGATTTCAGCCAGTAAGCGGCAACGCAAAGCTTCGCATCGTCAATCGTCCCGCGCTGGAGACGGCCGAATAACTCCTCGGTCGCCATGTGTATTACGCATAGGTCTTCGCCGTCGACGCCGCCGCCCTGCCCGCTCCGGTCGGCGTCGCTCACCTCCGCAAAATACAAAAAAATCCGTTCCGACATGCCGCCCGGCGAGGAGAAGAACTTGCCGATCAATTCTATGCGTCGCAGCTGATAACCGGTTTCCTCGTGTGTTTCGCGAATCGCCGCCGCTTCGGGCGTTTCTCCGGCGTCGATCATCCCCGCGATCGTTTCAACAATCCAGCCGTCCGCGGTTTGCGGATCGTCGCGTCTTCGCCCGACCAGGGCCGGCACTCTGAATTGCTCGACGAGGACGACGGCGCGCCGGTCGGTGTTGAAAATCAGCACGGCCGCCGCGTCGCCGCGTTCACATATCAGCCGTCTTTGAGCGCCCCCCAGCTTGCCGTCGATTTGCTCATGGGCGACGAAAACCTCGTCCACCTTCAAGAAATCGTCGAATACGCGGCGCTGCCGCTCGATAACGGCTTTACGAGGCATGGCGGCCCCCATCTCTCTGAAAGTTTGGCGATGACCGCCGAGCAAATGTCAGATGCGGTTTTGCTCGAAGGCAGCCTTCAAAAGCCCCAATTGCCGCTCGACCGGGTTGCCGATGACGACCTTCAACGGCACCGGCGCATGCATGGTTGCATCCAGTCGGCGTACTTCGGCCTGCAATTTCGTCGACCGGGCAATTAGCTCCTGAAGCCTCACCGGCAATAGCGCAATCGACTTGGCGTCGCCGGGGTCACAAGCCGCTAGCTTAACTTTGCTCTTTTCCTTGCTGGCTTGCGCGAGCGTCATTTCGCCTTCTTTGACGGCGCGGTGTAGAAGAAGCCAGGACGCGATCTGCATCAACCGCGTGGTCAACCGCATGCTTTCCGTCGCGTAGACCAGCGCGGCACTGCGTTCAAGCCTTTTGGATTCCGTCCGACCCGAGCCGTCGAGATAAGTCGCCGTTTCCTCGACCAAGGCCATTCCGTCGCGAAAGAGAGTGGAAAAGGCTGGGGAACTCGCCAGGCGTTCGCTGAAAGATACCGCGCCGGCTTCGATCGCACGCTTCTCGGACATGGGTACGCCTCACTACTGGCGCAGCATCGCTCGCTCTGCTCGCCGAGTCCAGCGGAACAAGCGGCGTAATCGTCCGCATAGTTGCCGCAGCGGCAGCAAAAAGCTCCGCGTGCGCAAAAAAAGAGCCGCCGTTGCCGGCGGCTCAAGGTGATAACAGGGAGGCGTCAAACAGAGTGGACAGGAGCCACTCGATGTCCAGAAGTTGGACGATATCCGTAATGAACGAGAAAGCTTAACCACAGGTTAACAGCTCGAAAACAGTTGCAGCTTTTTTCAGGATTTGTCCGACGGCGCATCGTGACGTAACCGATCGCCGAGGCGCTCCGCATGCCGGCGGAGTCACGTTAACCAAGCTTGCTATTTCTTAAAGAAGCTATCGGCAGCGCGCTGCGAGGCCCGCTTCCGGGTCGCCTCCGCTTCGAGACGCGCAATCTCGTCTTTGAGCAACCCAATCCGCTCGGCTAGTTCGCCGACCGACAGCAGCGACAATTCCTGCCCGATTTCGTGCGCAATTTTCTTCTTGGGCAAATCATCCGGATCGATCGCGGCCATGAGCGTCACTCCCTCCGCCTGTAACTACCGTTAGCGGCCCCGCTTGTCATATTCACCCCGCGGAAATCGGCCGCGCGACAGTCCGTCGGCGCCTACCCGTTGAAGATAAACGGCAAAATTGTTGCGTCCCGGCGCGTAAGCGGGCTAATCATCGATAGTGGACGGTTTTCGGTTTGACCGGCTCAACCCCGCCGGGCCGAAAATTCGGCGCAAAGCCTGCTAAGGTGCCATCGGGGTCTTTCCTGAGCGTCGGGGCTCACTCTGCGCCAGCGGCCTAATGTCGGAGTCGGTCTTTTGTTATTCCATCGCGCCCTTGCGGTGCTTGCCTCGCTGGCGCTTGGGGTTTTTTGCGGGCTCTCCAGCGCCGCGGCCGTCGAGGCGGTCAATGTCCGGGTCGACGCCGGCGCGATAGACCTCACCGCGGCGGTAGAATTTCAACATACCGACGGCGACCGTCTCCAGGTTTCCACCGCACCCGGTGCCGACGGCATCGTCCGCCGGATCGAGGTGCGCGCCCGCGAGGCCGGAAACAACTGGGCGGTGTTCGCGCTGGCCAACAACAGCGACGAGCAGATCGACCGCCTGATCGTGGCGCCACACTATCGCATGGTCGGCTCGGGATTGATCTGGCCGGACCTCGGCCTTTCGCGGATCATCAACCTAACTCCGTCCTCGGGCGATCCGCCGGAACGTCTCTACAACGCCACAGCCGACGTCTTTCGCGTCACGCTCGATCCCGGCACGGTGATCACTTTCGTCGCCGAATTGCGAACGGCAAATTTGCCGCAGCTCTATTTGTGGGAGCCTGACGCTTTCAAGGACAAGATCAACTCGCTGACCCTTTATCAGGGCATCGTTATCGGCATCGCGGGCCTGCTCGCCTTGTTCCTCACCATATTGTTCGTGGTGAAAGGAAGCGTGATGTTTCCGGCCGCCGCGGCGCTCAGCTGGGCGGTGTTGATTTATATCGGCATCGATTTCGGGTTTTGGGGCAAAGTGTTCGATATGTCGTCCGGCGCCGAGCGCATCTGGCGCGCGTCGAGCGAGGCGATCCTGGTCGCGACGCTGTTGGTATTCCTGTTCGCGTATCTCAATTTGAACCGCTGGCACGTCCGCTATTCCCATATCACGCTGGGTTGGCTCGCCTTTCTAGCCGCCTTGGTAGCGCTCGCCATGTTCTCGCCGGCAGTCGCCTCTGGCATCGCGCGCGTCTCGCTGTTTTTCATAGCCGTGCTGGGATTGGGTCTGGTTATCTATCTATCGACCCACGGTTTTGACCGCGCGGTGATGCTGATTCCGACCTGGCTTCTTTTAGTGGTTTGGGTGATCGGCGCGGCAATGACGGTTCTGGGATTCCTGACCAACGATATCGTCGGTCCGGCGCTGCTTGGCGGGCTCGTTCTCATCGTCATGTTGATCGGCTTCACGGTGATGCAGCACGCCTTTGCCGGTGGGCTTGCGCAGGGGATCGTGTCAGACGTGGAGCGCCGTGCTTTGGCGCTGACCGGCGCCGGCGACATGATCTGGGATTGGGATGTTGCCGCCGATCGCGTCTTCACCAGCCCGGAAACCGAAACCGCGCTTGGCCTCAAAAGCGGATCGCTCGACGGCCCAGCAGCGAACTGGCTTGAAGTGGTGCATCCGCTGGACCGCGATCGCTTTCGCGCGACACTGGACGGCATCATCGAGCAGCGGCGCGGTCGCGTCGCCCAGGATTTTCGCATGCGCACGGCCGACGGCCATTATCTTTGGTTCGCGCTGCGAGCGCGGCCGGTCGTCGGCAGCGATGGCGAAGTCATTCGCTTGGTCGGGACGCTAAGCGACGTCACCGATGTCAAGACCGCCGAGGAGCGACTGCTTCACGACGCCGTGCATGACAACCTAACCGGCTTGCCCAATCGGCAATTGTTTCTCGATCGCCTGGAGGCCGTACTCGGCTTTGCCAAAAATGACGTATTGATCAAGCCGACCGTCATGGTAATCGACATCGACCGCTTCAAGCAGGTCAACGATTCTGTCGGCATGGCGCTCGCCGATTCGATCTTGCTGACGTTGGCCCGCCGGCTCGGCCGTCTGATCAAACCGCAGGACTCGCTGGCCCGCTTGTCGGGCGATCAATTCGGCCTTTTGCTGTTATCGGAGCGCGAAACCGCGCGCGTCACGGCGCTCGCCGAAACCATTAAACGCACGGTGCGCGCGCCGATCACGTTCAACGACCGCGAAATTTTTCTGACCGGCTCCATCGGAATAGCGACCGGCGACGGCGAACAACAGCGTGCGGAGGAGCGGTTGAAGGATGCCGAGCTCGCCATGTATTACGCCAAACGCAACGGTGGCGATCGCATCGACGTGTTCAAGCCGCCGATGCGTGCGCGGAAATCCGATCGGCTATCGATCGAATCCGACTTACGCCGCGCCATCGAGCGCGAAGAGATCAGCATCCTCTATCAGCCGATCGTGCGGCTGGAGGACCGCTCCGTTGCCGGGTTCGAGGCACTGGCGCGGTGGAACCATCCGCGCCTCGGCAAGATGTCGCCGGCGGAATTCATAACCATCGCCGAGGAATCCGGCCTCATTGTCGAGCTCGGCCTATTCGTTCTCGAGCGCACGGCGCGGCAGTTGAGCGCCTGGCAGCGCACGCTGCGGGCACGCGACCATGTGTTCGCCAGCGTCAATATTTCATCGCGGCAATTGCTGCGCCATGATCTCATTCAAGACCTGCGCTCGGTATTGGCGCGCGCACCCCTTGCGCGCGGATCGCTCAAGCTCGAGTTGACCGAATCAGTCGTCATGGAAAACCCGGAACATGCCGCGCAGATGTTGCATCGAATTCGCGAGCTCGGGGCCGGCCTTGCGCTCGACGATTTCGGCACGGGTTATTCCTCGCTGGCTTATCTGCAGCGCTTTCCTTTCGACACCATAAAGATCGACCAATCTTTCGTGCGCACGACCGCCAAAGGCACCCGGCCGGTGATCCTGCGCTCGATCATCGCGCTCGCGCACGATCTGGGCATGGACGTGGTCGCGGAGGGCGCCGAAACCGATTCAGACGCGGTTGAGCTCTACCAACTCGGTTGCGAGTACGCCCAAGGCTTCGTGTTCGGTGAGCCGATGCCGGAAGAGAAGGCGCGCGAGTTGCTGCAGCCGCATGCCAAAGCCGAAATGGCGAGGTAGCGAACGCCCAAAGCGGTGCCAACCCGCGCGGCCGCTGCAGCGATAAGATTATGTTGGCTTTGATCTAGGCGTGGCCGGCTTCGCTCGACAGCATGCCGAGATCGATACCGATTTTCTTCAGCGCCTTCTCGTATTTTCCGCCTATATCGGGGCCGAAAATGAGTTCCGAATCCGGAGGACAATGCAGCCAGCCATTGCCTTGGATTTCGCTTTCGAGCTGGCCCGGCGCCCAGCCGGCATAGCCGAGCGCGAGAATCGCGCTCACGGGCCCGGCGCCGCGCGCGATCGCCTTGAGAATATCGAGCGTAGCGGTAAGGCAAACGCCCTCGTCGATCGGCAGTGTCGAATTCTCAATAAAGAAGTCGGCGGAGTGCAGGACAAAACCGCGTTCGGTTTCCACCGGTCCGCCGCGCATCACCTTTACGACTTCGGCACGGGTCGGCAGTCGGATCGCATCCGCGGCCGGGATGACGTCGAGCTTCACCAGCAAATCTGAGAAGTTGATGTTGGGCGCCGGATGGTTGACGACGATGCCCATCGCGCCTTCGGACGAGTGCGCGCAAACGTAGATCAACGAGCGGGCAAAACGGTCATCAAGCATCGCCGGCATGGCGATTAGCATCTGCCCGTCCAGATAGCCCCGGCCGCGATTGCGGTTTTTTGCCGACGTCTCGCTTGGCAATTTCATGACCGAAGGTTAGCCGATCAACCCGCTTTTGCAAACGAGCGGCAACGACAAAAGTTCTCAAAGATTTTGGGGAAAGCGGTTATGCGCAAACGGCAAGCGCCGCGGTCACAATCATGTCAGTGGCGCGTGCCGACGGGTTCGTTCTAAGAAACGACCAATGATGTCACTTTCGCTAAACAATCGCTTGGCGGCCGCGGCGCTGGCGCTGGTTTCAGCCGGCACTGCAACGGCGCACGCGCAAGATGCGACCGCGTGGATCCAGGAACTACACGCCGCTGCGCGACTGATCGCCGGCGCCGCCGCAACCGACGCCGGCTCGAAGTCGCTACGTGCGGGTGTCGAGGTCCAGCTCGATCCTGGCTGGAAAACGTATTGGCGCGACCCCGGAGATTCCGGCACGCCGCCGACCTTCGATTTCGCAGAATCAACGAACGTGAAATCGGTGTCGATGCAGTGGCCCGCGCCGATGCGATTCGATGATGGCGCCGGCGGACATTCGATCGGTTACCACGATCACGTCATATGGCCGTTGCGGGTCACGCCGAAGGACGCGTCGAAGCCGGCATCGCTGCACGTCAAGCTCCACTATGCCGTCTGTGGCAAACTCTGTGTGCCCGCGGAAGCCGATCTCGGGCTTTCGCTGTCCGGAAAAAGAGGCACCGAAGACGGCACGCTGGCGGCCGCCGAGGCCCGCGTTCCGCGGCACGCGGCGCTGGCGCCGACAAGTGACGCCGGCGGAGTTCTCGCCGTCCGCTCTGTGCACCGAGAGCTTGACGAAGGCCGTCAGCGCGTCATCGTCGAGGTGGCCGCGCCGGCGGGCGCACCGGTCGAACTTTTCGCCGAAGGGCCAACGCCGGAATGGGCCTTGCCGCTGCCGGAAGCCGACAAACCCACAATCGCCGGCCCAATTTCATTGCGACGGTTTATCTTCGCGCTTGACGGCTTGCCCCCTAACGCTCAAGCCGAAGGTACAACGCTGACACTGACCGCAGTATCGCCGACCGATGCGGTTGAGGTCAAAGCGCGTCTCGACTAATTCATTCGATGCGCTAATTTAACGCCCCGAAACAAATCGATCTGCATAACGAGAGGATAGGAACATGCCCGTCAAAATTGGCGATCGCCTGCCTGAAGCGAAATTTCGAGTGATGGGACCAGATGGGCCGGCCGTGAAGACGACCGCCGATATATTTAAGGGCAAGAAGGTCGTGCTTTTTGCGGTTCCCGGAGCGTTCACACCGACATGCAACAACAATCACTTGCCCGGGTTTTTAAAGAATGCCGACGCTTTCAAGGGCAAGGGCGTCGACACGATTGCGGTGACCGGGGTCAATGACGTGTTCGTATTCGATGCCTGGAAGAAGTCCACCGGAGCGGGAACCAAGATCGAATTTTTATCCGACGGCAACGGCGAGTTCGCCAAGGCGTTGGATTTGTCACTGGATGGCTCCGGTGCCGGGCTCGGCATCCGCTCCAAGCGTTACGCCATGCTGGTGGATGATGGCGTGATCAAACAGCTCAACGTCGAGGAAGCGCCCGGCAAAGCGGAGCTGTCCAGCGCGGACAATCTGCTCAAACAGATCTAACGAAGAAAGCGCGGCGCTCCTATGGGGCGCCGCTCTCTCAAACCTTGTTTGAGATCGCGCGGCGGCGCTTGAGATTGACCGCCGCGATAGCCGCCGCGGTGGCCGCGAGGTCGCTTTGCGGCGGCTGTGCGTTAGGCGCCAATGGCGTCGCGGTGATTGCGGGACCATTTTGCGCCGGCTGAATTTTGGCAGGTATTGCCGGCGCAGCGATTGCGCGATCGTTTTGCACCGGCTGCGCTTTGGCCGGTATTGCCGGCGCAGCAGCTGCGCGATCGTTTTGGGCCAGGTGCGCTTTGGCCGCAAACGTCACGGCCGCGGCGAGATCAGCTTGCACCGGCCGTGTTCTGGCCGCTATCGGTGTCGCGGCGGAAGCGTAGCCGCGTTGCACCGGCTGTTTTTTGAACTCCCACTGCGGGCCTTGTTCAAACTTGAAGAGCGGCGGCGTCGCAACGGCCGTCCGCCGCCGGCGCGTCCGAGCGAAAAATAACAGTAGGAGTTTGACAATCTTTCTGGCGACGGTTTTGTGCCACTCGGCGCGTGCGCGCAGCGTTACAATCTGCGCCGCCTTGTTATCGAGTTCGGCTTGCAGGTGGTTTATCTCGGTGGCGCGTTTATCGGCCGACCCAAGGCGGGCCATGGCCTTTTCCCGCAACCTCTCCATGCCGATCTCGAGCCGCCGAATCGACATGACAAACTCCGCGCGCATCTGATCCTTCTCGGCTTGAACTTCGCCCGTGATCAGCGGGGTTACCGCGGCGAGCTCCCGTTTGGTCGAGTGGACCGCGGTTCGGCGCAGAAGTGGGATCATCGAAGGCCTATTTAAAAGCGGGGCTGGCTCCGAGGCCCCGTCAGGCTTTGGTCATACCAAAACAGCGTTGAAAATAAATCAACATTGAAATTAAGGGTGAATTCGCACGCCTTAATCCGTAGCTCTCGCGTTGTTGCGGATTTCATCGATCGCCCCCCGGGCGAGTAGGTCGGCGCGTTCATTGACGTCGTGCCCGGCATGGCCGCGTACCCAATGCCAGCGAATTTCGTGGTCGCCGAGCGCGGCATCGAGGCGCCGCCACAGATCGGCGTTTTTCACCGGTTTCTTGTCCGCGGTTCGCCATCCGTTTTGCTTCCATTTCGTGATCCAAGACGTGATGCCGCTGCGCAGATATTGGCTGTCGGTGTGCAGATCGACCCGGCAGGGCCGCTTGAGAGCTTCCAACGCGGCAATCGCCGCCATCAGCTCCATGCGATTATTCGTGGTTAAAAGCTCGCCGCCTTTGAGCTCCTTCTCGCTCTCGCCGAAGGCGAGGATAGCGGCCCATCCGCCCGGACCGGGATTGCCCGAACAAGCGCCGTCGGTGTGAATGATGACGTGCGGCAGCGGCGGGCTCACGGCACGTCGATCCCGTAGTCGCGGGCGCTGGTCGCCTTCTGATGAAACCGCAGCTTGCGTAAGTATTCGATGGGGTCCTTCGGCCGCACCAGGGCGCCTGGCGGCACGTCGAGCCAATCCACCAACCGCGTCAGGAGAAAACGCACCGCGGCGCCGCGCGCGCATAGCGGCAGGTTCTCCCACTCGCGCGCCGATAGCGGCCGGGTCCGCGCGTAACTAGCCAACAGCGCCCGCCCCTTGGTCACGTTGTAGGAATGATCGGGTTCGAAGCACCAGGCGTTGAGGCAAATGGCCACGTCGTAGACCAGCGTGTCGGTGCAGGCGAAGTAGAAATCGATCAAGCCGGACAGCTTGTTGCCGAGGAAAAAAACGTTGTCGGGAAACAGATCGGCGTGGATCACACCCTGCGGCAGGCCTTGCGGCCAATCGCGCTCGAGCCGCTCGAGTTCGGCTGCGAGCACTTGCCGCAAATCGCCCTGTACCGTATTTGCGCGTTCCCGGCACGCCTCGTAGAGCGCCCGCCAACCGGTGACCGAGAGCGCATTGTCGCGACGCATGCCGAAATCGGCGCCGGCGAGATGCAGCTGGGCCAAGGCCTCGCCCAATGCTGCGGCGTGGGCGGCGCTCGGCCGCCGCATCCACATGCCGTCGAGGAAGGTAACGATCGCCGCCGGCCGGCCGGCCAGCCGCCCGAGCGTTTGCCCGGCACGGGTTTTCACCGGTTGTGGGCAGGTGATGCCGCGGCTTGCGAGATGCTCCATCAGTGCCAAGAAGAAGGGCAGATCACCCGCCGCCACCCGCCGCTCGTAGAGGGTCAGGATGAAATAGCCGCGGCTGGTGTGGAGCAGGAAATTCGAGTTCTCGACGCCTTCGGCGATTCCCTTGTAGGCTAAAAGGCCGCCGATATCGTAATCCGCGAGGAAGAGCGCAAGGTCTTCCGCCGCGACGTCGGTGTAGACGGCCATGAAAATCTCCAGTGCCTCGCGGCTAGCGTGCTCTACGTGGCGCCGTCAAGATCAAGAATGTCCCTGCACTATCCGCCTCGCGCCGACGGCAGTATGATTGCTCGAACTGGTATGCTCCGCAGGCCGCGCAATGAAGACCATTCTTGTTCCGATTGAATACAACGCCGAACAAAATGCGCCGATGGTCTCGGCGTTGGATACGGCTCTGCTGCTGGCAAGAAAGTTCGAAAGCTGTATCGAGGGATTCCCTTTAAGGCCCGCGGTCGCCGATATGCTGGCCATGGACCCGGACGCGGGTTTGACCATGGTCGCGGTCAAAGAGAACGACGCGGAAATGGTGCGTCAGGCCGAAAGCCTGTTTCGCTCATTCATGGAAACTCACAATTTGCCACGCCGCGCGGACGGCGCAGGGACAGCTTCGCTATCCTGGACGTGGCTCCCGGCCGCCCCAAGCGGCCATGAATTCGTCGGCAGCTACGGCCGGGTCTTCGACATCATCGTATTGGCAAGGCCGGGCGAAGAGTGGCAGAGCCCGGCGATGGTGACGCTTGAATCGGCGCTGTTCGAAAGCGGCCGTCCGGTCCTCATTGCGCCGCCGACGTCGCCGCGATCCCTTGGCGTCAACGTCCTGATCGCGTGGAACCGCTCGACCGAACAGGCGCGTACCATGGCTTTTTCCATGCCGATTCTTCGCGCTGCCGAGCGTGTCACGATTTTGACCGTCGAAGGAGCGACCGTTGCGGGACCGAGTGGCGTCGAAATGGCGCAGGCGCTCCGCGCCAACGGCATCGCCGCCGAGGCGATTGCAATGGCCGCCGGGAAAATCAGCGCAGGCCAGGTGATCCTGGCAAAAGCGGAGGAACTTGGCTGCGACCTCATCATCAAGGGTGCGTATACGCAAAGCCGGCTTCGGCAGATGATTTTCGGCGGCACCACACGGCACGTCCTGGCGAATGCCAAGCTCCCTGTGCTGATGGCGCATTGACGCCTGGTAGTGGAGCGGATTTGACATTGGCTACCAACTGGGCCGCGAACTCCAGAAGCGAATGTCAAATCCAAAGCTCCACTAGTACTTATACTTGTTCGTGTGGCGGTTCAGAAGTCCGCATCATTCTTGCCGCAAACGCGTCATGCGGACTCCTGAACCAAAAGCCACACTAGAAAAATAATTTGCTAGTGTCCCTTTCGATTCCGAAGTTCGCAAAACGACAGTTCCGCACAATGACACGAACTTCGGAATCGGGACACTAGTGGTCCTTCGATTCTAACATTCCCATGATGGCCTGGCGCACTGGAATGCGAATGTTAGAATCGGACCACCAGGCAGCGGCCGCGCTCGTCATTTCAAGTCTTTGCGGATGATCTTGCCGATATTGCTCTTCGGCAAGGCGTCAACGAAAACGATGATCTTCGGTACCTTGTAAGCGGCAAGGTTCTCGCGGGCGAATCTCTTGATTTCCGCCGCATTGAGCGCCGGATCGCGCTTGACGACAAAGAGCTTCACCCCCTGCCCGGTTTGTGAATCGGTCACCCCGATGACCGCCGCTTCGAGGACGCCGGGGTGCCGCGCGATGATGTCCTCGACCTCGTTGGGGAAGACCTTGAAGCCGGAGACGTTGATCATGTCCTTCTTGCGATCGAGGATTTTCAGAAAGCCCTGCGCGTCGAGCGCTCCAATGTCGCCGGTATGCAGCCAGCCGTCTTGGGTGAGAACGAGTTTGGTCTCGTCGGGCCGCCGCCAATAACCCTGCATGACCTGGGGCCCGCGCACGCAAATCTCGCCCGCTTCGCCGATGGCTAGATCGTTGCCGTTATCGTCGCGGATGGCGACCTCCGTAGAGGACACCGGCAGTCCAACCGTTCCGAGTTTCGGACTTTTGACAGGATTGATGCAGACGACTGGAGACGTTTCCGTCAAACCGTAGCCTTCGACGAGATGGCTGCCGGTCAGTTCGCGCCAGCGTGTCGCGACCGCGCTTTGCACGGCGGCGCCACCGCCGATCGCGAAGCTCAGGCTGGAAAAATCCAACGTCACGAAGTCAGGTCGGTTAAGGAGCGCGTTGAACAGCGTGTTGACGCCGGTCATCGTGGTCACCCGCGCACGGCGCATGGTGCGAATGAGTCCCTTCAGATCGCGCGGGTCGGGAACGAGCACGCTCAATCCGCCCATCAGGGCAAACGCCAACAGGTTCGCGGTGAGCGAAAAGATGTGATAGAGCGGCAACGGCGTCAGCACGCTGCCCTTCTCTTCCGGAAGATTCGGCGCGATCCACGCCCGGCATTGCAAACAGTTCGCGACCAGATTGCGGTGTGTCAGTACGGCGCCCTTGGGGATGCCGGTCGTGCCGCCGGTATATTGCAGCACCGCGGGGGCCGCGGACGGAAGCTTTTCGTCGGCGTAGTACGGGCTTGGAGCACGGTCACAGGCCGTTTGCAGCAATGTGCAATTCTTGATTTGCCACGCCGGCACAGCCCGTCGAATGTAACCGTTGACAAAATTAAACAGCGTGCGTTTCAACGTCGGCATGAAATCGCCGAGCCTCGCCACCACCACGTGCTTAATTGGCGTGTCGTTCAACACGGACTCAAGTTTGTGTGCGAAATTCTCCATGATCACGATGACGGTGGCGCCCGAATCGTTGAGCTGATTTCCGAGCTCGCGCGGGGTGTAGAGCGGGTTGACGTTGACGACGACAAGTCCCGCCCGGAGCGCGCCGAGAAACGCTACCGGGTAAGCGATAAGGTTCGGCAGCATGATCGCGACCCGATCGCCCGGCTTGCACGCAAGTTGTTCAACGAGAAACGCCGCGAAGTTGCGGCTGACCTGGTCCCATCCCGTAAAGCTCATCTGCGAGCCGAGGCACTCGAAGGCGGGATGATCAGCATGCCGAGCGCAGGCGTCGAGCAGCATTGCCGTCAATGATGGATAAGAGTCCGGGTCGATGGTGCGCGGAATTCCCGGTGGATAGGAGGCGTACCAGACCGGCTCCGCGGCGCCCGCTGCGGTTCGGTTAGCGGCAGGACTTGCGTCGGTCTGCGCGGACATGAAAGGCCCCGTCTGTGGCAGCGGAAGCGAGCTGTTGCGACTTTACGGCAGATTTCAATTTGCGTGGAATAGACGAGGCGACCGTTCACAAGCATCGCTTGGTGACACGAACAGAAGCGCGCCAGTGTCCGATCGGGTAGGCAATCTCCGCAGGCCGCATGATGATCCTTGCCCTCCCCGGCCGGGGAGTTCGCCGCGTCCGTCGGGACCAGTCAATGAGGCGACCGGCGGCGCTAAAACCGCGTCCGGCCTTCGGCTTTTCAAGTCTGATCGTCTGCGCGCCGGCGGGACGTCTCCCTAACCGATTGATAACTATTGATAAACCGCAATTGAGCGGCCGTAGGAAAGCGTTACCCTTATTTTGGACGATCTGGCGCATCGAAGTGCCGCAAGCCCGAAATGGCCATTTTTTGCCACACTACACGGTTAATCCGGTCGGGTAGGGGGTGGGTGACCGGGGTAATTTTCCGTTAACCCTTCCCACGTGAACGCTGTGTTACGGGTTTCGCTGCGGTGGGGATGCCGCGGCGGATCGCACCGATCCGGTGTGTCAACGCGGGGACGCCAGTGGGCTTTGTTGGGGAGCGGCCAAATAGCTTTCGCATCGCTGCGGCTCCCGCATTCTATGCCTGCAGCTTAGCCCTTTTCGCCCTCCTCTTCGGTTCGCGCGGTTTGCAAAACGCCATCGCCGAAGGCGACACCCGCACGATCTCGATGCATCACATGCATACGAGCGAGGACATCACCATCACCTTCAAGCGCGACGGACGCTACGACGAGGCCGCGCTGGAGAAGATCAACTGGTTCCTGCGCGACTGGCGAAAGGAACAAGAGACGCGGATGGATCCGCATCTCATCGACTTGATCTGGGAAGTGCAGCGGGAGGCCGGGTCGAAAGAGCCGATCTGGGTGGTCTGCGGCTATCGCTCGCCCGAGACCAACGCCATGCTCCGCCGTCACAGCAACGGCGTGGCGCGCTTTAGCCAGCACATACTCGGCCATGCCATGGATTTCTACATTCCTGGCGTGCCGCTTGAGCAGCTTCGGGTTATCGGTCTGCGCCTGCAGCGTGGTGGCGTAGGCTTCTATCCGACCTCCGGGTCTCCGTTCGTCCACATGGATACGGGCGGCATACGACACTGGCCGCGCATGACCCGCGAGCAATTGGTCCGCGTATTCCCCGATGGCCGCACCGTGCATATTCCGACCGACGGACGGCCATTGCCTGGCTACGCGCTCGCACTCGCCGATATCAAGAATCGCGGCGACAGCCCGTCCGACGCCTCCTTGGACGCCGCGCGCAGTGCCGGGTTTGACATTGCCGACGGCGGCGTTGCGCATCGGATTGCTCGTCCATTCAAAAAATTGTTCGGCCTGGCGCCGGCCGACGAAGATGACGAGGGCGACGCCCCGGCGGCTACGGCCTCGACCGTCGAACCGCAACGAACCGGCGCGAAGGCGGCCTTGGCTGCAGCCATCGCCCGGACCGGCGACAAGATCGCGGCCGAGAAACGAAAACTGGTCGACGTCGCCTCCCGCGCGGAAGACAAGCTCGCCGCGGAAAAGGCGAAGCTCGCTCAGGTCGCTTCCAACGCCGAAGACAAGCTCGCGGCGGAAAAAACCAAGCTGATCAAGATTGCTTCGAAAGCGCGCGTCATTACCCGCGCTGAGGCGGCGACCGCAACGCCCAATGAAATCATTGAAACGCGGGGATTCTGGCAAGGCATCCCGGAAGGCGAGGCCATCCGCTCTGTGGCGGTCGCGGCCGCCAGGTCGGTTGCTGCACTTGCGAGCCCTGCACCGGCCGCGGAGATTGCCAGCAGCGATCCGGAGACGACCGAGTCCATTCCGCCATTCTCGGCGTCGCGTCAGGATCGCGTCGCGCCGGAAGGCGCTCTCGCCTATGCGGAGTCCACGGACGGCGAAGCACCGGCGGTCGCCAGCGCCACGGCGACGCCGCGAGCGACGGTGACCGGCCCGGTTGCGGTCCGCGCCGGTGCCGATGAAATGACCATTGCGGTAAAACGCGTCAGCGGGCGGCCTACGTCGGCCATACTGACAGTCGCGAAGAAGACATCGCCGGGGATCCTCGCCAACGTCATGCGCCTTGACGATCCCTGGCTACGTGCAATCGTATGGTCGCCGAGCGTCAACCGCTTCCTGTACGTCACCGAGCTTGGCGCGCGCGACTTCCGTTCACTGTCGGCGCTGATGGTGAAGCCCGCCAATTCCGTGCTGATGACATTTGCCGCCGATCCAGCGTCCGGACTCACCAACGATCATTTCAGCGGCAGTGCGATCGTGTTCATATCCACGGTCACCTACCCGCTCCGCACAGCCCAGCTCCAATAGCCTCTCATCGAGCGCGGACGCGATAGCGCGGCGCGGCGTGCGCTGCAGGCTCAAAATCCGTGCCGCGAATAGAGGTAGACGGCGCGCCGGTCTCGCCTGCTCGAACGAAGCTTAGTTCAGCATCCCAAGAGCGTGCATATAGGTTTCC
>Ga0302325_10008426_pt1 | contig 22636 bp, 22 predicted proteins | sample Palsa_T0_2_FD_201948 | JGI IMG/M metagenome (GOLD analysis project Ga0302325, IMG submission 201948) | Peat permafrost microbial communities from Stordalen Mire near Abisko, Sweden - Palsa_T0_2 | ecosystem: Environmental > Terrestrial > Soil > Palsa > Peat permafrost | place: Sweden: Abisko...
ATTTACTAGCACAGGCCGCGAAAAGTGCCCAAAAATGGCAATTTTGGTGCATTTTCGGCAGAGTTTGGTCGTATGGGGATTCGCGATATAAGTCTATTATTTTGATGTAATTACTTGATTTTAGAGGAGTTGCGGAGGGCGGTGACAGGCGAATCTCACGTCCTAACCCCTAGACGATAGCGCCACTGTTGCTGGGGCCGGGGTGGCCACTTGTCTACTCTAACAAATCTCTGCACGTCTCACAAAAAAGCGGCCAAGCGCCAAAACTGAATCTGAGGAACCAAAAGCTCGTCAGATGCCGAGTTTGCGAACCTCATCGTTGTAATACTTCCGGTAGAGAATCTCCCACTCCTGCGAACCTTCCAGGATGATCTTGCGCTGGTTGGCGATCTTGAGGCGGGCCGCCTGGTCAATCCTGGCCTCCTCGGTGAGCAGGGTCTCGAGTGCTTTGCGCGCCTCCTGGCGGATGGTGTTGCGATCTTCGAGGAAGCCTACCTGATCGATGTCGGCCAGGGTATCGGCGACGGTGTGGGCCAGTTTGTTGAGCTTGTCGCGGTTGATCCTCATAGCACCGCCTTGTACTTGCGGGCCAGCTCGGTTTTCACCTTCTTGAACATCTCCGCGTATTGAGCGCCGGTTTTGCGCATTTCTTCAGAGTAGGCGTCGAGGATCACGCGCACTTCCTCATTGATGCGGTCTTCGAGGGAGAGTTCTTCAATCAGCCCCTCGGCGACGCGCGCTTCCACCACCTTCAAGTCACTGGCGGTGATCATCTTGGCATCGATAAGGTGCTTGACCGTGCGGCGGGCCAGATACCCAATGTAGTCGCGAGAAAAGATCATGGGTTAAGGCACAGGATAACTCATGAGCCCTCCCGGTGTACACCGGGAGGGCTCATGAGCGAACCAGATAGGTCGAGGGCTTCCTTACAGGCTGACTTTCAGATTAAGGTTAGCGGTTTCGCCGGGCTTGGGCACATTGATGCCGATGCCCTGCTGGGTGCGCAGGAATGCCGGTCCGGCGCTGGTGAACGCGTCGATCCGGTAACTGAGCGCTGCTCCTTTGCTTGGATCGCTGACCGAGAAGGCAAATGGCAATTGCACTGTGCAATTGGCCTCAGAGCCTACCACCTTGGCCGTGCCTTGCGCAGACTGGACGGGAGAGGGCCCTGGATTCAGCCGGTCGAGAATTGAAAGATGCGGGGTTACGTTTGCTTTGCATACAATGGTCGCGCCATCGGGCACCGTGGAAGGGGCAAGGACGTGAAACGTTACCGCGTATGCGCCACTGGTTACTGGGACTGCTCCGTTGCGTGCGTCACCACCATGGGCCGCCCAGATACCAACGGAAACCAACAACATGAGCAGGCCCTGAGAATATTGCTCTCGATTCATAATTCCTCCCACTTTCCTAATCGGGGTATAAGTGAGGATCGATCAGTGAACCCAGGAAATAAATAGCACTAATTGGTTACTTCTGTTTGGGAACCGGGAAGCCAGGGTAATGAAAGCTACGTAATGCGCGCGGCGGTCGATGTGGGAACCTTGGCGGACGAGCCGTGCTTAACGCGCAGATTGTTGATTGCGTATTCAATGAAGCGCGGCTCGAAGTGCGGAGCCTGGCCCATGAACCGGCATGTGGCCAGCACCTGGTCGACGATGAACCGGGGATGATACGCGGCGAGTTCCAAGCCCTTTTCCTCAGTAATCATGCGCACAATGGTATCGAATACCTCGTCCGGCATGGTGAGCCCCCGCCGCGCGCACTCCGTCATGAAGATTCTCCGGTAGTTTTCCCGGTCCGGAGCTCCAACTTCGATCTTGTAGGGAAGCCGGCGCAGAAACGCGGTGTCCATCAGATCCTCGGGGTCCAGGTTGGTGGAAAAGATAATCAGCTCCTCGAAGGGAACGCTGAAGGTTTTGCCGGTGTGCAGCTTTAGGTAATCGACGCGGCTTTCCAGCGGCACAATCCAGCGGTTGAGCAGGTTGGTCGGGCTCACGAGCTGGCGGCCGAAGTCGTCAATGATGAAACAGCCGCCCAATGCCTTCAAATGCAGCGGCGCTTCATAGAAGCGGCCGGCTTCGTCGTAGCGGAGGTCGAGCATCTCCAGGGTCAGTTCGCCGCCGGTAAGGATGAACGGCCTGCGACAAGGCACCCAGCGCGCGTCGTACTCCTCGTGGCGCAGGAAGGAAGACGAGTCGCGGTCGGCCGATTTTTCGGCACCCTGCGAAACGTGCACGCTTGAATCGTGGACACGGATCACCTGGCCATCGACACTGATGGCGTAGGGCACGTAGATCACGTCGCTGAAGACGTTGCCCAGGCAGTGGGCCACCGACGATTTCCCGTTTCCGGGAGGGCCATAGAGCAGCATGGCGCGGCCCGAGTTCAAGGCCGGCCCGCATTGCTCGACGATGCTGTCGTCGAAAGTAAGTCCGGCAAACGAGGCGCGAATCTGCTCGAAGGAGATCACCTCGTTGGTCAGCTTTTGCAGGCTCACCTGTTCGGTGAACTGTTCCAGCGTAACCGGCGCGGGCCCCACATAGCGCAAACGCTCCAGGGCGTCGATGGTCCAGCGGCGGCCCTCTTCGGTGATCTGATAACGCATGTCGACCAGGCTCTCCGCATCGCGGGTTCCTAGCGTGTGCAGCAGCTTGCGGCCAATGGCCATCTGCACCAGGTCCATCACGATGACGTAAGGCAGCTTGATGGCGTCAACGAACTGCCGGTTCGTCTCCAGGCGGCCGGTGTAAATCAGCTTCATCAGCAAGCCAAGCAGATCGCCCTCATCAATGCCCGTGGCGGCAATGTTGACCGGCTCCAGCGGAATGCGATGGATGAATTTGTCCAGCGTTTCCTGACTAATTGCCCCGATCTCCACCAGGTTCTCGCCCAACCGCCCGCCTTGAACAGCCTGGCGTTCGAGCGCCTCGGCGATTTCCCCTTCCGTGACCAGCTTGGCCCGGACGAGCAGGTCTCCCAAACGCATTCTTACTCCGATGACGCCCTCCCTGTAACTGGGTTCCAACCTCATTGAGCCTTGACCGGGCTCTCGATCCCGGACTCGCGATCCCTGACCTTCGATCCCCAACCCCTGATCCAGGCAAAGCATTGTCCGCTGCCAGCGAGCAGCCAGAGGCAGCCCACGGGATATTCTATCGAACCCGATTCAGTCCGGCCTTTTCTAACCCGTAAACATCACGTGTCCTTCACTCACTGATCGCAACCCCTCGGGTCGGCATCCAATTGAACGTTTACACTTGAAGGGCGGAGGGTAGTTCGGCTATATCAGTTCGCGCCCCGCAAGGCGCAATGAAGATTCCCCTTTTGGAGAGCAAATCGTGACCGACAACTTAGAAAAAGATGAATCTAAATTCGACTGGGTAGCGGCGCGTTCCGCCTGCACGCTGCCCAAGTTTTTCAGGCAGCTCATGGCGGAGGTAGAGGGAGATGTGAGGGAGCGCAATGCCATGCGCCCCGAAAATTCCCCTTATGAGTTTTCCATTGAAGAGAAGGGGCCGCAATTTTCCGTCATCCTGCAAGCCGCGGATTTCCGCAGATCAATCACGTTTTGCTATGAGGACCACGCGATCACCGTCGTGGATGCCAGCGGCAACCAGATGTTTGAATTGACCCTGACCTTCTCCGACGACGGCAAGTGCAGATTGAAGGCAAAGGAAGAAAACCGCGAGCCGTGGCAGGTCCGCCGCATGGCCCTTGAGGATCTGTTGTTCAGAACGGTCTAATGGTCTCTGGCCGCTTGATTCTTCTCGATGCCGGGAAACTGCCGATTCACACCCCGTGGTTGAGAGGACGAGCGGTTCAGGACAGTTGCGCAGTGGGACGCAAAGGGCACGCCCAACTGGGCCTCTAATGAACGGGGCAGGGCGAGGTTTCCCACCCTTGCGACAAAATCAAGTTCGTCGTGCCCCGACCCATAGGGTGCCCCTGCGCCCAGATGGGACACCCAGCTTTTCTTGAATGAACTTTGGACGTACCACACTGGATAGAAGCCCAGCGATTGAAAGGCCTCTATCCCCGATGCGGGCAGTTCTTCGTGTTCACGCACTCGTCAGCCAATCTCAGGCGCTCCACCGGACGCCCTCCAACCAGGTGCTGTTCCACGATCTCCGCTGCATCCGAGGCCTGCACATGGCCGTACCAAACGGCCTCCGGGTAAACCACCACCGTCGGCCCGTGCTCGCACTGGTCAAGGCACATGGATTTATTTATGCGCACCGTCGCGCCCAGTCCGGCGGCTTTCGACAGTTGCTGCAACTGCGTGTGAAGTTCGCTTTTTCCATCGGTGGTGCAGGACGGCCGGGGAGCATCGGCGGGACGGGTATTATGGCAAACAAAGACATGGCGTTCAAACGGGGGCAAGCGGTGTTCCTCCTTGGTAGCGGATGATAATTGCACGATGATAAGTGCGGCTAACTCCAGAGTAACCGTTTTCGGAGGCCGGCTCGGCTGGGGCGGAGCGGCAAACTTTCCACAGTGAAACCTCAATCGCTTAAGAAACAACCGCGCCGACCCGCTTGCGTCTGCGAAAATAAGGCTAGACTATGGACTCGGAAAACCTGCTTTCGCTCAAAGACGACATGGTGGCCTTCATTGAAGGGCACGGCCTCAAGCGCCTGCCCGGATACGTCACCGAAGACATTCCCTCGATTGTGTGGGAGGGACAGAGCAACCCGGACGCCTGGAAAGACTTTGTTGAGATGGCCAAACACGTGGGCGCGCCCTTTGTGACCTTCAGCGAAATGACGCTGGAGCGCGAGGAACTGGACGCTCTGATCGAAGAAGCCGGCGAAATCAACTTCCCCGACGAAGAGGCCACCGAACTGGTGGAGGCGCAGTGGCTGCGCAAGTACGCCGGCAACCTGGGCTACATTCAGCTCGGCTTTGTTTACCAGGGGCTGGTGTTTCTGCATGAAACCACCACCGAGTGGTATGAGCGCTTCCAAACGCTGCTCGAAGACATTGAAGCCTTCCAGGATATCGTCATCGACGACCACGAACACGACGAGGACGAGTAAGCGCGGTGAGCGCAGTGGGGCCGGGCCTTGCTGGCGCCGAATCGATCAGGCGTTCGAAACCCCAGCGTCCTAAACAAAGATGGGCGCTTTCCGAGCCGCATCCCGAGGCATCCGCGGAGTTGGCAAAAGCAGCACGTCTGCCGCAAGTGCTGGCGGAATTGCTCGTGGCCCGCGGCATCACCGAGGCAAGCGCGGCCTTCTCTTTTCTGAATCCTGAGCTTTCGCATCTCCATGACCCGCAACTGATGCTCGGCATGAGCGCCGCCGCGGACCGCCTTGAGCGGGCAATCGCGCTCGGCGAGCCGGTGCTTCTCTACGGCGACTACGACGTAGACGGCACCACGGCGGTGGTGCTGCTGAAGACGGCCATCGAGATGCTGGGCGGCATGGTGCGCTTTCATGTGCCGCACCGATTGCGCGAGGGCTACGGTTTGCAATCGAGCGTGCTGGAAGCGGCTTATGCTGACGGCGTGCGCCTGGTGATCACGGTCGATACCGGCATGCGCGCTTTTGCCGAAGCGGAGACAGCGCGCAAGCTCGGCCTCGATCTCATCATTACGGACCATCATCTGCTCGAAGCGGGCGATGCCGTTCCCCTCGCACTGGCCATTCTGAATCCAAACCAGCCCAACTGCGGTTATCCGGAGAAGTCGCTGTGCGGTGCGGGCATCGCGCTCAAGCTGGCACAGGCGGTGCTGGAGCGCCGTGACCCTGCGCGCACCCGCGAGAAGACGCTGCCGAGCTTTCTCAAGATGGCCGCCATCGCCACCATCGCCGATGCTGTTCCGTTGCGAGGCGAAAATCGTGTGATCGCCACGCTGGGACTGCGCGAACTGCGCAACCCCGCGGGCTCAGGTCTGCGCGCATTGTTCGCCGCGGCAGCGCTTGACCCTTCAACAAAGCAGCTAACCGGCTTCGACATCGCATTTCGCATTGCGCCGCGTATCAACGCCGCCGGCCGCATGGATGTGGCTTCTGAGGTGATCGAGCTATTTTCAACGCGCGATGCGGCCCGGGCCGCCGAGTTGGCCGGCAAGCTGGAGCGGCTGAACCGCGAACGCCGCGATACGGAGGCTGTGGCGCTGGCGGCCATCCACGCGCGCCTGGCGGCAGATGCGGAGTTGGCCGAGCCAGTGTTGAGTTTAGACCGCCTGCTGGTGATCGACGGAGACGGCTGGCACCGCGGCGTCATCGGCATTCTTGCCTCGCGCGTGGTCGAGCGCACCGCCAAACCGGCGATTGTCGTCAGCGTGGAAGACGGCGTTGCTCACGGGTCCGGACGAAGCGTGGATGGATTCCAGTTGTTGAACGCGATCGAAAGCTGCGCCGATCTGTTCACGCGCTTCGGCGGCCACGCCTTCGCCATCGGCTTCGCAATGCCGGCGGAGAATCTTCCCCATCTGAAGCGCCGCCTGCGCATGTACGCCGAAGAACACTTGGCCGCCCGCGAACCCGAGCACGTGCTTCAAATTCACGCCGAGCTTCCCCTGGATCGCATCACGCCTGTGCTTGCCGGATGGCTGCGGAAGCTGGAACCGCTGGGGCACGGAAATCCCGAACCTATATTCGTCGCGCGGAGGGTTCGGCTGGTGGCCGCTCCACGCATCATGAAGGAACGCCACATCCGGCTGGAACTGGCACAGGATTCAACGCTGGCAACATCGAGTGCAGCCATGCGCGCCGTGGGTTGGGACCTCGCCGGACGCGTCGCCGCGCTCAGGCTGGCCCAGGGAAGCCTGATCGACGTGGCTTACCGCATCCGGGAGAACGATCATCCCCGATACGGCGGGCTGGAAGTGGAGATCGCCGGCATTCGACTCTGCGAAGAGGACTCTGAACACACCCAGGCCCACGACTGAGCGTGGGCCTGGGTGGTTGAGCGGGAATCGCCGGGATGGCGCTACTGCTTTTCGTGCGGCTCAGGCTTTGGCTTGGGAGCCGGCTTGGCCGCAGGCGGAGGATTGTGCACAGCAGGCGGTGGCGCGTTGTGCACCGCGGGCGCCTGTGTCTGACGGACCTGCGGTGCAGGACGAGCTTCCGGGGTTACAGCAGGCCTTTCGGGAGTTGCTGCGGGGTTGTGATTTACGGTTGCGGCTGGCGCGGACCTCACGCTTCCGGTAGCGGCTGCGTGCGAAACCGGAGGCGCGGGATGCGTCTCGACCGCCAGCGGCTTGGCCACAGCCAGCGTGGCCGGGTGCCCGCCATTGACCTTGGCATACGATTGCTTGTTGGTCTGCGCAGCCTGAATATGCTGCGCTTGGAACGTGGTGGGAGGCGTGTGCGTCTCATGCGCGGCAATCTGTTCCTGCGGAGTCGCCGTGTGCTGAATGCCGCCAGGGCCGCCGGCGTATGCCACATGATTGGGGTTGGCCACCGTGCTTTGCTGGATGATGGTCTGGTTGATGTACGTGGTGTGAATGATCGTGGTGTTCACATTGACCACGGCGGTGTTATAGGCGAAGGCGCCGCCGCGCCATTCGCCGCCGGCAAAGCCTATGCCCAGGTAGCCGCCGCCGTAGTTCACGCCGCCGTAGTAGCCCACGTGATAGCCCCAGTAGCCCGGATTGTAGATGTAGAGACCGCTGCGCCAGCCCCAATAGCCAGGGGTCCACAAGCCGCCGACGAAGGGCGCGGGAACCCACGCGCCGGGAACCCAGAAGTAGCCATCATCGCCATAGGCCCAGTAGCCGGGCGTCCAGATAAGGTTAGGCTGCGGGCAAACGGGCTGTACGTAGATCGGCAGCACGGGCGGTCCGAAGTTTACGCTGATAAAAACGCCCGCGTTTGAAGTTGCGGGGACTAGACAGACGAGCAGGGCCAGCAGAAGCCAACGTGCAGAGCGAAAAAGTCGCATGAAATTCCTCCGGTTACTTTCGAGTCGGTAAGGCCTGAAGCGCGATTGCGCGCTCAGTCTACGATATTGGGAACCCCTCCTGCCAGCGGAAGTTGCCGTTTCAGGACAAAAACCTCGCCCTTCGAATCTCAAGATTCCCACAAGCGCGAAAAGGCCCACGGCTGACCGTGGGCCTTTCTGTATGGACGGGGAAGCCTCGCACTGACGCGATTATTTTGGCTTTTCTTCTGGCTTTGGCTCTTCCCTGGGAGCTGGTTTTGGCTCGGCCCTGGGAGCAGCTTTGGGTTCAGCCTTCGCTACAACGGGCCTCGGTTCCGGCTTTGGCGCTGGCCTGGGCTCAGTTTTCGCTACGGGTCTGGCGGCTGGCGCTGGCGCTGCCTTAGGTTCAGCCTTTGCTACGGGCCTGACAGCCGGCGGCGGCGGCGCTTTGGGCGCAGCCTTCGCCACGGGCCTCGCTGCGGGGGTTGGCGCCTCCTTGGGTTCAGCCTTCGCCACGGGCTTGGCTGCCGGCTTTGGCGCCTCCCTGGGTTCAGCCTTTGCTACAGGCTTGGCTTCCGGCGCTGGCGTCGCTTTTGGCGCAGCCTTCGCGACGGGTTTAGCTGCCGGCGCTGGCGTTGCCTTAGGTTCAGCCTTTGCCGCGGTGGGAGCTTCCGGTTTTGAAGTTGTTCTTGGTGCAACCTTCGGTGCGGCTGCCGGCTCAGCCTTCGCCGGGGCCGCAGCTTGTGTCTTGAGCCCCGCAGGCGGAGCTTGCTTTGCCACAGCAAGCGGTTTAGCCGCCACCAGCGTCGTGGGGTGTCCTCCGTTGGCCTTGGCGTACGCCGTCTTGTCGACTTTGGCAGTTGCTACATGCTGGGTCTGGAATGAGGTCGGTGCGGTATGCGGTTGCTTTGCAGCCGCCTGCTCGGTGGCTGTGGGCGCATGCTGAATGCCGCCTGGTCCTCCGTTGTAGGCTACGTGATTGGGATTGGCCACAACACCGGCCGTTACAATCGTCTGGTTTATATAGGTGGTGTGGATCACAGTCACATTTACCGTAGTCACCGCCGTGTTGTAAGCGAAATTACCGCCGCGCCACTCGCCGCCGGCAAAGCCGATACCGCCGAATCCGAATCCGTAGTTCACGCCGCCGTAGTAGCCCACCTGCGCGCCCCAGTAGCCCCCATGGAAGCCATACTGGCCGCTTGACCAGCCCCAGTAAGGAGGCGTCCACAGTGCACCGCCGTAAGGAGCGGGCACCCACGCGCCCGGCACCCAGAAGTAGTCGCCGTCGTCTTGTGAATAAGCCCAGTAGCCGGGCGTCCACATCAGGTTCGGCTGGGGGCACATCGGTTGCACGTAGACCGGGAGTACCGGCGGCGCGAACCCAACATTGATGCTGATACCTAAGCTGAATTGGGCATGCATGACCGCTGGAGCCACAAATACCAGCAGCGCAAGCAGAAGCAAGCGGGCAGAGCGAAATAGCTGCATGAGAAGAACCTCCTGGTTCCTTCATGCCGCTCCGCGGATAAGATCCGGTTAATCCCGATCGCAGGCGTGCATGGGAGCCACGAAGCCAGACTAGCCCGCGCGTTCTTCTATTTACTGGTCAAATCTGCACTAGCCGTTTGCGCCTGTTGAAGCCTCTTCGGAAGCAAAATCAAGGCCGAATGCTGATGCCCATGCCAAACACATGCCGCGCCTTAAGATTCACCGGCAGCTCGACGACCGGCGGATAGGGCGCCGGCAGACCTGTGGGAAGCACCGCGGTCCCGATATTTCCCGCCACCTGTCCGATGCCGAGGTCGAGAGCAAAGTGCGGATGCTCCCTTTGCGTTACGCGCACGGCGTAGTCCAGGGTGGTGGGCAGGGACACTCCGCCGGGCAGCAGCAGGTTCAGATTCTGCGCCGTGCGCGGCTCCTGCGTGAATCCGGCGGATGGCACGATGGCGGTCTTGAATGGCCCGGGAAGCGGAATGCCGACCCCGCCAAAAAGGCGTCCGGCAAACCGTGTGCTCTGCCCGCCAATGCCGAAGATCGCCCCGTTGGTAGCTTTCCAGCCAAAGTTCACAAGAAACGGCACCGGCGGATGCGCCCACGTCTTGGTCGCGGCGACGTATAAATCTTCGTTGGTGAATTTCTCGGCAGCCTGGGTGATCCCTTGCAGCGCCGCGACCTCCTGCGGCACCGCTCCAGTTACGAACCTGTCGTCCCAGCGGATGAGGCCGCCCACCGCGACACCCGGCATCAACGGGCCAAACTGGCCATCCCTGAAAGCTACCGCCTTGACGTGAAAGATATTCAGCCCGTTATAGTTCCACAGGTTGCTGAATGCACCCGCGCTGGGCACCGTGGCGTCGCCCAGCGTGTGATAGCTGCGCGTATAGCCCGCCTCAGCCCGGTTGTTGAATCCCTCTGTAAAGCTGAAGGTCTGAAAGTCGCCGATCACGGTCTTGGCGTTGATGAAGTGGTAGCCGATGGCCGGGATGGAGAGGACGTGGCCCTTCGCGGATTCAACCACGTAGGCCGTCGGCGTAATGAAGCCGCCGGTTTGTCCTTCCAGGTTCAGTTGTTGACCGTAGGCGCGGCCGCTGACCAGCGAGGCCACGAAGAGAATGGCGCAGATTGAAAGCTTGGAGGACTTGCGGAGATTCACGTTCAACTCCCGATGGACGCCAGGCGACTGGCTCCGGTGACGTTCAAAAACCATCCAGTTGTAACACAATTGGAGCAGTCTAGTCTTCCACCGGGTTGGGCGGTGTACCCGATTGATTATTGCCGCATGGCTTTTTCCGGGTGAACCCCTGCGGTTGGCTCAATCCTGCCGCAGCGCCACCATCGGATCCACAGCCATTGCGCGCCGGGCGGGCAGATAACACGACGCGAGGGCAGCCAGCGTAAGGGCAGACAACACCGTCGCGAAGGTCGCAGGATCCCAGGCGCCGACGATGACGAAACTGCCCACCGCTCGCGCCGCCAGCAAGGCAACCACCAGGCCGATCCCCAGCCCCACCGCGACAATGCGCATGGATTGGCGATAGATCATGCCGAAAACAGAGCCCCGCGTGGCCCCCAGCGCCATGCGCAGGCCGATCTCGTGAATGCGCTGGCTGACCGCATACGAGATGATGCCGTAAATGCCGACGACCGCCAGCGTCAAGCCGAGTCCGCCCATGGTCGCTGCCAATACCGCTCCAAACTGAAAGAGTAAAAGGCCATTCGGCGAATAGAGCGCCTCGCGCATGGTTTGCACTTGAAACACGGGAAGCTGGGGGGCAAGCTCATGGATGGCCTTCTCGACCGTGGCCGTAAGAGCCAGCGGATTGCCATGGACATTCACCTGCAAGGTCATAAAGCTGTTGCCCTTCACGTGCTGAGCGTAGGGAAGGTAAAAATAAGGCAGCGATTTGCCGCCGCTCCTTGACGTTGCTTCCACGTCGCGCGCAATTCCCACCACTTCCAGCTTGCGCTCTTTCTCGCTCGCCATGCGGAAACTGCGGCCGATGGGATCCTGATTTGGCCAGAACTTTTTGGCCGTGCTTTCGCTGACGACTGCAACATCTCTGCCGCGCTCGTTATCTCCGTCATTCAAGGCGCGGCCGCTGACCAGGCCAATCCCCATGACGTTGAAATACTCGCTTGAAACAATGTTGTACCCCGAGGTCAAGGCCGGGGAATTGGCCGGCATCGCGACGCCATCGATTGAGAGAGTATCGGAGCCTCCGCTGAAATAGCCCATGGGGACCTGGCTGGCAACGCTCACTGCATCCACTCCGGCGAGCTGATGCAGCCGCGCCTGCATGTCTCCGATGAGCTGGCGCGCCTGCGGATCTTTCAACCCGATGAGGCTCGAATCGAAGGAAAGATTGAGAACATGGTCCGGTTTGAATCCGAAATCCGCCGTCTGAAGCGCGCCGAGACTACGCACGAAGAGCCCGGCCACGACCAGCAGTACCAGCGAACCGGCGATCTGCATAACAACCAGGCTATCGCGCAGCCAGTGACGCCCCCCGGTAATGCCGCGCCCACCTTCATGCAAGACGCTATTCAAACTGGTTTTGGCAATTCGCAGCGCTGGCGCCATGCCCACCACAACCCCCGTCAACAAAGCCATCGCAAAGGAATACAGGAAGATCCGCCAGTCGAACTGGAACGAGAGCGAGATGGGAATGTCGAAGTGCAGATCCACGTGACTGAGCGCCGCGCTCGCCCACACGCCCAGAATCACGCCCATGCCTCCGCCCATCAGCGCCAGCGTGACGCTCTCTGTGATCATCTGGCCGAACAGGCGGGAACGCTGTGCCCCCAGCGCCGAGCGGATGGCCATCTCCCGCTCACGCACCGTGGCGCGCACCAGCACGAGATTCGCGACATTGACGCAGGCCAGCAACAGCACCATGCCGGCAAGACCCAGGAACAACACTGAGACCACAACCATTGCGTTGGGATTGCCGCCGGCGATGCGAAGGCTCCGCTCCGGATAGGCTGCGAAACCGATCTGCATTTCTGTGTCTGGTTGCTGGCGCGCCAGGTCCTGGGCGACCACGTTCAGTTCGGCGTTTGCCTGCTTGAAGCTGACTCCGGGGCGGAGCCGGCCATAGATGAGCAGGTTGCGGTTTCTCCAGCTATTCAAGTCGTCTGCGGGAGTACCCTCCAGGGTCGCCTGCATCATCGGCAGATACACCTCAGCCCGTATGACAGCATTAGGAAAGCCGTAGAATCCCTTGGGCGCAACACCCACCACGGAGAGAGGGCGGCCATCGATGGTCACCTGGCGGCCCACCACGTTTGGATCGCCATTGAATCGCTTTTGCCAGAAGTCGTAGCTGAGAACAAGCACCGGGTCACGGTCGGGAACCTCGCCTTCGCCGCGCAGCAAGAGCCGTCCAGCCGCCGGCTGCACTCCGAGGGCGGGGAAGAAATCTCCGCTGACATAAGCAGTGATGATTCGCTCCGGCTGCTGCCCTGCGGTGGCGAATCCGTCCAGGCCAGCGCCCACCGCAAAGATCTCGCTGAACGAGTTGCGGCTCTGGGCGCGGATCGCCTTGAACTCCGGCGAAGAGAACGGACGCTGCAAAGGTCCGCGGCTCTGGGTGTAAGTCAGCGTCGCAATCTGCTGGGGATTTTCCACCGGGAGCGGCTTGAGCAGGAAGGAATTCACCAGGCTGAAAATGGCCGTGTTGGCTCCAATGCCCAGCGCCAGGGTGAGAACCGCGGTGACTGCGAAGCTCGGCGCATTTCTGAGCTGGCGAAAGGTAAAGCGTAGATCCTGCAACATGACTCCCATGCGGCCTCCCCATGCAAATCTGGATAGTCTTCATAAAGCAAGTTCCCAGCCAAACCATCTGAAACCGTAAGCCATTGATAGCGAACAGGATGTGTTGGCAGAGAAAATCCCTTCAGCGGCGTCTCTTGTGCGGAATCAAGGAGAATTGTCCGAAAGCGAACACTGCCGCGACATGATTCGCTCCGCTTTCCACCTGCTACGGCTGCTTCAGATCGCACATTCCCATGGTGATAAACTCAGCCCATGCCGCGCGGCTTGTTAATCACCCTGGAAGGCCTGGACGGTTCGGGCAAAACGACACAGATGCGGCGTCTGTCCGCCTGGCTGAAGAAGCGCTTTCCGCCCGATGAACCGGTTGTGACCCGTCAGCCGGGCGGAACCGAGACTGGCGACCGCATTCGGGCGTTGGTTCTCGACTCGCGGCAAACCGGCCTGGCGCCGATGACCGAGATGGCGCTCATGTTTGCCGATCGCGCGCAGGCCATCGCCGAAGTGATACAGCCGGCACTCGACCAGGGCAAAATCGTAATCTGCGACCGCTTCACAGACTCGACGGAAGCCTACCAGGGCGGCGGACGCCAGCTCGGCTCGGAGGTCGTGCTCGAACTCCACCGCCTGGTTTGCAATAATCTGCAGCCCGACCTGACGCTGCTTCTGTTGCCCAGCCTGGAAGTCTCGCTGGAGCGCGCCCGCCGCCGCAACCAGCGAGCTGCCGATCAAAAGGAGCCCGACGAATCCCGTTTCGAAGCCGAGCAGGGCGCCTTCTACCAGCGGGTATGGGGGAAGTATCGCGAGATTGCGCTCCGCGAGCCTGCGCGGGTCATTCTCATTGCGGGCGACCTGTCCATCGACGAAGTTCACGAACAAATCGCGGAAGCCGTCGCGGAACGGATCATTCGGCTTCAAGAGGTTCCCGCCGAATGACCCGCACCACCCCTGCCTATTTGAATTCCCCGAAGTGCACATCTTCGGCCGCCGCGGGTTGATCGAGGAACTGAAGCGTCGTCGCCGGTCCCAACCGCTCCGGCTCGGTCCACGAGTCGAGCGCCCACACCACCTGCTTGTCGGGCGTCACCTCAATGGCCTGCAGCGCTCCAGCCAGGTCCTTCCCCGGCGAGTTCCATTCGTTCACCCAGCTACTGATTACAGTGTCGCTGTTGGGCAGCCGCCAGGCCTGTTGCAGGCTGGCGAAGGTGTAGCCGGGCGCATCGGCCGGCGTCCAGTTCCAAACCGAGTCGCCGCGCCGCGTAATCTCTCGCACACCCTTGCTATCGGTAATCAGCACATTGCCATTGGCCAGCGGAGTCACGCCCCAGGGCCTGTCGGCAGGAAACGACCACAGTTCATTGCCGCTCGCGTCGTATTCGACCACCTTGTTCAGATCCATGTGCGCCACCATCAGCGTGCCCTGCGTCGTAAGCCGAGCGTGGCGAAACTGCCCATGCGTACTCGGCGGCTGCCTGGTCTTGAGCGGAATCTCTTTCTCCGTCGCTCCAGTCAAAATGTTAACCACGCGCAGCAACGCCGGGTCGCCGTTCTGAATGTAGAGCACGCGATCGGTGCCGATGGGCACCGCCGTATGCACTTCGTGTCCGGCTGGCGCGTCGTAGTTCCACACCACTTTTTTCTCTGGCGTAATCTCCGTGACGCCCACCTGGTGGGTGAACAGCACATTCCCATTCGACAGCATCACCGCATCGCTGATCTCACCTTTGCCTGCCGGATCGGAGTAATGCCAAACAATCTTGCCGCCGCGCACGACGTAAATGTTGCGGTCGTGGGATTCACCGGTATACATGAAATCGTGTTGCGCCAAACCCCTTCCCGGAAGATCAGCCGGAACACCCTGACCCCGGGCGATCGCCCCCAGGCAAAATCCGAGACTCGCCAATGCTGCGGCTAGTTTCACTTTCATGCGCACGCTCTCCCGCCGTCTGAGCGTATCTTCATCCCGCTGCAAGCAGCCGCCAACCAGCATACACGCCGCAAACCTCAGCACACTTTTGCCCTTGTTCGAAGGGTGGAAGTCCACAAACCTCAACGCTTGCTACCTCCAGGCCCCCAACAGCCGCCGCAACAGCACCAACTGCCCCAGGTGGTAAGAATTGTGATCCGCCACAACCAGAATTTCGCGCAGAATCGTCTGCCCATTTCCATGCGGGATTTTCGCGAACAGGTCGGTCTTCTCGTCCTCCGCCAGGGCGCATAGCGTCTTCAGGTCTTCGCAGAACGCCTTGATGCTTCGGCCCCATGACTTGGGGTCCGGAGGGGCATCCTGAGCAGGCCAATACTGCCTGGGCCACTCCTTCTCCTTGTAGTCCGGGTTGGTCGAAAAATCCAGAATGTCCTGCTGCGCCATCCGCAAATGCTCCAGCAGTTCCCATGGCGAGTGCTCTGCACCCTTTGGCGTCTTGCCGCGCAACTCAGCCGGAAAATCCGCGATTGCATGCTCGAAGTCCGCGTGAGCGTCCCCACCGTTGAGCAGCTTCACCAAATGCTCGCGCAGTGCTTTGTCGTCTGCCATGTCTTGTCTTCCCCTTGCGGTCGTTGAGTTTCCAGCACCGATTTCTGCTGCGACCGATAGCCCTGGATGTGACCCGTTCATGAGAAGAGATTCCCGCCCGGCGTGAAAGGATGCCATCAAAACGAATTCATCTCGTTGCAACCATTCAATAGGCAAGTCCGGCCAAACCCAGCCGGCGATACTCTAGACTCAAACCGTGGCCTCTTTCGACCTTCCCGTCACCGCAACTGGCGACTCCGATTCGCCGCATCTTGTGCGCCGCGGGAAATATCTGTACCCGCCCGGCCTGCGGATGAATCTGCCCTTCTATCTCTTTCACAAATTCTTCAAGCCGGGCAATCCGATTCTGCTCTTCGAACACCTTCGCCGCTACGGCCGCGCCGCTCATTACCGCATCCTCTTCCGTGACGTGGTGCTGCTCCACGATCCCTCCGACATTCGCGAAGTCCTGGTGGATAAAGCCGCGTCTTTTGGCAAGGATCGCACCCAGAAGCGCATGAAGATCCTGCTTGGCGAAGGCCTCATCACCTCTGACGGCGAGGCGCACAAACGCGGCCGCCGCATCGCCGCGCCGGCCTTTCACCGCCAGCGCATCCAGCGCTATGCCGGCCAGATTGTCGAGATTGCAGATACCCTGTGTGCGCAATGGCAGCCCGGAGAGCCGATGGACATTGCCGCGGAGATGATGCGCCTGGCGCTCCGCATCACCGCACGCACGCTCTTCGATACCGAGGTGACGCCCGAAATTCAGGTGATCAACGATCAGGTCAACATCGTCATGGATCTCTACAACTACCTGGTCGCGATGCCCCGCGCCGAGCTGCTGCTGAACTCGCCTTTGCCGGGGATGCGCCGCTTCCGTCACGCCAAAGCGCGGCTGGATGAGGTGGTCGACGGCATGATCCGGGCGCGCATGGAAGAGGCGGGGCGAGGCCAAGCCGGAACGAGTGGGGGCCGCGGGCTGGAGGAAAGGCACGACCTGCTCTCCATGCTGCTGGCCTCGCGCGACGACCAGATAGAAGGCGACGGCTTGAAACTGTCTGCGGACGAACTGCGCGACCAGGTGCTCACGCTGTTTCTTGCCGGATACGAAACCGTGGCCAATGCGCTCGCGTGGACGTGGTTGCTTCTGGGCCAGAATCCGCAACCTGAGCGCCGCATGCACGAAGAACTCGACGCAGTGTTGGCCGGCCGCCTGCCCACGCTTGAAGATCTGCCGCGCCTCGAATACACGTCCATGATTCTGGCCGAGTCCATGCGCCTCTATCCACCCGCCTGGGCCATGGGCCGCGAGGCGCTCGAAGACGTCGGCATCGGCCCGTATCGCCTGCGCAACGGCACCATGGTTTTCTTCAGCCAATATATTGTCCAGCGCGACCCGCGCTGGTTCCCTCATCCCGAGCGCTTTTGGCCTGAGCGCTTCACCACCGAAGCCAAGGCCGCACGCCCGCGCTTTGCCTACTTCCCTTTCGGCGGCGGCGGACGCCAGTGCATCGGCGAATCCTTCGCCATGATGGAAGCAACGCTCGCATTGGCAACGATCGCCCAGCGCTGGCGCCTCGCGCTCGTTCCCGGCCAGACCATTGAGCCCCAGCCAAAGATCACCCTCCGGCCGAAGGGCGGCATTCGCGCCATTCCGGTGCCGCGGATGTAAATGCATTTTCGTAAGGCAAGATTTTTACGGTCTGCGAAGCGAAATCCATCGCCGAATTGGCAACGATCCGCCAACATATCGGAAACGGGCATACGCTATGGACAGGGCGGAGACAAAATGGCATCGAATCGAGCGGTTCTTGCAGAGAGAGGTCCCCAGGTCTCAATTCCCGGACACTTCGGCAACCTCGAAGTGGTACGCGTCGATGTGAGAAAGTGGGAAGCCGAGTTCCAAGTTCGATCAGCGGACGGAAGTCTCATAGGCCCCAAGTTTCCCACGCGATTCAGCATGATCCGTCCCGACAGCGAAGAAGACACAATCAAATTCTGGAAAATGCTTGTTGACGACCTCTTTCGAGTCCTGAAGGAGAATGGAGAGTTACCGGATTTCGTGAAAGACAAGGAAGTCTCCACCGATAATGATTCAACGGGCGAGCCCGCCCTCTACGTAAAGATCCTGATCAAGCCCGCGCGGGGTGAAGCCGACGATGCAACCGTGGACCGCTGGAACGACTTTGTTCATCTCGTCCAGGACCGTTTAATGCGGCTCAGGCTGGGGAGGCTGCCCTATGTTCGCCTTGGAGAGTGGCGGAGAAAACGATAATGCCCCTCCCGCATGATCTGCTCGAGCAAGCAAGATTTCTCGCTCAACGTGAGGCAGGACGTGGAAGGCCCCGGCAGGCTAGTCTTCGTCGTGCGGTTTCGACGGCATATTACGCGGTGTTTCACCTGCTTTCCGCAGACGCAACTGCACAGGCAACGCCTGAAGGCCCCGCCGGGCTCCGCGAGCGTGTACAGCGCTCACTTCAACACGCAACCATGAAAGCGGCGGCAAACGCGGTTCAATCCAACCCGCCGCACCCACGCATTCTCGCTCTCTCAACCGGGTCGATCCCAGCGCCGCTCGTCTCCGTCGCGCGTGGTTTTGTTCGCCTGCAAGACGAGCGGCATAAGGCCGACTACGACCTCGCCGACCAGTTTGACAGATCCACAGTTCAGACCCTGATCACGGACGCCGAGCAAGTTTTCAGGGATTGGATCTCCGTGCGAAACACGGATGAAGCGCGGGTCTTTCTCGCGGCTCTGATGTTTTGGAACCTCTGGTCGAAGTAAGAACCACACCTTCCAAGTGTCTTTCCCGCCCCACTCACCGATGCACTAAACTCAAAGCGTGGGCTTTCAGGATTTTCTCGGCAACACGCAGACCGTCACGCATCTCCGCGAGAGCATCCGCGCGGGCCGGTTTCCACATTCGCTCATTCTTTCCGGACCACGAGGAGCGGGCAAATACACGCTCTCGCTGATGCTGGCGCAAGCCTTCAACTGCTTGAATCCACCGGAATCCGACGGCCTGCCTGACTTCTGCGGCGTCTGCTCCAACTGCGTGCGGATCGGCGAAGCAGCCAACCTGGAAGAGCGCGTGACCGAAGCCGTCGAAGCCCGCGACGATCTGCGCGAGACCGACAAGCGTGAGACGCGCATCCTCATCCAGACCCACCCCGACGTGCTCATCGTTCCTCCCGACCCGCCGCAATTGCTCATCAAAATGGGCCAGGTGCGGCAGGTGATTCACGTGGCCTATTACCGCCCGCCTGTCGAAGCCAAACGCACCTTCACCATCTTCACCTCGTCGGCCTTCATGCGGGAGGCAGCCAACAGCCTGCTGAAAGTTCTGGAAGAGCCGCCGGAGCATACGTCGCTGATTCTGCTCACAGAGAATCCCCAGGAACTACTCCCAACGATCCGCTCCCGCGCCGTGATTCATCGCCTGGGCGCCCTGCCTGCGGCTGATCTGGAAGCGCTGCTTGGAACGCGGAGACGCTTGCTCAAACCGCAGGACCGCGCCCTTGCCGCCCGCCTGGCTGAGGGAGCAGTCGGCCGAGCGCTCACCATCGACCTCGACGTCTACCTCGCCAGCCGCCAGGACGCGCTGGTGATTCTGCGCACCGCTTTGCGTGAGCCGGATTACACGCAACTGTTTCACGCCACCGAAAGCTACCGCGCCGGAGCCGATGGCCAGGAGAAGAGCATCAATCTTCTGCGCGGTTTGGGCAGCTTGATCGAGGATCTGCTGCTGGTGATTGCCGGCTCTCCCAGCCTCATCCGCAACATTGATATTGCCCCCGAACTCGACCGTTTGGCGCAGGGGCTTACCGTCGACTGGATCGACGGCGCGGCTCGCGCGCTGGTGCAGGTGGAGTCCGGCATGAGGCGCAACCTGCTGCGCTCGCTTTCGCTGGATGCGATGGCGGTTGGCATGGAGAGAATCGATTCACGGATCTAGTCAAACTGGGACTTGGGTGCGCAGTTTCCCCAAAAAATATCGAGCAACCCCCATTTCCTCTCAAGCATCTCTACAATTACAAGCAATCTCCCACTCTGCGGAAGCTGGTTTCGATGGTTTTCTTCTTAGCTCATCGAAATCGGACGTACGCATTTCTCCAAAACTGGAGGGGATTTCGCTTTCTTCAACCAGGCTCGGCACCGCAGCACATGGGCAAAGGAGAAGAGGTGATGGCTTCGGCCTTCTCTCCCATCGACAAGAAGCCGGCGGCAAGTTTGGTTTCACTTTTTCCCCTTGGAGGGTTTTTCTTATGAGCATTCACGCCATTGTTCCAACATTCCGCAATCAGGCCGGCCTGGATCACACACAACCACAGGACCGCAATTCGCAACAGCGCGCTCCCCAGCTTCATGCGCGGAAAGGTGCTCCGGCGCCGCTCCCGTTTCGCTTTCCCGCACAGTCCGGGATCGATGAAAGCACCTACCGCCAGGCGGAGCTGTTTTACCTGCAGAAACAGATCCAATCGCAGACTCCGATGGTCATTGTGCTGGAGGACGGAGAGGAAGTGGAAGGCTGCATCGAGTGGTACGACCGTAACTGCCTGAAAGTGCGCGGCCGGGCTAAAACATTGATCTATAAATCGGCGATCAAGTATATGTACAAGCTGGGCGAGCAAGGGCAATAGCAACGGAGGGGACTGGTCTCGTGCTGTCCCTCGCTCCCTAGTTCACTAAATCCCTGGTCCCTCAGTCCTTCGCCGCTTTGCGCAGCCGGTCGCGGATGGCCGCACCCACGCCGTCTTCCGGCGGAAAAGGGCAAAGGATCACGGTGCATCCCTGAGTGTCGAGCGAACGCAATCCGGCATAAAGTGATTTCGCCAGTTCATCTGGAGCAGACCATCTGCCCCACTCCTGAAGAATTGCCCCAGGGATGTCCCCGGGCAAATCCGCAGGGAGCATCACTCCAACGCGTTCGTCGGGAAACCGCAGCGCCGCGTCGGCAAGCCGGCTCGCCATTTCAGCCTGTGGAGCGTCCACCAGCACCAGTCGCGCCTTGGGTGCATAGTGCCGCAATCCCACGCCGGGAGACGGCAGCGCCGATTGGGGAGCTTCAACCAAAGCTTGGCTGCCATGAAAGACTTCTACCGCCCCGGCAGTGTCTCGAATCTGTGCAGCTGTCACAGCCCCGGGCCGGTAGATGACCATTGGGCTTTGGCATGGATCGAGCACAGTTGATTCAACGCCCTGTCTGGCCGGTCCAGCATCGAGCACAGCATCAATGCGGCCGTCCAAGTCGTCGAGTACATGATCCGCGGTAGTGGGACTGATATGTCCGAATGTGTTGGCGCTCGGCGCTGCCACCGGAACCCCGGCGCGGCGGATGAGCTCCAGCGCCACCGGATGCGCGGGCATGCGCACACCCACCAGCGGCCGTCCCGCAGTTACTGCATCCGGAACGGAGCGGCTGCGCGGAAGCAGCAGGGTGAGCGGTCCCGGCCAGAAGGCCTGCATCAGCTTTCGCGCCGCATCGGGAACCTCCGTCACCAGGCCATCCAGCATCGAAAAATCGGCAATATGCACGATGACCGGGTCCCACGCCGGCCTCTGCTTGGCGGCAAAGATTCGCGCCACCGCGGCTGCGTCCAGCGCATTCGCCCCCAGGCCATAAACGGTCTCAGTCGGCAGGGCCACCAACCTGCCGGCGCGCAGAATCCCCGCCGCCGTTTCGAGCGCCTCCTGCGCGTCGCGGGTCTCAAGGTTACCTGGGTCGATTGTCAACCGCAGCGTCTTCAAGCTTCTATTGTCGCCTGTTGCGGTGAGCCAAAGCCGCCTGCCGTATACTCACTTTCTACGATGCCTGTCGAAACCGAGATCAAATTTCGCGTGGACGATCTGGCGGGACTGCGGCAACGCCTGCGGGCAGCGGGATTCGGGCTGCAGACGCCGCGGAGTTTTGAGAGCAACGTTCTCTATGACACGGCCGACCGGCAAATGCGCGCGCGGACGGAGATCCTGCGCATCCGCAGCTACGCCGGCCGATGGGTGCTGACCCACAAGCGACTGCCCGATAGCGGCCCCGGCGAAGACACCCACAAGCACCGCATCGAAACCGAGACGGAAATCTCCGACGGCGACGCGCTTGCCGAGGTTTTTCGGTCCATCGGCCTCGTGGCCGCTTTCCGCTACGAGAAATGGCGCACCGAGTGGGAGGACGGCGAGGGCCACTGCGTTGTGGACGAGACGCCGATCGGGAATTTTGCGGAGCTTGAAGGCTCCCCCGCGTGGATCGACCGCACAGCCAAGCGGCTGGGGATTGAACCGGGCCAGTACATCACGCTCAGCTACGGGCGTCTCTTCGACCAGTGGCGGCAGCAACATGATTCCCAGGCCCAGGACCTGACGTTTGCAGCCATTGCCGTGAGCGGCTCGAGCAAATAACCGGCTTGCCACTGTGCCCCGCTCGCGCGAGATCAGTCACTGCGGAATCGTCTTAGCCCCAATTCGAGAGCCGACGCTGGAAGCGGCTACCTCGCCAAGATTGTCTCGTTTCTTTGCTGTCAATGTTACTTTGGTTTAAAAGGAATCATCGGAATTAACATAAAGCGTTTAAAATGAATCCAGGGTGTTGCATGTCGTCTTTCTCGCAGTTTCCCGATGCGCCGGGCACTGATCTGCTGTCCGTCCTGATTATTGGTCCGGACGAACGACGCCGCAGGCTGGTGGCCGATGCCCTGTCCGGCTGTCCCATCGCGCCCGTTCGGGAACATTTCTGCTACCCTGCTGACCTCGACGAACTGCCCAAGTTGCTCCACCGATGCGACGTCGTGATTGTCGACCTGGACGGCGACCCCGAGTATGCCCTCGAAGTCGTGGAGAGCATCTACGCCTTCGGCTCGGCCACTGTGATGGTGTTCTCCGCCAACGCCAACCTGGAGCTGGCGGTTCGCTGCATGAGGGCCGGCGCTCGCGAATTCCTCACCTTCCCCATCAATCCCGCTACCATCGCCGATGCCCTG
>Ga0302325_10008427_pt1 | contig 22635 bp, 13 predicted proteins | sample Palsa_T0_2_FD_201948 | JGI IMG/M metagenome (GOLD analysis project Ga0302325, IMG submission 201948) | Peat permafrost microbial communities from Stordalen Mire near Abisko, Sweden - Palsa_T0_2 | ecosystem: Environmental > Terrestrial > Soil > Palsa > Peat permafrost | place: Sweden: Abisko...
GCACCGGTCTCTACTCGGACTGGGCTGCGAAGACCGTCTCCACCGACGCCCTGCCCTACACGCCGGGCCTGGTCCTGTGGAGCGACGGAGCCGACAAGAGCCGGTGGATTGCCTTGCCGGCGGGTCAGAAGATCGACACCAGCGACATGGACGAGTGGACCTTCCCCGTCGGCACGAAGATCTGGAAAGAGTTTCGCCTGGCCTTGGCCGACGCCTCCTCCGCCGAGACACGCATCGAGACCCGCCTCCTCTGGAAGCAGAACGCCAGCACCTGGCTTCGCACCACCTACCGCTGGACGGCCGACGGCGTCTCAGACGCCACCGAGCTGACCGACGGCGAGCTCGAGGTGGACGGCACGAGCTACGAGGTCCCCAACCAGACCGAGTGCAACCAGTGCCACAATGGGCGCCTGGACGGAGTCCTCGGCTTCGAGGCCGTCGCGCTGTCGTCGCCCGCCGCGTCGGGTCTGACCATGCAGGCGCTGGTCACGCAGAAGCTGCTCACCGCGCCGCCGACCGCCCCCCTCGTGGTTCCCGGCGACGCCATCGAGTCGGCCGCGCTCGGCTGGATGCACATGAACTGCGGGACGTCCTGCCACAACGGCGGGAACGGCTCGGGGCGGGTATCCGGCTTTCTCACGCGCCTCGACGTGGCCATGCTCGCCAGCGTGAAGACCACCGACACCTATACGACCGGCTGGAACGTCCCGACGCAGAACTTCACCATCGCCGACGCGGCGGTGACCTACCGCCTGCACGCCTGCGACACCGGATCGAGCGCGGCCTACACCCGCTCGGCCGTGCGCACCGGCGTCGACGGCACGCCCAGCAACGTGCAGATGCCCTCCATCGACACCCACCAGGTCGACCAGCCGGATCTCGCCGCCATGGGTGCGTGGATCGACCACGGGTGCGACGCGGGTCCCTGAGGGGTATCCTCGGCCTCTTGGATCTTCGCATCGACAAGGAAGTGCGCAATCGCGTCGACCGCCTCGCGCTGCCTTTCGACGCGCTCGGGCTCGACCCCTTCGGCATCTCGCGCAAACACCTGCGCATCGCCTTGACCGCGCTGGCGACGCTCTACCGGCACTACTTCAGCGTCGAGACGCGCGGCGTGGGCCACGTGCCCACGCGTGGTCGCGCCATGCTGGTCGGCAACCACTCCGGCGGCGTGGCCATCGACGGCGCGATGGTCATCGCCTCCTGCCTGCTGGAGATGGACCCACCCCGTCTGGCGCAAGGAATGGTCGAGAAGTTCATCGGCCGCCTCCCCTTCCTCGGCGAGTGGGCCTCGCGCACCGGGCAGCTCACGGGGTTGCCCGAGCACGCCGAGCGCCTGCTCGAGGCGGAGCGTCTGCTCATGGTCTTCCCGGAAGGGGCGCGCGGGACGGCGAAGCTCTATCGCGAGCGCAACTCGCTGGTCGAGTTCGGCAGCGGGTTCGTGCGCCTGGCCTTGAAGACGCGCGCGCCCATCGTTCCCTTCGCCGTCCTGGGAGGCGGAGAGTCCTTCCCCACCATCGCCAATGCCTACAAGCTCGGACGCATCCTCGGCGTTCCTTACGTGCCTCTCGTGGCCTACGGCCTGCCCATTCCCTTGCCGGCGAAGATCGAGATCCAGTACGCCGCGCCGCTGATGTTCTCCGGCACCGGAAACGAGGACGACGAGATGGTGTTCGGCTACGTCGACAAGGTGAAGGAGACCATCGCCAGGATGCTGACCGCGGGCGCGCGTCGGCGGCGCGGTGAGCCGGAAGGGCGGGAGGGCGAACGTGCATCGGCCGTCCTTCCTTCACCGGGTCTCGCGCGGCCTGGAGGCTGAACCGTGCGCGTGATCATCCCCGGCGCCTCGGGAGCGATCGCGCGCAAGGTGGCGGTGCGTCTGGCCGGCGAGGGGCACGAGGTCATCGGCGTCGACCGGCGGCCCTGGCCCGATGCGCCCATCGAGTTCCACGAAGTCGACGTGAGAAAGCGCGGCGCGGAGGAGGTGTTCCGCCATGCGCGGCCGGAGGTGGTGGTGCACATGGCCACGGTGACGTCGCTGGTCATGCCCGGCGAGGAGCGCACCCAGATCAACCTCGGCGGCACGCGCGCGGTCTTCGAGTACTCGCGCGCCTACGGGGTGCAGCACTGCATCTTCGTGGGCAGGCACACCTTCTACGGCGCCGGACCGGACTCCCCGCTCTTTCACCTGGAGGACGAGCCTCCCCTCGCGCTCGATCTCTTCCCCGAGCTGGCGGATCTCGTCGCTGCCGACCTCTTCGCCGCCACCGCGCTGTGGCGCTCTCCCCAGCTGGCCACCACCGTGCTCCGCGCCTGCTACACGCTGGGGACGACGGGACACGGGACCCTGGCCGGCTTCATCCGGGGCAAGCACGTTCCCATGGTGATGGGCTTCGACCCGCTCTTTCAGTTCCTCCACGAGGACGATCTGGTGGAGGCCATCGTGCGCACCATCGACCGGCGCCCACGCGGCGTGTTCAACGTCGCCGGCCCTCAGCCGTTGCCGCTCTCGTACATCGTGCGCGAGGCAGCGCGCACGCCGGTGCCGGTGCCGGAGTTCATTCTCGAGAGGCTCATCGGGCGCTTCGGCTTCCCGACGCTGCCCAAAGGAGCGCTCACGCACATCAAATTTCCTGTCGTGGTCGACGGGAACGCATTCCGCGAAGCGACGGGGTTCGAGCACCGCCACGGCGAGATCGACACCATCGCCACCTTCCGCCACGCCTTTCCGCGGCCGGCGTAGGAGAAACGCCGAAGCGGGAGGACCGGTCGTCGTCGAATCCCGGCGTCCCCTTCGGCCCCCGAAAACACGGTTTCCCGTGCGCGCGGGCAAGATTCTCGCTGTGCCGCTCGATGGACAGGTTCCCCGGCCACGACCCAAGTTCGCGTCCAGAAGGGGCTGCACCACACACGTCGACGACTGCACCGGCGGCCACGGCTCCCTCGGGAGCCAGGGCGCGTCAGCGCACGCCATGCTCGAGCAACGACAACTTCACGCTCTGCGACTCTTCGAGCTCGTTGGAGCTGGCGGACCCGCGTCCCGCGCATCCAGAGAACCGTCCGGCGACGAACCGGTCGATTCACTGCTCGCTGCGAGGCGCTCTCCTCTCGGATGCGAAGGCCCGAGCATCGGCTCGGCCCTCCATCGATGCCGCTCGTCGAGAGCGTGTGACGCGCGACTGAATGACTCTCGCGCGACAGACGGAAGCGTCGAAGGGGACTACTTCTTCTTCCCCTTCTTCGCACCCTTCTTCGCCTTCTTCGCGGCCTTCTTGGCACCTTTCTTCGCAGCCATGGCTTCTTTCCTTTTCTCCGCTTTGGCGGATCCTTTGTGCTTCTTCTTGGCTTTCCGTGTCGACGTCTGCCCCCGGACCGGGCGGGCGGACGTCCTTGCTGCCGGCTTGGCCTTCTTGGCGGGTCGCTTGCTCTTGGAGCGCGCAGACACCGCAGCCTTCGCCGGCCCTCCCACCCCGTTGCCAATGGGGCGAGGGACTGCTTCTCGTTGAGCGGCTCGCTTCAGGAGAACCTGGACGATCTTTTCGTCGAGCTTCTCGAAGTCGAACGGCTTGTCGATGTACTCGTCGGCACCGAACAGCGGGCTCGTCGTCTCGTTGAGGTTCTCGCCAATGCCGGTGAGCATGAGCACGCCAGTGTGCGCGAGCGCGGCGTCCTGACGGATCTTCCGGCAGACCTCCCAGCCGCTCATGCCCGGCATCATCACGTCGAGGACGACGAGATCGGGAAGGCGCTCCCGCGCGAGCTTCCACGCTTCGTCCCCATCGGACGCTTCTATGACTTCGAGCTTCGGTTGTTCGATCGACCGCAGGTGGCGAGAGACGAGCTCCAACATCGTAGGCTCGTCGTCAGCGACCAGCACCACCGCAGGCGCTGCATGCGCGTTCACGATGCTGATGATCGAAGAGAACAGTTCCGCAGGTCAAGTTCTCTCTTCACTCGCTCCCAAGGTTTTGTGTCGTCAGTCACTCGTCGAGGAACTGGGTGGGTACGCGCGAGGTCGACTCCACGAGCTCTTTCGACGCGGTCACGTACTTCACCATGGTGGGCATGTGCCCCTTCGTGAGCTTCAGCTTGTTTTGCATCATCCCCTTGGTGGGATCGAGCTCCTTCCGGATGACTTCCTTCCAGCGCGCGTAGGTCGCGACGATGACGAAGGACGCCTTCTCGGCCTCTTCGCGCGACACCAGGTGGCAGCCGCGGCAGCGGCCCTGCTGCACGTCGAGCCACATGGCGGTGTCCTCCGGGATGCCGATGGCCGGGTCGGCGACGACCACCATGGCCACCGGCCCGTGCGTCCAGTCGCTCGCCGCGGCCTTGTATCCGGGGTTGCCATTGATGGCTTCCATGTAGGCGACGCACCACTCCTCGGAGGGAAAGCGCAGGGGACCGTGACTCGGCGCGGTGGCTGTCATGATGCGGGCGACGGTAGTACGGCGGCACGGGGACGCGCCAGCGCGGCTATACTGGGGGGGATGGCGCTGCAGCCCCCCCTCGCGCGGTCTCCGCGCGTGCACGTCCACGAGCGCGGCGACAAGCGACTCGACGCGGTGCTCGACTTCGTCGCTTTCACCGCGCGGCCGATGGCGCTGCTGACCCTCCTCGACGAGGCGCCGCGTCGCATCGCGGTGATGCTCCAGGCCGATGTGTGCTCGCTCTACCTCCTCGAAGGAGACGAGAGCGAGCTCGTGATGCGCGGGAACGTGGGCTTCTCCACCGGGGCCATTGGCCAGGTGCGTCTGCGCATCGGTGAAGGAATCACCGGCGAGGCCGTGGAGTACATGCGCCCCATCACCACCAGCAGCGCCGAGGCGCACGGGGCGTACAAGCATTTCGCCGAGCTGGGCGAAGAGCGCTTCCCGGCGTTTCTCGCCGTGCCCATCCGTGGAAAGGCCGGGCCCCTGGGGGCACTCGTGGTCCAGCGACGGGAGCCGCCCTTCGAGGATCGCGACGTGGAGCTGCTGTCCGCGCTCGGCGGCCTCATCGCGGCCGGCATCCGGACGGCGGAGCTCCTCGACGAGGCGCGCGAGAAGGGGGCGCGACGCGCCGGGGGAGGAACCAGGAAGGTCACGCTGACCGGCAGGCCGCTGCTGGTAGGGCGCGCGCTGGGAGCCATCGCCGCGCTTCGTCGACCTCCCACCCGGCCGAGCGAGCGCACGTCCACGCAAGGCAAGCGCAACGGCGCCGCCGACGTGCGCCTCCTGACGGGGGCCTTCGACCTGGCGCAGAAGGCCATGCGCGACCTGGAGAGGCGCGCGCGATCCCTCGGCCTGGGCGCGGACGCCGGCTTCCTCGGCACCTACGTGGAGATCCTCGACGACGGTCGCTTCCGCGAGCGAGCCACCGATCTGGCGGCCAGCGGCGTGGGTCTGGCGCGCGCGCTGTCGCAGGTGGCCCGCGACGTGACGCGCACCGCGGTGGCGCTGACCCGCGATGCCTACCTGGCGGAGCGCGCGCGCGACATCGAGGATCTGTGCGACGCGCTGACCATGCTGGCCGACAACGACAAGAGGCTGACCCTCCCCAGCAAGGCGCTGCTGGTGGGCGACACGTTGACGGTGTTCGATCTGCTGGTGAGCGCGCGCTCGCAGCCGGCCGGCATCGCCCTCAGCGAGCGAGCCGGCGGTCCGCGCTTGCGCGCCCTGCTCAAGCTCCTCAACGTACCGGCGGTCGTGGACGTGCACGGGCTCTTTCGCTGGGCATCCGACGGGGACATCGCCCTCCTCGACGGCGACCACGGGCTCCTGGTCATCAACCCCAGCAAGGGGGAGATGGCAAGCCTGCGAGAGTACCGTCGCTCTGGGCGCGACGCCTGATGCGGGGCGCTCGGAGCCCCCAGAGACCCAAGCGCGACCGCGGACCTCGTGTCACCATGACGGCACGTCTCCGACGAGAGCACACCACAGCGTGAGGTGCGCGTCGCCGGAGCGCGATCGAAAGCAGAGGATGCCGCCTTGAACCCCACGCCGACGCCTTCCGCGCACCCGGCCTCCGAGTACGTCGTCGACGACGACGGGGACCGCATCAGTGTCACCGACGTCCACGGGACCATCGCCCGCTTCGAGATGACCTACGAAGCCCCCTCGGCCGGCGAGAAGATCAAGTTCGGGCCGCCCCGCCGCGCACGCCTTCCGTCGGCGTTGTACCTTCTGGCCTCGGTGGTCTTCGCCATCGTGACCGCGTGCGCTTACAACGCGCCGACGGGCTCCAGGCTCTTCGTGTGGGCGGTGGAGGGCGACCGCATCCGCCCCCTCTCGGTCAGCGTCATCGCCGTCATCCTCCTGGTGAGCTCCCTGGCCACGGTCATCCGCACGCACATGCGCGGGGTCATCGTCACCGACGACTGGGTGGAAGCGCGCTCGCTGCTGGCGCTGGGGATCCCCAAGGCGAAGCGCTGGGGATGGGCTCAGGTCACCCGCGTCGTCCTCGACGGGGATCGCGTCGGCTTCGAGATGTACGACGGGAGCTTCGAGCGGCTGCCCAAGGTGAAGGACGGCAAGGGCATGGCCCAGGTGATGATGCACCACGCGGCGCGTCTGCGCACCGACGTCACGGTCCTCGAGAGGCTTCCCACTCGACGCTGACCGCGGCACGGAGCTCGGCGTCGGCGAGAAACTCGACGGCGGTGCGGGCGAGCTGGAGCATGCGCTACCCTCCGGCGACGGCGCCAATGAAATTCATGCTCGTCCTCGTGCTGGGGTGCGCGCTGCCGGTGAGCGTCTCGCTCTCCTCGGGGTGCCGCAACGAAGCGCCTCCGTCGCAGAGCGCGATGCCACCGCTCGAAGGCCTGCCGGACGCGGCGCCTCTCCCCGGCGCGGCCCTCTCCACGCCGCCCTTGCCTTCGGCGGTGCCGGCGCCCGCGTCGCCCTTCGTTCCCGAGAAGGTCACGGGAGAGGACCGCGCGATGGGCACACACCTGGCCTACGCCAGCTTCACCACGCCTTCGGTCGATGGCGCGCGGCTCCATGGGCTCTTCGACGCGGCGACCGCCGAGATCCGTCGCCTCGAAAAGCTGATGACCACCTGGGACCCGGCCAGCGAGGTCTCGCAGATCAACGCCGCCGCAGGCCAGCACCCGGTGGCGGTGTCTCCAGAGACGTTCGACGTCATCCGCGAGGCCCTGCACGCCAGCGAGCTGAGCGACGGCTGCTTCGACATCACCTTCGAGACGCTGCACGGCCTGTGGAAGTTCGACCAAGATCTCGACCCGCACCCGCCGACGCCGGCGGAGGTAAAGAGCAAGGTGAAGTACCTGGGGTACCGCCACGTGAAGCTCGATGCGGCCGCGCGCACGGTGTTCCTCGACGAGTCGCACGTGCGCATCGGGCTGGGGGGTATCGCCAAGGGGTACGCCGTCGACAAAGCAGCGGCGGTGCTGCTGGGCGCGGGAGTGGACTCGTTCTACGTGCAGGCGGGGGGGGACCTCTATGCGCACGGGCTCAAGCCCGACGGAGCACCCTGGCAGGCAGGCATCCGCGATCCGCGAGGTCCGGAGGGGGACTACTTCGCGACGATGGCGGTGAGCGACCACGCCTTCAGCACCGCCGGCGACTACGAGCGGTCTTACATCGTCGACGGCAAGCGCTACCACCACATCATCGACCCCCGCACGGGCTATCCGGCCACGGCCTCGCGCAGCGTGACCATCTGGGCGACCACCGCGCTGCAGGCCGACGAGATCGACGACGCGGTGTTCATCCTGGGCCCGAAGAGAGGCCTCGCGCTGGTCGAGTCCCTCGACGGGGTGGGGGCGGTCATCGTCGACGCGCACGATCGCGTGTGGACGAGCAAGCGTCTCGAGGGGAAGGTGAGGTCCGTGCATCCACCGGCGGACGCGCTCTGAGGAGGAGCCTCCGCGGGAGAGCCTCAGCCGCGGGCGACCAGGACGCGCGCCGCGCGCTCGAGGTCGGCGGCGCAGCGCACCTCGTACACGGCGGAGCACCTGGGGGCGTAGAGGGCCATGGCGCTGTCCCCCTGAGTCCATCGGCCGCGCGGCTCGGGGCAGAGCCAGATGAGCGCGCGGCAGCGATCGCGTATGCGGCCGAGCACGTCGGCCGCGGGATCGTGATAATTGGTGCGCCCGTCGCCGAGGACCACCACCGTGGTGCGCCGATCGAGCTCGCGCAGGTGCCTGGCCTCGAAGGCGCGAAGGACGCGTCCGTAGTTGGAGTTCTCGCCGGAGGGGACCACCCCGCCGCCCCAGGCCCGGCCGATGGCCACGCGCACAGGCTCCTCGGCGAAGAGCCGTGTCGTCTCGCCCAGCTCGCTGACGAAGACGAAGCTGCGCGAGCGCGAGAAGAGGTCTTGCGCTGCGTAGGTGAGCTCGAGGAGGAAGACCGCGGCAGCGCGCACCGAATCGCTGACGTCGCAGAGAAGGACGAGCTTGGGGCGATCCCGGCGCCGCGTCCTCCGGACCAGGTCCATGGGAACGCCGCCGGTGCGCAGGGCTTTGCGGAGGGTGCGATGGGGATCGACGCGACCGCGGAGCGCGCGGCGGGCGCGGACGCGGGCCCCTCCCCGCAGGCGCTCGGCGAATCGGCGAACGGCGCGACGCACCTCTTCGACGGCGCTCTCGTCGAGCGACGAGAAGGGCGTGGTGGCGAGGGTGCGCTCGCCGCGCTGGCGCTCGGCCTCGGCCACGCGCGCGGCGTAGGTGCCCTGGACGTGGGAGCGCACGTCGTCCTCGGCGCGCCCGAGCTCGGTCGCCAGGGCCTCGGCCAGGGCGTCGCCTCGTTCGCTCCCCAGCGCGTCCCGGAGGAGAGACTGCAGCCGACTGAGTGTCCTTCTCGCCCCAGCGACGCCGAGCCGTCCCAGCAAACGATGGGTCCGGAACCCGAGCTCCAGAGCGCTGTCGGCGTCGACGTCACGCGCCACGGCGGCCAGCGCGAGGAGGCGGTCGAGGTCGGCGCCCCGGTCCATCCACGTGGTCAAGTCGGTAAGGCCGTCCGCGCCACGGGCTGCCAGCCCGGCCAGGAGCTCGCGCAGGATGGAGAGCTCGCCGGTGAGAAACCCCTCGTCGGCCAGACGCTCCCAGAGCGTGCCCCGGGACCTCCCCGGAGTCGGGGCGAAGAAGGCGTCGAGCTCGAGGTCGAAGCGGGCGCGGTCGCACGCGCGCTGCACGACGACGGCGGCAACGGCGTCGCGGACGTGACCTTGGTGCGCCAGCCCCACGGCGGCCACGGCGCGGGCCACGTCGATGGCTTGCGCCGTGGAAATGGGGAAGCCCGCGCGCCGCAGCGACCAGAGGAGCTCGTCGAGCACCCGCACCAGGGCGCGCGGATCGGCCATCAGCGGCAACGGACCCGCCGGCGAACGAGCTCGGCAATCGCCAACTTCGACGGCTGTTCGTCGGGCGCTTCCCAGAAGTGACCCACCGGATAAAGCACGATAACCCACCTGATACCGCACGTGCCCGCTCGCCGATAGCGCACATCGCAAGCCGCCGCGCCGGTCGCAGATGCCACCATCGACGACGCGCATCGAGTCCTACACGCGGACTGGAGATGCCACAGCCTCCCGAAGGTCGCCCAGCTAGCGTTCCCGTCCGTAACACCAAAGGATTTCCACCATTGTGGCTCTGGAAAGGGCGTGAGAGGATAACGCCGTTTCGAGGTTCCTGTTCGCAACGCCGTGCTGATGCGCGCGATACGATGGGCGCAATAGGAGGGTGAGACGCGCGGCGGCAGAAGGTGCTGGAGATAAGGAGGAGGGGCCCTACACAGCCACTCGAAGGACGTTCGGGAGAGGCGAGCGGGTCAGGCGAGTTGGGAGGGAGACGCAAGGGCCGTGGGGGGACGGGAGATGGCAAAAGAGAGAGCGATGAAGGGGAGGGGAACGCGAAACGCGAATGCGCGCCAATGGGGCCAGAGGGGGAAAGGAGAGCCGTTCGACGTTTTTCGTCGCGGGATGCGCGGGGGGGGGGGCGATGTGGAAAGGGGTGAGGGCCGTAAAGCAGATTCTTGACACTGGCTGTCAATCTGAGATCGTGTTCGATGGCGACGAGTCGGCTGAGACCGGCACTGCGCCTTGCGGGAGCGTGACCTTGTTTCGATACCAAACCAGGAAGGAGTACGTGAGATGACGCGCAGACTTGGGGGTAACGGGAGGCAAAGCTTGACCATCCTCGCCACCCTGTCGCTGGCGGCGACGCTGGCATGTGGTGGCTTGATGGGCTGCGGCAGTAGCAGCAGCGGCAGCAACAGCACCGTCGACAGCGGTCCGGGCGATTCGAGCTCGCCGTTCGATTCCAGCACCGACAGTCCGGTCGACTCCGGATCCGACGCCGACGCAGCGACGCCGGACACGGGTCCTGTCGACAGCGGCAGTCCAGACGTCGCGCTCACGCAGCTCGGCGTGCCAACGTTCGCTCCCCCTTCGGGAACCGCGGATCCGGGCACCGTCACGATCACCGCGCCCGCGAACGGCGGGACGGACTTCGCCGCGAACGGCGGGCTCATTCTCTTCACGACGAACGGCACGCTCCCGGCTACGGGCAGTGCCACCACGTTCGTCTACAGCTCACCCATCGCGATCTCCGCGGCGACGACGATCAACGCGATCGCCAGCGAGCCCGGGTTCAACAATTCGATCGTCGCGACGGCGTCGTACACCGTCACTCCGCCGGAAGCCGGCCAGCTCCTCCCTGTCGCGTTCGCGCCCCCGGCCGCGACGCTCTTTCCGATCAACGCGACGGACCCGCCGTCGAGCCTCGTCGCGCTTTCGAGCTCGTCGGGCGCAACGATTTGCTACACGCTCGACGGTCACACGACGCCGACGTGCAGCGCGGCAGGGGCTTGCACCGGGACGTCGGAAACGTACAACGCCGCGACCCAGGTCGTTCTCAACGGGACGATCACGGACCCGACGACGGGCAACGTCACGGTGGAGGCGATCGCCTGCGCCGCCGGCTTCCAGTCGACGACGCCGATCAGCCAGGTTTACACCCTGTCGGTCGAGCAGCCGACGATCGTCAGCCCGGCGCCGGGAAATCTCGCATTTCCAGGTGCAACGGCGACGTTGGCCAGCGCGACTCCCTTCGCGTCGATCAACTACACGATCGACGGAACCACGCCGACGTGCGCAGCCAGCTTCCCCGGATTGAAGATCCCGTTTGAGGGTAACGGCACCAGCGGCCTGGGTGGCGTCAACGGCCGCGTGACCATCGGCAAGAACGTAACGATCAACGCGATCGGTTGTGAGCCCGGCTACGCCTCCTCGGGCGTCCTGACGGCCGCGTACACGGTCACGCTCAACGCGCCGACGTTCCCGGTCGCTCCCGCCAACGGAGCGCCCGGCACGTACAGCGCGGTGGTCCTGACGTTCAACCTCGGCACCGACGACGCGGCCGGCGAGTGGGTCTGCGAGACCACCGCCGCGGCGGCCCCCGCTTGCGGCGCGACCGCCGGCGTGTGCACGACGGGTACGTCCGTCAAGCTCGCCGAGGGTAGCGCGCCGGTTCCGCCGATCACGACGACCGGGACCACGGTCTCGGCCATCGGTTGCGCCGTCGGCCTCACGCCTTCGGCGGTCGTGCAGGGCACGTACACGCTGCAGCTCGCCCAGCCGGATCTGAATCCGCCGGGCCTGGTCGGCGGATCGCCCGGGACTTCGTACTCGATTCCCACGAGCCAGGTCGGCTCGTTGGAACCGAGTATCGACGACACGAGCAGCGCCGCGACGTTCGCTTGCGTCATCAAAGGAACGGGAATTCCGGCGTGCGGGGTCAACTCTTGCACCACGGGCACCTTCATCTCCGGTCCCTTCCCCATCACGGCCACGGCGTCGGTCTTCGGGACGAGCGTCGCTGCGGGCGACACCTGGAGCGTCATCGCGTGCCCTGCGGACACGAGCTTCGTGCCGTCGGCCGTGACCACGGTCGCCTTCTCTGCACCCGGAACGACGGCGACCCCGAGCATCACGCCGACGACGCCGGGGCCGTACACTCAGCAGCTCACCGTCTCGATTGCAAACACCGATACGACGGCGGGAACCACGACCATTTGCTACACAACGGACGGGACGGCGCCAGCATGCGTGGGCGCGACCTGCACCGCCGGCACCAAGTTCGCACCGGCGCAATCGGGCTCCGGCGTCCTCACCGACATCCTCCTGACGGCGGCCGGGAGCGGCTACGTGGCTGCTCCGAACGTCACGCTCTCGGGCGGCGGCGGAACTGGGGCGACCGCGACGGCGACCGTCGCGGCGGGTGCCATCACGAAAGTCACGGTCACCCCTGGAACCGGCTACACGTCGGCTCCGACGGTGACATTCGTAGGCGGCGGGGGCACCGGCGCGGCGGCCACGGCGTACGTGAGCGACACGCTGGTCTTCGACGGGGCGACGCTCAAGGCGGGCCCGAATCCGCCGAAGATCCAGCTCGACAACCAGTCGGTCAAGGCCATTGCTTGCAACTCGGCCGAGACCGTGTCGGGGATCGCGTCCGAGACGTACAACTTCACGCTCGCCGAGCCGGACGTCATGTTCTCCGGCGGCGACGTGAACACAGGCGGCACCGTCGGCGCGGGTCAGACGATCACCGTCACGACGCCGTCCGACTTCAACCCTGAGACCATTAACTACACGACGAACGGCACTCCGGCGACGTGCGCCACCGGCACGACGATCCCGAACGGCGGCATCGTCACGGTGCCTGCGGCCTCGCCGCTCGTCCTGAGCGTGATCGCATGCGGCCAGGCGGTCACTCCGACGACGCCGGCGCAGCAGCCCTCGCCGGTCCGCACGGTGAGCTTCACGGTCACGGCGGCGACGCCGACGATCACGGCGCAGGTTCCGGGAAGCCCGACGGGCAACCTGACCTACCAGAACACTTTCAACACGGTCATCAGCAGCGTCACCAGCAGCGTCCTCCCCGCCGGACCTCCCTTCGGACCTCAGATTTGCTACCGGACGGACGGCGTCGCTCCGACGTGCACGGCAGGCGTTTGCGACGCGAACTCGACCCCGGCCGCCAACGGCGTGAGCGTGCCCATTACCTCGACGACCCCTGTTCCCGTCGACATCGCGGCCGTGGCTTGCACGACCACGTTGGCTCAATCGGGGCTCGCCACGGCGAACTACACGCTGCAGACGGCAAACGTCGTCGTCCTGCCGCCGACCCTCGGCACCGGAGCAGGGCCGACTTGCCCCGCTTCGGTGACGATCGGCCTCGACATCAGCGCGGCCTCCATGAACGCGGGCGGTCCGACGCAAAACGTCGAGATCTGCTACACGACCGACGGAACCGCAGCGCCGGTGTTCACGGGGGCTTGCTTGCCCCCGGCCGTGCTCCCGGTCGGCGCCAAGTGCTTCAGCTCGGACGCCGCCGGAACGACGACGTCGACGATCACGCCGACGCCGACGGAGACGGAGACCCTCCACGTGTCTACGTGCATTGCCGGCTTCAACCTCCCGGCGACCGTGCCCGCCACGGTGGCCATTACGCCGTACTCCAATCCGATCACGCCGAACGGAAGCCTCGCGCAGTTCACTGCGGCGGACACTTTCGGGGGTCCCGGCTTCACGGGCTACTTCTCGTACGATGCGACGAACCTGTACTTCGGCGAGAGTGGCTACACCGTCGCGGCCGGCAGCGACGTAGTCATCTACCTCGGCGACGGAACGGCGACGGGCTCGACCACAGGCCCGGCCGCTCTCGGCGGGTCCACATTGCCGTTCCCGGCGAGGTGGACCATCACATGGTCTTCGGACGACAGCACGGCGCCGACCGTATACGCATGGAGCGGCACGGCGTGGGCAACGACGACGGCCATTCCGGTGACCGTCGGCTTCGAAAGCGGCGCCTCGGTCGTCTTTGCCGTCCCGATCTCCGCGCTCGGCGGCCCTGCGGTGGTCGACGTCGAAGGGGCGTTCGTAACGGGTGTGGGGTCCACCCCGGTTACTGCGGCGACCTGGCCGAATCCGGGCCACATTGCGGAGACGCTTGCGGCGTGCACGGAGCCTTCGAGCTCGGTCGTCACGCCGTGACATGAGCAGCTAGCGGAAGCGAGGGGCCCGGACCCGGGCTCCTCGCTCACCGCTTCGTGGGCGAGGCGGCCTCTCTAGGTGGGGAGGTCGCCTCGTCGCTTTTTGTGGCGCGGGCTCGCTCAGACCGCCGAAGCGACCGCGGTCACGAGCGCGAGGCGGATCTCGTGATGGCGGGCGCCGGGACGGGCCGCGCGCCCTTCGCGCCGCGACTCGGTCAGTTCGCCGGCGCCGGCTCGGCCAGGAGCGCACGCACCGTCGCGTCGAGGCGCGCGTCCTGCCCGGGGTCGAACCCGACGGCGATGTCGCGCACGACGCCTCGCTTGTCGATGATCACCAGGGTCGGCAGGCTCGCGACGCCGTACGCGCGCGTGGTCTGGCCGTCCTTGTCCGCGGCGACGCCATAGCGCATCGCCATGTGCTGCGTGAAGACCGCCACCTCCGGCGCCTCCTCCGTGGAGATGCCCAGCACGCTCAGCCCCTGCGCGCCATAACGGGCCTGAAGAGCGTCGAGCTTGGGGATGGCGATGCGGCACGGCGCGCACCAGGTGGCCCAGAAGTCGAGGAGCACCACGCGCCCACGCAGGGCGCCGAGGGTCGCCGGAAAGGCCCCGCTGACCACCGAGACGTCTTTCCAGCTGGGGGCGAAGGCGCCCACCAGGTCCATCCGCATCATGTCGTCCTGCGAGGGGAACGCCGCCAGGACGGCCCGCGCCGTCTGCTCGTGGCCCGCCCGCGCGAACACCAGTTCCACGGTGTCGCCGACGCCGAGAGCGCTCACCGCGTGAACCACGTCCGGACCGCGTGCGACGGTGGTGCCCGACACGCGGAGAACGCGATCTCCCTCGCGAATCCCGGCCTTGTCGGCGGGCGACCCCCGGACCACGTGCCCCACGCGCACACCGGTCATCTGCGCGTCCACGTCCATGGCGATGCCCAGCCACGCTCGCGAGCCGGGCGACTGAGCCATCGCGTCGGCGGGAAGGACCAGCGCGGTCAGGCCGGCAGCGCCCAGCACCGAGGCGAAGATTGCGACGCGTGGAAACAGGTTTCGCATGCCCAAGGTGCCGTAGCATAAAGGGGCTTCGGACCACCCATGCCCAAGTCCACAAAACGCTGTGGCGCGCCCTCGAGGAAGCGAGGTGCGCGCCACTGAAGGTCGGCCTGACCGACCAAATCTACTTTTCGAGAATGCGTTGCGTCGAAGACAAGAGCCAAGCGTCGAAGTGCATGCGAAGAGAAGATGGATGTGAAGGTAACGAAGCGACTTTAATGGATAAAGAGGGACAGTCCCAAGCTAAGCGCACGAGTCCGGTCGAGGCGGAGGAGAACATGGAAGGGAGATCCACGGCCGACTCGAGCTGGCCCCGGCGACCGCAGCCCACGGTCGCCCGAGCGAGGAGGACAAGAGCAGTCGTCGTGCCGGAGTGCCCGCCCTCTCTAGAAGCCCGATAACGATGGCCTTTCGGGAACCGGCAGACCGGCCGAGGCGGCCAGGGCCAGGCAGCCCAGTCATGGTCACGGCGCGAGTACGAAAGTCTTGCGGGGTCACGCCCCCGCTGGCCGGTGAGAGCGGAAATGACCAGCCCCGAGGATGGGTTGACACAGCGTTGGTCGCGAGTATCGTGCGCGGCCCCGCAAGGGATTCGCGCCCATAGCTCAGCTGGATAGAGCACTGGTCTACGGAACCAGGTGTCGGAAGTTCGAATCTTCCTGGGCGCGCAAATGGCAGCCGTTCCAGGGCAGGCCGATCGAGGCGACGACGAACGCTGGATGCGGCTCGCCCTCGACGAGGCGGACGCTGCGCGGACGGCTGGAGAGGTCCCCGTGGGCTGCGTCATCGTCGACGGCGAGGGCCGTGCCCTCGGCCGCGGACACAACCTGCGGGAGACGCTGGCCGATCCCACCGCGCACGCCGAGATCCTTGCGGTCAGGGAAGCAGCGGCTCGCACCCTCACCTGGAGACTCGACACCGCCACCGCGTACGTGACCCTCGAGCCGTGCGCCATGTGCGCCGGGGCGCTGGTCCTCGCCCGCGTGCGACGTGTCGTCTATGGGTGCGCCGATCCCAAGAGCGGTGCCATCGACACCATGCTCGGCATCGGGCGGGACGCGCGACTGAACCACCGCTTCGTGGTGGTCTCCGGCGTCCTGGGAGAAGAGTGCGCGGAGCGCCTGCGGTCGTTCTTCCTGGACCTGCGCGGCCGCGCACGCTGAAGAGGATGGACGCGGACACCCCAGGGGGCGCCGCTGCGCAGCCGTAGCTCAAGGGCCGTCGGGAGGCACCACCGGCGCGTCTTCGCCGTCGTCCTGGTTTCCCTCGAGGCGCGAGCGCAGGCGAGTCACGACCCGGGGTGGCGGACGGACTCCTCCGTGCCAGAAGGTGATCGCTTCTCCCTCGCCCTCGGCCAGCTCGGCGTCGGTGACGAGGCCGCGCTTGTTGGCGATCTGCATGAGCGAGTGGAGGGTGCGCATCCAGCTCTCCGGCGCCTGCGGGAGATCGCGCATCGACCCGTAGCGGAGCGGCGCGGGAAGGAGCGAAGAGAGAAAGAGCCCCTCGGCGAGGTTGAGGTCCGATGGCGAACGCCCGAAGTAGTACTCCGCCGCCGCGGTGACGCCGTACACCGCAGGGCCGAACTCGATCACGTTGAGGTAGAGCTCCATGATCTCGTCCTTGGAAAAGGTCTGCTCGAGGTAGTCGGTGAGCACCACTTCCTGGAGCTTCCGGGCGACAGTCTTGTCTCTCGATAGAAAGAGGTTCTTGGCGACCTGCATGGTGATGGTGCTCGCCCCCCGTACGAAGCGGCGCGCCTTGAGGTTGCTGACGATCGACGCGCGGATGGCCGGTCGGTTGAATCCCCGGTGGTGCGAGAAGGCGCCGTCCTCGGTGGTCATGACCGCGACCTGCATGTAGGGGCTGATCTCGCCGAGCGCAGTCCAGTTGGTCGTGCCGGGGCCGGTGGTCTGGTCGGTGGTCGAGCCGTCGGGGAGGTAGATGCGATGAGCGAAGGGCTGCTTGAAGCGCTCGCGCGCCAGCGTCGGCGGGACCTCCACGACGCGACACTCGTCTTCCACGTCGTAGGCCAGGTCGAGCTCGTCGAGTGCGCGCGTGTCGAAGGCAAAGCGGCCGCGTGCGCCGAAGGTCCCGGCCATCTTCGTCCCGCCCAGCGCCGGGAGCAGGGCGGTGGGGACGCTGTCGAGCAGCGATTGGCACGGCGTGGAGGGAAGGTCGAAGCGCACCGACGCGGCGACGTGATCCGGTTTCTGTTCGAGGTCGCCGCTACCGGCCAGGTGAAGGGCGCCCAGGGTCGCGGCGAAGTCGTCGAGCCGCATCTCGCCGGCGCCGGTGAAGGCCCCCCGCGCACGCACGTCGAGGTCCACACCGCGCACGACATCGTGAGCCAGGCGGGCCTCCCACAGGGAGAGACCGCGCGTGCCGAGCTCCGCGTCGAAGGTCACCGCGCTGGCGTCTCCTGCCAGGACCACACGCGCCCTGCCGGTCACCGTGGCCTTGTCGACGTCGACCAGCCCCGCGGCGCCGTCGTGGATCCCGAGGAGTGCAAGGGAGACCGGACCGCCCTCGAGCGTCACCGAGACGTCGCCCCCGTCGGTCGGCAAGAGCGCCCTGGCCGCGAGCGACGTGGCAACGGCGTGAGGATCCGTGGAGAAGCGGAGCTCGATGCGCGCGGGGGTGCGAACGACGGAGAAGGGGCCGGGGCCGACGGTGAAGGGGACTCGACGCTCGTCGTCGTCCGGGGCGACCTTCCAGGTCATGGCGTCGATGCTCGCCTCTGCCCCCTCCGGTAGGTGCCGGGAGACGCCGGACACCAGAAGGGCGATCTCATCCACGGCGCGGTGAATGTCCGGCAGCCGAACCAGCGGTGTCGAAGGGTCGACGGTCCGGGCGGGGGCGGGCCGTCTCGACGAGGTGGTGCGCGCCACGAGCACAGGCCCGCTCAGCCCGGTGGGGCTTGCCTCCGCGACCGCGTCCGACGGCGGCGTCGGGCTCGCGCGAACCGCACGCGAGCTCCATTCGACCACCAGGGCCCCGGCGCGCGCACGAACCAGCGCACCGTCGGGATCCAGCGCCAGCGAGCCATCGGCCAGCTCGAGCCTGGCGAGGCCGGCCTCGACGCGAGCGCTCTCCACGGCAAGCCGAGTCCCTGCCCGGTCGTGGTTGAAACCAACGCCGCGGAGCTCGGCGCGAGGGACGGGGTTGCCCTCCTCGACCCACCGCACCGCGATCGAATCGCCTATGAGAAGAGGGACCGAGTGCCGTCGCGACTCTCCGCCGTCGCCCTCGCGCGGGGGATTGCGCCAGGCGCTCCATTCCTGGCGCAGGCGGTCGACGTCGCCCGTCACGGTGACCTCGCCCCCGTGAACCTCGATGGTATCCACCTGCAGTGCCAGCGAGAGGCCGACGCGCACCTCGTCGAGATGGATCCGCGCTCCCCCCAGCCCGCGCGGACTCAGGCCCACATCGAGCAGGCGAACGGCGAACCACCCCGCCCGGACGGCGCCTACCTGCACGCCGAGGTGGCGCCGGGCCGCCTCGGTTGCAACCCGCCCGCGAACGCAGGGCCCGAACGCCAGCCCCCCGGCCAGCGCGGCAACCACGAACCCGGCGACGACCGCCAGTCTTCGTCGGGTCAGCGGAACGCGCATGGCGACACCGCCAGCCTAACGCGCACCGCCCACGGGCGGCATCCAGCGCATCCCTGGGCGGAGACAAAAAAAAGAGCCCGCCGAAGCGGGCTCTCGGGAAAAAATCCCGGCAGCGTCCTACTCTCCCACACGGCTTCCCGTGCAGTACCATCGGCTCCGAGGAGCTTAACTTCCGAGTTCGGGAAGGGATCGGGTGTGGCCTCCTCGAGATCACCACCGGAAACTGTTGGATCGTTTCGTCCTGTTCAGGGCCCAACGAAGGGGCGGGATTCGCGATCCGAATCCCGCGCGCGACATTTCGAAGTTTGCCTTAGAGACACGGTCAAGCCGCACGGCCTATTAGTACCGGTTAGCTCCGCGGATTGCTCCGCGTCCACACCCGGCCTATCAACCTCGTAGTCTACGAGGGGCCTTTAGGGACCTTGCGGTCCGGGACACCTTGTCTTGAGGTCGGCTTCCCGCTTAGATGCTTTCAGCGGTTATCCGTTCCGCACATAGCTACCCGGCTATGCCACTGGCGTGACAACCGGATCACTAGAGGTACGTCCAACCAGGTCCTCTCGTACTATGGTCAGCTCCTCTCAAGTGTCCTACGCCCACGGCAGATAGGGACCAAACTGTCTCACGACGTTTTAAACCCAGCTCGCGTACCGCTTTAATCGGCGAACAGCCGAACCCTTGGGACCTGCTCCAGCCCCAGGATGCGATGGGCCGACATCGAGGTGCCAAACCGCGCCGCCGATATGAACTCTCAGGCGTGATCAGCCTGTTATCCCCAGAGTACCTTTTATCCGATGAGCGATGGCCCTTCCATACGGGACCACCGGATCACTAACGCCTGCTTTCGCATCTGCTCGACCTGTCGGTCTCGCAGTTAAGCTCCCTTGTGCGTTTGCACTCTACGCCTGGTTTCCAATCAGGCTGAGGGAACCTTCGCACGCCTCCGTTACTTTTTAGGAGGCGACCGCCCCAGTCAAACTGCCCACCAGGCAGTGTTCCACGTCCGGGTTACGGACGTTGGTTAGACTCCCAGATCATTCAGGGTGGTATTTCAACATTGGCTCAGCCGAACCCGGAAGCCCGGCTTCAAAGCCTCCCACCTATCCTACGCAAAATGATCCGAAAGTCACTGCCAAGTTGCAGTAAAGGTTCATGGGGTCTTTCCGTCTTGCCGCGGGTAGAGGGTATCTTCACCCCCAATACAATTTCGCTGAGTCCCTGGCCGAGACAGCGGGGATGTTGTTATGCCATTCGTGCAGGTCGGAACTTACCCGACAAGGAATTTCGCTACCTTAGGACCGTTATAGTTACGGCCGCCGTTTACTGGGGCTTCGGTTCGGCGCTTCGCTTACGCTGACGCGTCCCCTTAACCTTCCAGCACCGGGCAGGCATCACACCCTATACGTCGTCTTACGACTTCGCAGAGTGCTGTGTTTTTAGTAAACAGTCACAACCCCCGTTTCACTGCGACCTCCCCACGCGCTCCGAGCAAGTCGGATGACGCGAGAAGGCACACCTTCTCCCGAAGTTACGGTGTCAGTTTGCCGAGTTCCTTAGCCAGGGTTCTCTCACGCGCCTTGGGATACTCACCCCGCCCACCTGAGTCGGTTTGCAGTACGGTTACCAAAGTGGCTCTGTGCGCGGCTTTTCTCGGAAGTCTGGAATCACCGAGTTACCCGACCGAAGTCGGACCCCATCACCTCTCGACTTTGATGCACCACCGTTTGTCCCTCTCGGGTCCTGGCAGTGCGGTCTACAGGCTTGGACACCGATCCATGCACGGTGCTCGACCTATCCTACTCCGTCCCCGCTCACTTCAACGCCATCCTTGGCAGGACAGGAATATTAACCTGTTATCCATCACCTACGCCTTTCGGCCTCGGCTTAGGTACCGCCTAACCCATGGGAGGATTATCCTTCCCCAGGAAACCTTGGGCTTACGGCGACCAGATTTCTCATCTGGTTTATCGCTACTCATGCCTGCATAAGCTCTTCTCAGGGCCGCTACCGGTCGTTGCCGTCCGGCGTGTATCTCCCTGAGAATGCTCCGCTACCGCTATTTCTAGCCCGTAGCTTCGGTGCTGACCTTTAGCCCCGTTATATTTTCGGCGCGGGCTCGCTTGACCAGTGAGCTATTACGCTTTCTTTAAAGGGTGGCTGCTTCTAAGCCAACCTCCTGGTTGTCACTGCGCTCCCACATCCTTTGACACTTAGGTCAGACTTTGGGACCTTAGCTGACGATCTGGGCTCTTTCCCTCTCGACAATGCAACTTATCTCGCACTGTCTGACTCCCGGATACTGCTCACCGGCATTCGGAGTTTGGTTGGGTTTGGTAATCTGGTAGGACCCCTAGCCCATCCAGTGCTCTACCTCCGGCGGCATTCGTCCGAGGCTATACCTCAATATATTTCGCGGAGAACCAGCTATCTCCCAGCTTGATTAGCCTTTCACTCCTATCCACAGCTCATCGCCCACATTTTCAACTGTGGTGCGTTCGGTCCTCCAGGCGGTGTTACCCAACCCTTCAACCTGGCCATGGATAGATCGCTGAGGTTTCGGGTCTACGGCTGACGACTGTGCGCCCTGTTAGGACTCGCTTTCGCTGCGGCTCCGCCTTGCGGCTTAACCTTGCCACCAACCGTAACTCGCAGGCCCATTATGCAAAAGGTACGCGGTCGCGCATTCCCTTGCGGGCATAGCGCTTCCACTGCTTGTAGACGTACGGTTTCAGGTACTATTTCACTCCCCTAACCGGGGTTCTTTTCACCTTTCCCTCGCGGTACTAGTTCACTATCGGTCAGTCAGGAGTATTTAGCCTTGCGGGATGGTCCCCGCGGATTCTCGCCGGATTGCACGTGTCCTGCGATACTCGGGTACCTGCTAGGGTCTGCTCAAATGTCGACTACCGGGCTATCACCGTCTCTGGCCAGCCTTTCCATGCTGTTCGTCTATCCGAGCTCGCCCATGTTGCAGGCCCCACGACCCCTTGGGACTTGCGTTCCAAGGTTTAGGCTGTTCCGCGTTCGCTCGCCGCTACTGACGGAATCGAGGTTTCTTTCTGTTCCTCCAGGTACTTAGATGTTTCAGTTCCCTGGGTTGGCTACCTGCGGCTATGTATTCACCGCAGGCTGGCGGGTATTAACCCGTCGGGTTTCCCCATTCGGAAATCTCCGGATCAGGGCCTGTTAGCGGCTCCCCGGAGCTTATCGCAGCTGTCCACGTCCTTCGTCGCCTCTGACTGCCTAGGCATCCACCGTACGCCCTTTGTAGCTTGACCTTATCCCTAAGGCACGCTTCGAGTCGCGCGCGGGATTCGACTGGCGAATCCGTTGCGCGCCCTTAGTTGCTACCCTTACTTGGACGTTACGATCTACTTGAGACGTCTTGAGTGACGTCCCTTTCGCAGTTATTTAGTTGTCAATGAACCGGGCGCGCTCTTGCTCACGCTCGAGCCGCAGAAATCTGTTTGGTGGAGCTGATCGGGATCGAACCGACGACCTCCGGCTTGCAAAGCCAGCGCTCTCCCAACTGAGCTACAGCCCCTCTGGCGTCAGTGCGCGCTGAGATCGTGTGGGCCAGGGCAGAGTTGAACTGCCGACCTCACGCTTATCAGGCGTGCGCTCTAACCACCTGAGCTACTGGCCCAGCCAGGTGACCGCTCGCGCGGCGCTCGACTCACGCCCCGAGGGGACGTGCGCCAGGCTGGCTTTGGCTGTTTCCGGGGTGGCTGCGAACCGCATTGGCTGCGGCCCTCGCTCCCTGGAAACTGAACCGTACGCTTGCTCGAGCTTGCTAGACAGTGGGTCTTGACTAGTCGTCCCTGTTCCGGTGCAACTGCCCCGTTTGAAGAGGGTGCGTTGGAATCAGAGGACTCCTTAGAAAGGAGGTGATCCAGCCGCAGGTTCCCCTACGGCTACCTTGTTACGACTTCACCCCAGTTACCGGTCACTCCTTGGGGCCCTGCCTCCTTGCGG
>Ga0302325_10008428_pt1 | contig 22635 bp, 15 predicted proteins | sample Palsa_T0_2_FD_201948 | JGI IMG/M metagenome (GOLD analysis project Ga0302325, IMG submission 201948) | Peat permafrost microbial communities from Stordalen Mire near Abisko, Sweden - Palsa_T0_2 | ecosystem: Environmental > Terrestrial > Soil > Palsa > Peat permafrost | place: Sweden: Abisko...
TTCCAAGGTCTCGATTATCAAAGATAACAAGTATGTGTATACGTCGTCGCCCGGAACGGCGACCGTCAAATTCTCGTGGCGCGACAATTCTCCCGAGAGCGGGAAGACCAGCTATTACTATGTGCGGGGCGAGCAGGAGAACGGCGAGATCGTGTGGGCGTCGCCGCTGTGGATTACCTACGCGGCGCAAAAGTAGGGTTGTGGGGCAGGTTGGAGGATATGGCTACCCAACGAAAACTGACACTCGATTGGTGGGCGGTGATCGCGGCTCTGGCGGCCGCGGCACTGGTCCGATTTAATATCCTGCCGCACATTCCGTGGTAAGCGGGCGCGGAAAAGAGCATGAGCCGAACCTTACCCCGGTTTCTGAGTCTGCTTCCCGGTGTCGCGCTGCTCGCCGCCCTGGGATTCCTGGGTAAGCTGACCGAACAATCGATCACCCGATACGGCAAGGCGCATCACCTTGCTTTACCGAACATCGAGTACGTCCTATGGGCTATCGTATTCGGGCTGATCGTCTCGAATACAATCGGCGTGCCCGCTGTTTTCCGGGCAGGCGTCGCCACTTACGAGTTCTGGCTGAAGACCGGAATTGTACTGCTGGGCGTGCGCTTTCTGCTCGGCGACATTTTGAAATTGGGCGGCGTCAGCCTGGCGTTCGTGGCGATCGAATTGGCGGTATCCATCGCGCTGATGACGGCGCTCGGCCGATGGCTGCGGCTATCGCCGAAACTCACTTCGCTGCTGGCCATCGGATCTTCCATCTGCGGCGTTTCCGCGATTATCGCGGCCAAGGGCGCTATCGAAGCCGACGACGAGGACGCATCCTACGCCATTGCCGCCATCCTGGCGCTGGGCGCATTCAGTCTCTTCGCGTTCCCGGCCATTGGCCATGCGCTGGGGCTTTCCGATCACGCCTTCGGTTTGTGGGCGGGCCTGGCCGTGGACAATACCGCCGAAGCGACGGCGGCGGGCGCGCTCTACTCCGATGCAGCCGCGAAGTTCGCGGTGCTGGCCAAGACGGCGCGCAACGCGACCATCGGTTTCGTGGTGCTGGGGTACGCCATTTACTGGGCACGCAAGAGCCACCACAAGGGCGTCGAAAACAAGGCCGCGTTTTTGTGGCAGAAGTTCCCGAAGTTCGTTTTGGGATTCCTGCTGATTTCGCTGCTGGCAACCATGGGCGTCTTCACCAAACCGCAGATTGCCGATCTGGCCAACCTGTCGCGCTGGGCGTTTCTGCTCACATTCGCCGGCGTGGGCTTGCAAACCAACGTCCGCGAAATGCGCAAACAAGGTCTGCGGCCGCTGGCGGTGGGCGCCATCGGGGAGTTCGCCATTGCCGGCATCACGCTGGCTTTGATCTTTGCGGCATCGCGGTGGTTTGGAACGGTGTGAATGGCTCAGGGCCTGCGGCCACAACGTGGTATGAAAAAGACGCGCTGGCGCGCGTTGGCGGCCTGCGAGGCCGCGGCAGGCTGCGAGCCTGCCCCACTGAAAGGCAGGGTTTTTCGAGGAGGTTTTCCTATGTTACGACGAATCCTAATGTCTGTGCTATCTGTGCTGTTCGTGGCCGGAGCCTGCGCCTGGCTTCTGTTCCGTGGGGTAGCCGCTCCACAAACTTCCGCTATCGACCTCGCCGCGGCGACCGTTCTGGTCACGCTCGGTGAGCAGGCCAAGTCAGTCGAACACTGGGACGGGTCCATCGCGGTTTCAGGCGGCGAACTGATCGGTCTGGAAGGGCGGCAATTCTCGCAAGCCGATACCGTCACTGCGCCCGACTCCTGGAAGTGTACGACACGCCAGGACGGCGTGCCGCCCTACGCCGATGTGCATTACATGGAGGTGGCGCCGGGCTCCACCCCGGAGGTCCGCTTTCATCCGATTGGCGTGTATGCCACTATCCGCGGCGCAGGCGATCCGCGGATCGCCGTGAAGACGACCCAGGGGACTTTCGACTTTGCGCTATCTGAAGCCGCCGCCGAACCGAAGCCATTCCTCGGCGGGCGCGCCACGGTGGTAGGTGCGCCGACCGTCGAGAAGCTGACCGGTCCGCAATTCGAAGACGACGAGCCCGCCATAGCTGCCATCGAAGGCGGCAAGTTGGCGGTGGCCTGGGTGGCTTACCGGGAGCGCGCCGACCGCGTGCTGCTGCGCACGCTCGAAAACGGCGCCTGGTCCGAAGCGGAGGAAGTGACACCGAAAGCCGCCACGGTTTTCCGGACCGCGGTGGCGGCCGGCGCATCCGGAAATCTATGGGTCTTCTGGAGCCAGCTGGATGGCGACAACTGGCAAATCTGGGCGCGCCGCAAGACAGGCGCAGCGTGGCAACCCGCCGCGCCGTTGTCGAGCGCAGGCTCCAACACATTCCTGCGTGCGGCGGCCGCGCCCGATGGCAGCATATTTGTCGCCTGGCAGAGCTATCGCGGCCACCAGAGCGATATCTACCTGAAGGCGTGGCAGAACGGCGCTTGGTCCGAGGAAGTCAAGGTCAGCGAATCGCCCGCTAACGACTGGGAGCCGGCTATTGCCGCAGGGCCGGATGGCACCGCCTACATCGCCTGGGACACCTACGACCAAGGCAATTACGATATCTGTTTCCGCGCCTGGCGGCAAGGTGCGCTATCGGTATTGCGGCGGGTCACAGCCGGTCCGCAGTTTCAAGCACACGCGTCCGTGGCCGTGGACAACCAGGGCCGCGCTTGGGTGGCGTGGGATGAATCCGGCGTGAACTGGGGCAAGGACCAAGGCTTCCTGATTCCCACCCCGCTGGCGAGCCCGCTCCACTTTCGGCGCAACGTTCACGTGGCACTCTGGGGCGGCAACGGATGGCTCGAACCGCGCACCCAGCCGGGCGTGGCATCGCTGGACTTTCTGCAGGAGAACGCCGAGCATCCGCAGATCGCGTTTGACGGCAAGGGTACGCTGGTGATGGTATTGCGGCACTGGACCAGACGCAACGACCGCCTGATCGGCAGCCCCATCACCTGGGAGAATTACGTGACTCGCCTGAGCGCGGACACCTGGTCCACGCCGCTACCGCTGGCGCACAGCATGGGCTCGATCGAAAAGCATGCGGCGCTGGCGGCCGCAGCGGATGGCGGACTGCGCGCCGCCTGGATGACGGATAACCGCCCGTTCGCGACGGAGGTGCCGGGGAACGCCGATATCTACTATGCCAATCTCGGCCCGGCGCAGCCTTCCAACCTAAGCGCGGCGGCACTCCAGCCGTATGTGGAACCAGTGCCGGAAGCCATCCCCATTCACCCCCACGAACGGGAAGCTGTCGAAGCCGCACGGTCGTACGTTATCCAGCAGGGCGGCCGCGAATACCATCTGTACCGCGGCGACATGCATCGCCACAGCGATGTCTCGCAGGACTTCAAGTACGATGGCTCGATCATCGAGCTTTATCGCTACGCCCTGGACGCGGCCGCATTCGACTATCTGGCCGTTACGGACCACCAGGCCGGATACGACCAGGAGTTCACGTGGTGGCAGAACCAGAAGCTGGCCGATATCTTCTGGGCGCCGGGCGCTTTCACGCCGCTGTATGCCTATGAGCGCAGCGTGGTCTACCCGAACGGGCATCGCAACGTGATCTTCGATCATCGCGGAGTGCGCACGCTGCCCATCCCACCCGACGAGATGTCCGGCAAAATCGGCTCCGCAGCGCTCTACGAATACCTGCACAAGAACGACGGCATCACCATGCCGCATTCCACGGCCACGCTGCAAGGCACGGATTTCCGCGACCACGATCCGGAGGTTGAGCCGCTGGTGGAAATCTATCAGGGCTACCGCAACAGCTATGAATATGAAGGCGCACCGCGCTCCGCCACGCGTCTGAATCCGCCGGCGCAGAAGAGCGGATTCGAGCCCGCGGGATTCTGGTGGAACGCGCTCGCGAAGGGCTATAAGCTGGGGGTGCAGTCGAGCTCGGACCACTGGTCCACCCACATTTCCTACGCCTTTCTGGTGGCCGAGAACTCCACGCGCAAGGGCCTGGTGGAGGCCATTCGCAAGCGGCACGCTTATGGCGCGACCGACAACATCGTCCTGGATTTCCGCGCCTCGGCCGGAGCCGCCAGCTACCTGATGGGCGACGAGATTCGCACGCGCACCGCGCCGCACTTTTCCGTGCAGGTGGCCGGCACCGGCCCGATCCAGCAGATCGACCTGATCAAGAGCGGGAAATTCATCTATGCGACGCGCCCCGAATCGAAGCAGGCCAGCTTCGAATTTACCGACCGGAGCTTCGTTCCGGAGAAGGCCTGGTATTACGTTCGGGTGCTGCAACAGGACGGTCAGCTTGCGTGGAGCTCACCCATCTGGATCGAACCATAAACAGGTAAGGCCGTGGGTGGTTTCCGGTACGGTGTGGAGCGATATCGGCATTGACAGCCGGCGCAAAGCGTTCTAACCTCCGGGAGTGGACGACAAAGCCGAGAAACCGGAGAAACCGGAGAAGCCGGAGAAGCAAAACGAAGCGCCGCAGTTCGATTGGGTGAACGAGCGTTTCCAGTGCTCTCTACCGAACGTATTCAAGACACTCCGATTGCAGGTTGAGGAAGACGTTAAGACTCGAAACGGCCTGCGCCCCAGCAATTCCCCTTATGAATTCTCGGTAACGGAGGATGGCGACGCCTTTACCGTTCTGATGCAAGCGAAGGATGTGCAGCGGTCGGTGATCTTCAGCCTGGCCGGGCACGCGATTTTAGTGCGGGACGGCGATGGGGGAAAGATCTTTGAGGTGACCCTGACCTTCAACGACAAGGGCGAGTGCAAGCTGAACGTGAATGAGAAGGAGCGCGAGTTGTGGCAGGTGCGCCGGATGGCGCTTGAAGACCTGATGTTCCGAGCCAACTGATGTGCGATAAGTTACGGTTGGAGGTAACAGTGGAACCCGACACTTCGCTGATTCAGCCGGCTCGGCGCGATTTCGTCAAAACCGCGGCCGCCGGCGTGCTGCTGCTCAGGCCCGAAACGGTCTTCGGAACCCAGGCCAATTCCGCCGTGGAGGTAGGGCTGATCGGTTGCGGCGGCCGCGGCAACTGGATCGGCGCATTTTTTCCGGAGTTCGCGGGCGCGCGCATCGTGGCTCTGGCCGAGGTGATGCGCGATCGCCTGGATGCCACGCAATCCAGCTTCAAGGTGGACGCCTCGCGCACATATTACGGGCCGGAAGCCTATCGCGAGATCATCGCATCGAAAGTGGACGCGGTGGTCATCGAGACGCCGCCCTATTTTCATCCCGAGCAGGCGCGCGCCGCGGTGGAGGCCGGCAAGCATGTTTATCTGGCCAAGCCCGTGGCGGTGGATGTGCCTGGCTGCCGCAGCATCCTCGAGAGCGGCAAACGCGCACAAGGCAAGCGCAGCTTCCTGGTGGACTTCCAGACGCGCTCACAGCCGGTTTTCCAGGAAGCCGTGGCGCGCCTGCAGCGCGGCGATATCGGCAAGCCCGTCTTTGCCCAGGTCTTCTACTACGCCGGCAGGCCCGCGCCCGACAAGTCGAAGCCCGGTATGGACCCGGGCCTGGCGCGCATGCTCAATTTCTACATGGATCGCGTGCTGGGCGGCGATATCATCGTCGAGCAGAATATCCACGTGATCGACCTGGCCAACTGGTTCCTGGCGGGGCATCCCCTGGCGGCCCACGGCGCGGGCGGACGAACGGATTGGAGCGGCACACGCTTCGACACGGGAGACGCCTACGATCATTTTCTGGTGACCTTCCAGTACCCCGACGGCGTGCAGGTGGATTTCAGCTCGAACCAGTTGACCAACAGTTTCAGCGATCTTTGCGTGCGCTGCTTCGGCATCAAAGGCGCTGTCGATTCGCACTACGGCGGGCTGGTGCGCATCACCGGCGAAAACGCCTGGCTGGGCGCGGAGAAGGACGATACCTTCCGGCAGGGCGCCATCAACAACGTGAAGGCGTTCATCGATAGCATCCAAACCGGCAAGCTGCTGAACAACGCGGAACAGGCGGTGGAGAGCAACCTGACTGCGATTCTCGGCCGCAACGCCGCTTACCGGAACAGCACGATCACGTGGGAAGAACTGCTGCGGTCCGAAGAGAGGTTCGAGGCGAACCTTAAGCTGCGATGGTGAAGTAACGAGCCTGCCCGACAGCCGTTCTCCGTCACAACTTCCCCGGGCGTCATTTCCCGCCCGGCCGGCGATGCCCAACCTGGCGGCGCGGGCGTGCGGCACGAACCGCAATACGGCCGAATCCACCTCGGGCGGCGGATGGCGAAATCGGAGAGACTTGGGGGGGATTTAGTCGCTGGGCGGCACTCCAGGGCGGCCGGGGAAGGGGTTCGGCGTGGGATTGTGGGGCGGAGCGGGCGGGATGGCTCCGTTTGGGGTGTCGCTGGACGTGGGGAATTGGCTTCGTTTCGCTTTTTCAATTTTTGGGTTCTCTGCGGGGCTATCCGGTTGACATGGCTCAGTTTGCGCAGCAGGTTCGGCTTCGGCGAGCCGGGCGCGGCGGTCAGCCTGTAGCATGGACAGGTCGCGGAGGGCGCGGGAGAACTCACGCTGCAGGAAGCCCTCGTAGCGCATGAGCTTGGAGAAGGAGTTGTAGTACGCGGAATCGCCGTGGAAGGCCCAGGCCAGTGGGTTGGAGCGGCCGGCCTTGTTGAACTGATCCGGCATGGGGTTGGTTTCGGCCTGATAGTGGAACAGGCCGGCATCCAGGTAGCGGACGGAGCGCATTTTGAATTCGGCGGCGACCAGGCGTTCGACCAGGGCGTCCTCGACCTCATCGAAGGGTTGGAAACGGTTGCGGAACTGGTCGAGGAGTTGGAAGAATTCCTGGGGATCGGCATCGGGCGGGAGAAACTTGCCGGAGGTCATGCCATGGACCAGGCTGTTGCGGCTGGAGATGGTTTTGCCTTCGGGGGTGCGGGGCCCGGTGCTTTTCTTCGCGTTTTCCCGGTTGGCGTTGGTTTGTGCTGTGGTGGCCATGATAAGGGCTCCTTTGCGTAACATTCCGTTACATGCTGTAACGGGACGGGCGGTTTGGATCGGCCATAGGAGACCGAAGATCCTTGCCTGTCGATTCTATTGTGGGGCCTGGGTTTAGGGGGATTTGGTTACAAAGGCTGTAAGTGGTTGAAAGGGTGGGGAAGATTTGGCGGCGAGTTGTGTGACTGGCCATGGCCTGCGGCTACAACGGGATATGAAAAGACGCGCTACGCGCGTTGGGCGGCCTACGAGGCCGCCGCAGGCTGAGAGCCTGCCCCACTCTAGCGTTCGGCCTCACTCGATACGCAAAATCTTCGCGGTTATTCGCCCGGCTAGCGAAACTTTTTTTCCGGCGACGTGTTATATAGTATTCCGGCCCGGTATGTGGGGCAAATCTCAATTAGGGTTAGATAAGGAGCAAAACGATGTTTTCTGTCAGAACGCAGTTGATGTCAGCAATTGTGTTTTTTCCGGCGACGTGTTATACCTGCCTTATGCACAATTTTTGATCCGCCAACTGTGGCGTGAGAGGGTCGACCGTTTGGGGACCCTGAGAATCCTGCGTTAAAACAGGTGGAGTAGCGAAGGTGAGGCTTCGCAAAACTCATTCTCAGGAGTCACCCAAAAGGTGAATAACAATCAAAAGCATAACAATCAAACGACCGCCAAGCAAGGGGCGGAAGCGGCTAGCGCGGAACCCTTGAAAATCGGCGCCTCCACGCCTTTTGATTTCTCGGCTCGCAATCTGACGGCTTATGGCGGTTTATTGCCCGTGGCGACCATGCTAGAGAAGCTCGGGTTCCAGCAACTGGTGGAGGAGACGCTCACCGTCAAACGGCTGACCCGCGTGATGCCGGTGTACCAGTTTGTGCTGGCCATGGTCCTGGCACTGTATGTGGGATTCTCGCGATTGCATCACCTGCGTTTTCTGGAGCGCGAGCCAATGCTGACCGGGATTCTGAAAGTGCTGCGTCTGCCGCCGCAGTGCACGTTTTGGCGGTTTCTAGCCTCGCTGCATCTGAGCGTGGCTGGACAGATCCTGCGCATCCAGCAGATCCTGCGGCAGCGCGTGTGGGAAGCCGCGCATGTGGAACTGAAAACGATCACCCTGGACACCGACACCACGGTGCACACCCTGTTCGGCCACCAAATGGGGGGACGCAAGAGCTACAACCCGAAAAACCGGGGCAAGAAAAGTTTTCAACCCATCCTGACGTTCCTGGCGGAAACGCGGGAATACGTGGGGGGCGAGTTGCGCAATGGGGATCGGCCCACCGGCAAACAGATCGCCCGCCACTTGGAGAGTGTGTTCGCCGCCTTACCCAAGGGCGTGGAGACCATCTATGCGCGCGCCGATTCCGGTTTTTACTGCAACGAAGCGGTGCAGGCGTATGAGAAAGCCGGGGCGCGGTACATCGTCTCGGCGCGCAAGACCTCCCGGCTGATCGACGAACTGAAGGCGGCGTCCTGGACCGGTTCTCCGCAGACCGATGCCGAGGCCCAGTGCGCATTCCGTTATCAGCCGGAGGGCTGGAGCCAAGCGCATCGATTCATCGCCCTGCGCTACATCAAGAAGCAGCCGGCGGCCACGGAGGGGAAGCCAGAACAATATCAGTTGTTCGACACCGCGGAGTACAGCTACCGCGTCTTCGTCACCAATATGAACGACGGCATCGCCGTGCTGGCGTGGTTCTACAGCCAGCGGGCGGGCGCGGAGAACCTCATCAAGGAAGCCAAAAACGACGCGGGGCTGGCGGACCATCCGTCGGGACGGTGGCCGATGAACTGCATCTACTTTCAGCTCGCCATGGTGGCTTACAACCTCAATTGTTGGCTGATGCTGTTCAATCGAGAAGAGGAGGCCAACGTCGAGCAACTCGGCCACATCACCTTGGCCACGGCTCGGTTGCGGTTTCTGTTTCTGGCAGCGCGCATCTGGCGCCACGCGGGAACCGTGGGTGTCAGCTACAGCGATCACTATCCCGAGCAGTCTTTATTCGAGCGGCTGATGGCGCGGCTGCGGGCGGTGACGGCGCAGGCCGATGGTTTTGCGCCGGTGATCGCGATGGCCCTCCGCTGTTGAAGGGCGTGCATAAAATTCTATGCACACGCGGCCCCTCTGAAACAACAACTTACAAGTGGAGGAAATCGCTTCAGGCACACAAGACGCTGAAGAGAAAACAAAGAACGCGACGGCTGCGCAGTCAGGTCAAGTGCTGAGTCTGCTTATCAAAGCAGCTCTGTGCATAAGTCAGGTAACAGTAGGTGTGCCCGGTGCACTTTGGCCGCCTGTTACGATCGCAAGTTCGGCATCCGTCAGTTCGACGCCCGCGCTCGCGCCCGCAAATCCATAAATCGAAGTGACTGTTTTATTGTGGTTCATGTAAGTATCACAAGCTCCTTTGGAGGGGTTTGGCTACTAGCCAATAGTGCCACTTAATTGGTAAGGCGTTAATTTACTTCTCGAAGCCGCACGCGCGGCGGAAATTTTCTTTGCAAGCCGAACCCGCGTTCTTTCGCCTTTACCTGTAGGAGCACTCGCATGAGATTCGTAAGTCTGACCCTTCTATCTGTTATTCCTGTGCTGTTCGCGTCGCCGGCATGGGCACAAGCCGAGGCGCAATTCACTCCCGCAACTTCCTCTCTGTTGGAAGGTCCGAGCGCCGGTAGCGACGCCATTTTCATTTCTGCGAGTGGCCTCGCCGGCACCGAAGGGTGGACCGTCACCTCCAGCGAAGCGTGGCTCACGCTGGTAAGTAATGACTCGAACTCGCCAACCGGCATAGGTTTCAGCAATGGTACGAACCTATTGCAGTTCAACTTCGCGGCTAACACCAGTGCTGCGCGTGCCGCCACCATCTATATCGGTGGGGCGACCTCGGCGAGTTTAACAGTCACACAGGCGGGCGCGTCCTTCTTTCCAGCCGGTGTGGTGACGGTGATCCCGGCCGGGTTTAATGGTCCATTGTTCGGGCCCAGCGGTATTGCCGTGGACAGCCAGGGCAATCTGTACATAGCCGATACGGCCGCGCACGCCCTTGTTGAGTGGATTGCATCGACCCAACAAGTGAACCCATCGTCTCCTGGTAGCTTGGCGCCGCTCGATATCAAGTTGGATTCGGCCGGCAATCAATACCTGTTGGAAGTCGATCCAAATACCAAGTATCCTTATATCTTTGAGGTGCCGAACGGAAACGGGCAGCCGGTACAATTATGGACCTCCACCAGCGTTCACCCAGTCGGTCTCTGCGTGGATCCAGCCGGTCAGAATGTAAACGTGGCGGACGGCGCGAATTCGACTAGTTGTGTAATCGAGCCATTAGGAAACACCAATGTTACCGATGCGGGCGATTTAGCCGTCGGTGTGAATCCGCAAGCGCCGCAGGGCGGCGCATTCATAACCAGCCTCGAGATTAATGGCGTACCCGTCCTTCCAGGTCAACGGACCCTCCCATTCGGCCTTTCGGTAGACAATGGCGACCACATCTATTTCATCGATACGGCCGGCCAAGTCCTGAGAGAACTTAACGTCTCCGATACGCCTACCACCGCTGTCTTGGCCACGGGCCTACTCGATTCTTACTATTCTGCCGTGGATAACGCCCGCAACGTCTATCTTACGAGTACCTTATTTCGGAACGTCCAGGAGCTTCCGCACGCCTATATTTCTCCGGTAGCGTTCACCGAAACGGCGGCGGGCGGCACGGACTCGATCCAGGTGCTGCCGGCTTCGCAGAGCCTGACAGGACCGTACGCGCCGGTAAGCAGCGCCCCATCGTGGCTCACTGTACAAACGGCAGCCAATTGGAGCAGTGCCGTTTTCATTTACCGCCAACACCGGGGCGCAGCGCACTGCCACGATTACGGTCTTGGGCGTGCCTCTTACCGTGACCCAATGGGCCACCCAGGTTGCGGGGGCCATGACTATCACCGCCGGGAATAATCAAAACGCTGCCGCCTGGGGCCAGCCCTTCGCCACGAATCTGCAGGTACAGGTTTTCAATTCATATCAAAATCCAGTCCCGGGCGTAGCGGTAACCTTCACTTGCCAAGGCGCCACTTTCGGCGCTCCCTACTATACGGCTTACACTGCTACGACGGACGCCAGCGGCTTCGCGACCGCTCCGCCAATGAGCGCGAATACGACTGGCGCGATTACGGTAACTGCCACCCTGGTGGGCGCCGGCATCTCCCAGACCTTTAACCTCACAGCCGTTGGCGATGGCATTGCGGCCGCGGCGGGAAGCGGGCAGGGGGTATTAGTGAATCAGCCATTCCCCACGAACCTCAAGGCCCTGGTGTACGATGGCAACGGCAATCCGCTGTCCGGTGTTTCCGTGCAGTTCTCGGTCCCGGCTAGCGGCGCATCCGGCACCTTCAGTGGTGGGGGCAACAGCGTGACAGTGCAGACCGGCGCCGACGGCAGCGCCACTGCGCCCGCGCTGACGGCCAACGGCATCGCCGGCAACTTTACCGCCACCGCCTATGCGGCGGGCGTAACGTCGGGCACTTCCACTGCAAATTTCAATCTGACAAACTATACGGCTGTCTACAAGGTGGCAGGCGATGGTCAAACCACCGCGACGAATACCGCTTTCGCTACCAATCTAACCGTACTGGTGGTAGATCAGAACGCCAATCCCGTTCCCGGTGCGATTGTGACACTCCTCGTAGTTCCCGGCGCTGGCGGAGCCTCCGCGTTGTTTACCCCCAGTGGCGGAACCGCGGTCGGGGAGTGGGTCGCGGGTACCGGATCGATTGGCACGCTCACCGCCCCGGTCTTGACCGCCAATGGCACGGCCGGTACTTTTACCGTGGTGGCCAGCGTGCAGGGTCTGCCTTCGCAGGCGTTTAGTCTCACCAATGCGGTTGGCGCATTTAATTACGGCGGCGGCCAGAGCGGCGTGACCACACGCGCGCTACCGCTACCCTTCGTTGTGCAAGCATCGGCCGGAGCTACCGCGGGAACCATGGTGTTCACCGTGCTTCCGAACGCCAGCAATGGTGCGGGCGGCTCTTTCAACGGGGCGAATTCCGTCACCGTCAATCTCGACTCGCAGAGATACGGCACGTCGCCACAACTGACGGCCAATAACACGCCCGGAGATTTCACGGTGACGGCGTACGACGGCGTGACCACTTCGGTGTCGAGTGTCAGTACCGTGGAGTGCCTGAACCCGGGGAACACGCAGGTGATCGTGACCGACACCAGCGATTTCAATCCCAACTACTCCTTTGGCGGCCCCGGACTAACGGCCATAGATACGGGCAACCTGCGCTACGCGGTGAACAATGCCTGTGCCGGGTCGACCATCGACCTGACGCAGTTGACGGGCGCCATTACTCTTTTCACCCGGCTGCGGATCGACGATAGCGTGACCATCGTTGGGCCGGGCGCGAATCTCTTGGCCATTGATGGCGGAAAAACCACCCGCTTATTCTTCATTGGCGGCGGCACGGTCGCCATCGAAAATATCACTCTACAGAACGGCCTGAGACAAGGCGGCAGCAGCATCCAAGGTGGCGCCGCGGCCGGTATGGGCGGGGCCATCTTTATGAATGGTGGCACGCTCACCGTCTCCGGGGTGACGTTCTCGGGCCATGTAGCCTTGGGAGGCAACGGCAACGGCAGTTTCACGATCGACGGCGGTGGCGGGTTCGGCGGAAGTATCAACCAATCCAGCCAGGCCGTTCAAGGGGCGGCCGGAGGAGATCTGTTCGGTTTGGGTGGTCTCACGGCGGGCGCTTCCGGCGGTCCGGGTGGCGGCGGCGCGGGCAGTTCGTGCACTGCGGGGGCAATCGCAGGCAACGGGGGGTTCGGCGCTGGCGGGGGAATGTCCTGCGCTCCCTCGAATGGTGTGGGCGGTAACGGTGGCTTCGGCGGTGGCGGCGGCGCCGGCTTTGCACCTAGTATTGTGGCCGACGCACCTGGTACGGGTGGTTTTGGCGGCGGTACCGGCTTCCTGGGCAACAATACCACCAGTTGGCCCGGCGGCGGAGCCGGCTTCGGTGGTGCCATCTTCCAATACGCCGGCACACTTACACTCAACAACGACCAGTTCTTGAACAACTCTGCCGTAGGCGGCGTCGCGCAGGTGGCCAACGGGACGGGTGCCGCGATCAACAATGGCCAAGGTAAAGGCGGCGCACTCTTTATCTACAACGGCGCCATCGCGATCAATAATGGTTCCACTTTCGGCGTGGGCGCCGGCGCCGCCAACATCGCAGCGGATGCCGGAGCGCCCGGCATCGGCAGTTCCACCACGCCTTACACGACTGGAGTGACCTGCCCCGGCCAGGACAGCGTGGATGTTTGCGGTACGCTGCTTCAACCGCCGTCGGTGAGTTTATCCGGACCAGCCGGCGCGGTGTATGGCTCGCAGTTTAGTGTGACTCCGGCGAGCAACAGTGGGGCGACGCCGTCCGTGTCGGTAGTCGGCGGACCCTGCCAATTGAGTGCCTCTAACATCACCATGACCGCGGGCACTGGAGCTTGCCAGTTGCAAGCTACCTGGCCGGCCACGCCGGCCTACTCTTCAGCCTCGCCACGCTCAGTGTGCCGGCCGTGCCCATTGGCGTTACCCCGGCTGTCACCGCCGCCAGCAAGACCTATGACGGCACTACGGCAGCTACCATTACCGCTTGCTCCCTGAGCAACGTGTTGCCGGCCGATGTGGGCAACGTTAGCTGCACCGCGGCCAGCGCGGCCTTCGCTTCGGCCGGCGCGGACGTCAACATCCTGGTGATCGCCAGCGGCATTGCGTTGGGCGTCCCGGCAGCTCCTAACTACGTACTTTCTTCAACGGTTGCCGGCACTACGGCAAACATCATCTTCTCGCCCGCGCCAAACGCCTGCATCGCACCGGCCGCCGGCATTACCGCATGGTGGAAAGCCAATGGCAACACCAACGACGTGACCGGTCTGTATAACGCGACGCTCGGCGGCGATACGACCCTCGCCCCCGGCAAAGACGGTCAGGCGTTCAGCTTCGACGGTTCGCAGAGTCCCTTCGTCGCGCTGCCGGCCGGTGCATTTCCCACTGAGCCCAGCGCCGGCCCGTTCACTTTCGAGACATGGTTCCAAACTGCGGGGAACGCGGGCGGCGTTATCCTAGGTTCGCAGAGTGGAGCGCCATATGCAGGCGTCCCGGGAGGCTGGACGCCCGCCATCTATGTCGGCACCGACGGCTTGCTTTACGCCCAGATGTTTTGGAGCACCAGCGGCTTCCAGACCGTCGCCAGCGTCAATGTCCCCGTTAACGATGGCCAATGGCACCATGTGGCGGTCACTTATGACGGTAACACCGAGATCGTGTATCTCGATGGAGCAGCCATAGGGTCCAACGCTTTATCGCAGGCGAATAACGGATCGCCACTCTACTATTATCAGCTCGGCACCGGCTATACCGGCAACGGGTGGGCCGCCGTGAACGGCGCATGGTTCACCTTCACCGGACTGATCGACGAGCCCACGGTTTACTCGCGCGCCTTGAGCGCCGCCGAAGTACTGACTATCGCCGAAGCCGATAGCTACGGAAAGTGCTACGCCGGGGCGTCGCTGACTCCGGCCACTTTATCCTTTACGAACCTGGCACAAGGGCAGAGCGCCACTCAACAGGCAGTGCTTTTGAATCCCGGCAATTCTCCGCTGCAGATTTCGGCGATCGTCATGGATACCGGTGACATCAACTTCAGCGTATTGACCGGCAATGCCGGCGATTGCGCGGTAGGCACGCCGGTCGCGCCCAATGCGTCGTGCAATGTGCGCGTGCAATTTGCGCCGCAAGCCGGCGGTTCGCTCACCGGGCAGGTTACGGTGACGGACAATTCTCTGTACCTGGTCGGTGCGCAGGCCATCGCCCTTTCCGTTTCGGGACTCACCCCGCAGACCATCGCCTTCGCCGCGATTCCGCCGCAGACCCTCAATAGTTCGTTGCCGCTTATCGCCTCCGCCTCGTCCGGCCTGGCGGTGAGCTTCGCATCGTCCACGACTTCAATCTGCACCGTATCAAATAGCACCGCTTCACTGATCGCGGCTGGCACCTGCACCATCGTGGCCTCCCAGGCCGGCAACTCTTCCTATGCGCCGGCCACGCCCGTCACTCAGAGCTTCTCAGTGACTCGGTTTGCCCAGACGATTACGTTTGCATCCTTGCCGAACCAGCCGTTGGGCACTGCGCCGTTTTCGGTCACGGCGACGGCCACGTCTGGTCTGCCGGTCAAATTTACATCCGGGACCACGCCGGTTTGCACCGTCTCCGGGAATACCGTGACACTGCTGGCCGTGGGCCGCTGCACACTGCAGGCAAGCCAAGCGGGCAACGCCAAATATGCGCCTGCCACACCGGTCACGCAGGGTTTCCAGGTGACCAAGGAAGCACAGACCATCACGTTTGCACCGCTGCCCAATCGCAGGATGGGCACGCCGCCGTTCACAGTATCGGCGACAGCGTCATCGGGTTTGGCGGTGAGCTTCGCATCGGCCACCCCGGCTACTTGTAGAGTTGCAGGCGATACCGTGACGCTGTTGGAACTCGGCGGGTGCACCATCAAGGCGATACAAGCCGGCAATGCAACCTATGCGGCCGCCGCGCCCGTTACGCAGACCTTCGAGATCAAGCTGTTCTAGAGAGCACATACACTGAACCCTTTGCCCTATGAATTTCTGTTTCGCATGGCGCGGTTCTGGTTCAATGCTGGACAAGGGTTAGAGCCGCGCGTCGACGGCCGTCAGTTCACGCGTCCGGCAGACCGGCGCACGGGACACGGGCAGTCTGCTCATCGTGAGCGAAGTGGCCCTCGCGACCATGCTGCTCATTGCCGCGGCGGTAGCCACTAGAAGCACGCTGCGGTTGCTGCACCTGGAACGCGGTACCGATCCGCACAACGTGCTTACTGCGCAGCTTTGGATGCCTGAGTCGCGGTACCCCACCGGAGCGGCGGAGCGGCATTTCGTGGATCAGGTGCTGGAGAGATTGCATGTATTGCCGGGCGTAGCGGGTGCGTCGGTGGCGAATTATCCGCCGCTCGGCCTCCTCGGCATTTCCGTTGATTTCGAAATCGAAGGCCGGCGGACGCCGGCACTGGGCGAAGCCATGACGGCGCGGTTCCGGATCGTCGATCTCGAGTTCTTTCGTACCATGCGCGAGCCGCTGGCGAAAGGGCGCGCTTGTGAACTGGGCGATGCGGATGAAACGCGCGGCGTAGCCATCGTTTCGGAAGCCTTCGCGCGGCGCTTCTTGCCGGCGAAGATGCGATCGATAAACGCTTTCGGCCGCATTTCCCGGGGGCGACGCGTTCTGGTATCCGCACCTTGAACGGCAGGGAAGAACTGGCCCGGGATCCGTTCCCGGCTGACGGCTTTCTCTTGGCCCGACCCACGGGCCGTAACGCTCTTCTCCAAAGACTGCGCGCTGTCTGGCGAGACATCGTCGCCGATGTTGGTATCAACACACGGATTGTCCCGCACCAGTTGCGGCACTCCTATGGCACAGAGATGACCCGTGCAGGTGTCAGTTTACCCGCCGTAATGAAGTTACTCCGACACATCGAGCCGGAGATGACGATGCACTACCTGGAGGTCTCCCTCCTGGACTTAGAGCGCGAGTTTCATCTGGCTCGCTCTCAGCCCCGCCATCTGGTACCCACCTCGCAGTTCCCTGCCTCAAGCAGTTCTGCCCAAGCAAATCTCGCCGGCCTGCTGGATTCCTTGCACGTCGCTCAACACGTTCTAGAGATGTTCCGTCGTACGCTTCCCCAAGGCCCCTAGCACCGTCTTTTGCGCCGCATCGCCAATCGGCTCGCCAAGATCGCTGCCGAAACGCGAAAACTCAAGCGGGGGTAGAGAAGTCGGCACAGATTGGCTGGATAAGCGGTGTTATCGTTAGCTGTTTGCGATACGGGCGAGCTTGAATCGATTGGCGTCCGCGCTGGATTCTACTTGCACTTCCCTTTATGCGACCCTCAATCTTGGCGGGGACTCCCACCAAAGGGTGAGACAATGCCGACAGTGCCGCGGTTTACTCGTGCCGGAGGGCCACCAGCGGGTCCACACGGGTGGCGCGGCGCGCCGGAATGTAGCAGGCGGCCAGCGCCACCAGCATGAGCAGCAAGGTCACCGCGATGAGCGTGACGGGGTCGCCGGGTTTCACATCGTACAGCATCGCGCCGAGCAAGCGCGTGACAGCCAGAGATGCCGCGAGGCCGATGCCTATGCCCACGGCAGCCAGCGCCACGCCGTGGCGCACCACGCGCCGCAGGACCTGTCCCGTTGGTGCGCCCAGTGCCACGCGAATACCGATCTCCCGGGTCCCGCGCGTCACCTCGTGAGACAGCAGGCCGTAAAGCCCGATGGATGCCAGCAGCAGCGCTGCTAGGCCAAACAAGCTGGAGAGTCGCGCTACGAGCCGTTCCTGAAGCAGCAGTTGATCGATATGCTGCTCCTGTGTTTTTGCATTGACCACCGGTATGTCGGTGCCGACCTGCCGCACGGCTGCACGCACGTCCGGCACGAGCGCAAGCGGATCCCGGCTGGTGCGCAATTCGAAGGATCCCCCGGCAGCGCTGGGGACATATATCGTGGGACCGATCTGCCGCCGGAGGCTGTCGTATTTGATGTCGCGCACTACACCCACAATTTGCCACCCGGCTCTGGGTGTGCCGTCCGGGTCTTCACTCGGATCCGGAGCGTAATCGCCGAAGGGCTGCCCCAGCGGGTTGCCTTTCGGAAAATATGCACGGATGAATGATTCATTGACAATCGCCGGCACCAAGACCTGCGCTGCGACTTTCGGATCGGCGTCCGCCTTTGCGGCTAATTCGTATTCCTGCGGCTCGAATTTGCGGCCGCGCTGCATGGGGATTCTCATAGTTTCAAAGAACTGCGGGCCAACCGGGAAAAAGTCCGCGCTAACTCTGGCTTTGGCATCAGTGCCAGGCAAGTGGAAATCGGTACTCCAGAGGCTTCCGCTCAGCAGCACCATATTCGAGTAACTGACCGAGAGCACGCCGGGAATGGCGGCGAAACGATCGCGAAGGTCGCGATTGAATCCGGCGAGCCGCTCGCCTTTGTAATGTTTCAAGGTCGCATCGACGTCGAAAGTCAGCAGGTTGTCGGTAGCGAAGCCCGGATCGAGATGGCGCAGGTTTTGGAGCGTGTGTACGACCATGCCGGATCCCACCAGCACGACTACCGTAAGCGTGACCTGGGTCACGACCAGGATATTGCCCAAGCGGAAATGGCCCTGGCGGGCGTTGATGGCGGCGGCACCGTCCTTCAACGCCGGCGTCAGATCGATGCGCATGGAGCGAATTGCCGGAGCCAGGCCGAACAAGATCCCTGTGAGAATCGCGGCTGCCAGCGTGAACCCAAGAACCCGCCAGTCCGGGTCGGCTGAGAGCCGGATCGCATTGTTGTTATTGTTGACGACAAAATCCATTAAACGCGCGGGCTCCCCAAAAGGCCAGCAGAATACCCAATCCGCCGCCAAGAATGGAGAGCGTGACACTCTCGGTGAGTAATTGGCGCACCAGCCGGCCGCGCGCGGCGCCCAAGGCCAGCCGGACGGCGATCTCTTTTTGTCGCGAGACGGCCCGCGCCAGCAGCAGACCGGCGATATTGGCGCAGCCGATCAATAAGACCAGCCCGACCGCGATCATCAACACGTACAACAGCGTCGAGAGTCGGCCCCGGATGCCCGTCAAGCCTGTCTGTGCCGGTTCCAACGTGATCGAGGGCGCGTCACTGGCCTTTGCCAGGGGTTTTTCCGCATGCATCAGGTTGTTCAGGAATAAAGCGGTGAGCTGGCTCTCGGCCGATCCGGCCGAAATTCCCGGTTTCAAACGGCCGGCGGCGACAATCCAGAAAGAGCCGGCATCCTCCTGCGTCTGAGTCCACGCAAAGAACTGCTGGAGATTGCGGCGCTGAATCAGCGGCACCGAAAGATCGCGGACATTGCCCGGTGTTAGATAGGCGAAGGATTCCGCCGCCACACCGACCACCGTGAACGGAAGCCCGTTCAGGTCCATTGTCGTTCCGAGAATGGTGCGGTCGCCCCCAAACTGGCGTTTCCAATAACCGTGCTGAAGGACGACTACAGCCGGGGCGCCCGGAGCGTTGTCAGACGGCAGAAACACGCGTCCGAGTTCAGGCCCCACACCGAGTGTGCGGAAATAATCGCCCGAGACATATTGTCCGTTGGCTTGATGCACAGCGCCAGTCCCGCTGACGGTGATGCTCCCGGCTCCCGCGAACTCCGCGAGGCTCGCAAATGGTCCATGCTCCCGGACATCATCGAGGAAAGGTTTGGAGAGCGAGCAGCCGCTGTTGATGCAATCTCCATAGGAACTAAAACCATGGACACCCAGCTTGCCGCGCGCGTTCCATTTGAGCAACATCAGATGCTCGGGATCGCGAATCGGCAATGCTTTGAACATGACCGCGTTGATGATGCCGAATATGGCGGTGTTCGCGCCGATGCAAAGCGCCAGCGTAAGCACCGCCACGGCGGTGAAGCCGGGATTCCTCGCCAGCACGCGCAGTCCATAAAGGATGTCGCGGCCCCAGCCCGCCAACAGTGTGACTTTGCCGTGCGCACGAAGGGCGCGGTCTTCAACGTTATGCTGCCAAATCGTCATAGCCGATTCCTTTCCTCGCTGCGCTTCCTCCAGCTCATGCGCCAGGGCGTCCCAATCGCCGATGTGCCGACGCGCGATATCGCCGGCCCGCTGCTCGCTTGCGCCCAGCCGGAGCGCTTCGGTGTACGCGTCCTCCAACTGGCGCGCGAGTTCTTCGACAATCTCCGCTTCGCGCTCGGGACGAAAACCCCGCAGGCGCAGGTTCCGTCGGACATGTGCGGGCCAATCAAGCATGGCTGGGCCGCACGATCTGGTTGATGGTGGCCACGAATTCGTCCCAGGCGCTGCGCTGGGCCTTCAGAAATTTGCGGCCCGCGAGCGTCAGGCGGTAACAACGGCGGCGGCGCTCGCCCGCCTTTTCAAGCCAGCGCCCGGTGATCAGGCCGCGATCTTCGAGTCGGAACAGGATGGGGTAGAGCGATCCGATACGAAAGCGGATCTGGCCTTTGGATCGCTCCTCGATGAGTTTGCCGAGGTCGTAGCCGTGGCGCGGGCGGGCTTCCAGCAGCGTCAGAACCAGCAGCTCGGCGCTGCCCTTGCTCAGGTCGCGATTGAACATAATCTTTAGGGAATTATACTTCTGTGACGTATACGAGGTCAAGACGTTAGGTCGGCGGCCTCATATCAGGCAATATCGCCGGCTATTCTGCTCCTTGTGTGGTGCGCTACTGGCATTGGAGAGCTTATAGCGTTAGGCGGCTGCCCGCCGCTTACCAAACCCTGCACGCCGGCTCGTGCACCATGGGCTGGCCCTGCCTGCAGGCGAAGGCCTTCTGGAATTCCGGCATGTTCGAAAGCGGCCGGTCCACACGGAACTGCGGCAGGGAATGCGGGTTGGTGGTGACCTGGTTGCGCGCCGCCTCTGGGCGCTCATCCGCGCACCAACTGAACGCGTACGAGAAAAAGAAGCGCTGGCGCGCCGTGAGACCGTCGGCTTCCGGCGTGTCCAGCGATTTGCCTTGCGCCTTGTAGATGTTCTCCAGCGCCAGCATGGCCAAATGGATGCCGCCGTTGTCCGCAGTATCTTCGCCAGCGGTCAACTCGCCCTTCTGCGTGACGCCGTACTCCGGAATTTTCTGCGAGTACTGGGCCACGATGCACTTGTCTTTCTCGTCATAACGCTTCGCATCTTCGGCGGTCCACCAATCGCGCAGATTTCCCTGGGCGTCGAACTTGCGACCCTGGTCGTCGAAGCCGTGGATCGCTTCGTGGCCGATGACCATGCCGGTAGCGCCCAAATTGGAAGCGTCGTCCTGATCGAGGCCGAATAGCGGGAGCTGCAGAATTCCGGCCGGGAAATTGATGGTGTTCATCTGCGGATTTTCATAGGCGTTGATGGTGGCGGGCGTCATGTCCCATTGCAGGCGATCAATGGGCTTGCCGATCATGTGAATCTGCCGATGCAATTCGAAGGCGTTGGCGGCATTCAGGTTGGCCAGGAAGTTATCCGGCACTATCTTTGCCGCACTGTAATCGATCCATTTATCCGGATAACCAATCTTCTGCAGCGTGGAATCCTGTTTGATCAGCGCCTCCTTCTTGGTTTGATCGCTCATCCAATCTAGTTGCTTGATCTCCACGGCCAGTGCCTGGCGGATCTGGTGCACCAGCTCATTGGCCCGCCGCTTGCTCTCGGGCGGGAAGGCGATGTTTACATAGGCCTGGCCCAGTGCTTCGCCGAGCAATTGGTCCGCGGAGGATACGCAGCGCCGCCAAAGCGGCAACATCTGCGGCGTGCCCGAGAGAGCCGTGCCGAAGAAAGCGAAATTGGCCTTTTGAAAATCGCCACCGAGATACCCTGCCGCCGCATGAATATTCCACCAGCGAAGATACGTTCGCCACTCCGCCGCCGAGCGTGTCTTGATCTGCTGCTCCAACGCGCCCAGGAAGCCCGGCGTGGTTACGATATAGAACGGGACGGCCGGCGCGCCCACCAGCTTGAAATACTCGTCCCATCCGAAATCCGGGACCGCGGTCTTTAACTGTTCGAGCGTACGCTTGTTGTAGATCTTCACCGGATCGCGGCGGGTGACGTTATCCATCGAAGCCTTGGCGAATGCGGTTTCCATGTCCATCACTGTGTGGGCCTCCGCGGCGGACCGGGCCGCCGGGTCGCCGGCCAGCTCGAACATGTTCTCTACGTGCTTTACGTACTGGTCGCGCAATTTTTGAAAGCGATCAGCCGATTCCAGGTAGTAATCAAGCGATGGCAGCGCCATGCCGCCTTGGTCAATGCCGGCCACCATCTTGCTGGCATCCTCGAGATCCTGCGTGGGGCCGAACCCGAACAGCGGAGCCTTGGTGGAATTATCGTCGCCCTGCCAGACGGCTGAGAAATTCAGGTGAAGGTAGGCGGTCAGCCGGGCAAGATCCTTCGACGATTCGAGCGCATCGATGGTCTTCAAATCGGATTGCAGCCAGGACTTGCCACGTGCATCGCGCCCGGCCTCGTCCATGCAACTCTGCCAGAAATCACCGATCTGGCGCTCGCTGCCGTGGGCCTGCTTGTCGCTGGCGGCCTTCTCCATGGCATTGCGCAGAATGGTCTGGTTGTAAAGATACAGCGGGAGGATCACGCTCGAGGCCGGCAGATCGGGCGGAATGGGATGGGCCGCAATCCATTTCGAGCAGGTGTACTGATAGAAGTCCGTGCATGGGTCCTTCGTCTTATCAATCAGCGAGGGATCGAACTTCTCTAGCTTAGGAAGCTCGGCCGAGGCGCCATCGGCGGGCGGCGCCTGGGCTAGCGCGGATGAACACAGAATCAGTGATAGACAGCCAACGACGCAACGACCCGTCATGCAGCACCTCGAATCTGTTCAGTATATCGCCTGGCCGTTCATGACGGCTGTAAACGCGGTCTTTGGTGGGTCAGCAGGACACACGCTCGCGCGCCTTAATTCGTCATATCGGCGTCTAATGGGGCTGCTTGGCAGCCGCCGACGCCGCCCTATAACGTGAGGATTTATGGTGTCCGCAAGAACCCATATATCACATTTATCACATTGTTCGCGCGTCACTGATGCT
>Ga0302325_10008429_pt1 | contig 22635 bp, 17 predicted proteins | sample Palsa_T0_2_FD_201948 | JGI IMG/M metagenome (GOLD analysis project Ga0302325, IMG submission 201948) | Peat permafrost microbial communities from Stordalen Mire near Abisko, Sweden - Palsa_T0_2 | ecosystem: Environmental > Terrestrial > Soil > Palsa > Peat permafrost | place: Sweden: Abisko...
GCTGCTGGGCGACCTGATGATGTTCATCTTGTTCAGCGTCGAGCACCTCGCCTTCGGCGTGGACGATAACGGCAGCGGCTTCACCGCGGCGGTGGCCAGAGCCGGTGGCTGGCACCGGGTGCTGCCGCTGCTCATCGGGGGCGTGATCGGCGGTGTCGCCTGGTATGTGCTGCGTCGTTTCACGCCCGGCCGCAAGTCCGAGGTCGACGAGGTGCTGTGGACCGGTGACGGGCGGCTGTCCGTGCTGCGGAGCTTCGGCACGTCCGTCATCTCCGAGGTTGTCATCGGCCTGGGCGCATCACTGGGACGTGAGGCGGCGCCCAAGCTGATGGGGGCAGTCTCCGGCAGCGTCGCGGCCGGATGGGCGGGGCTTACCCCCGCTCAGCGGCGGCTGCTGGTCGCCTGCGGCGGCGGCGCCGGGCTGGCGGCGGTCTACAACGTGCCGCTCGGCGGAGCGCTGTTCACCGCCGAGATCCTCGTCGGCTCGATGAACCTGCCTGTCATCCTCCCGGCGCTCGCATGCTCGGGTATCGCCACGTTCGTCGCATGGATCTATCTGCCGCAGCAGGCGACCTATGCCGACATCCCGTCGTACGCCTTCGCTCCCCGCCTGCTCGTCTGGGCTGTCCTGCTCGGGCCGGTGGTCGGCGTCTTCGCCGCGGGCTACATACGGCTGATCGGCTGGGTGTCGCACCACCGCGTCAGGGGCGCATGGGCGGTCGGTGCCCCGCTGGCGGCCTTCGCGATCCTGGCTGTCATCGCCCTGAAGTACCCGCAGCTCTACGGCAACGGCAAGGGCATGGCCCACGACGCGTTCCTCGGGCTCGGCAGCCTCGGCCTGCTCGCAGCCCTGAGCGTGCTCAAGCCCTTCGTCACTGCGCTGTGCCTGAGCAGCGGCGCATCTGGCGGCCTGTTCACCCCGGTGCTGAGCACCGGGGCCGTACTCGGCGGATTCCTCGGGCTCGCCTGGGGGCACCTGTGGCCAGGCTCGCCCGTGGGGGCCTACGCGATGATCGGCGCCGCGGCGATGATCGGTGCCGGCATGCAGGCTCCGCTGGCCGCACTGGCACTGGTCCTCGAACTCACGCACAATGGTTTCGCCCTGATGGTCCCGATGGTGGTCGCAACCGTGATCGCCACCGCGGTGACGCGGTGGATCGACGGATACTCCATCTACTCGGCACGGCTCAGCGCCCCCGCACCGGTCGACGTCTGACCGTCCGGGTAAGGTCGCGACGACCTAGTCGCGGCCACCCACCTGGAACTTGCGCCGTCCTCGGAGCTCGGCACGCAGTCACGCTCGCCGGCGATGACCTGCTATGCGGCTGGAGCTGTCTACCTCTGCCGCTGTCCGGGCCGCCGTGCTCGCCGGTTCGGCCCCCGCCCTGCTCAGCCGCCTTGCGGTGTCCGATGACATCGCCATGGGCCGCCTGCAGGTGGTGCCGGTCAGCGAGCTCGACCTGCGGCGCGATCTTCGTGCGATCTGGCTGGGCGGACGGACGCCGCCCGCGGGAGCGGTACGCGATCTGCTCGGTCACATCGGATCGATCACGGATGGAGGGAAGTCTCCGGCTGCGCCCGGCCGGGCCTTGAGCCACGAGCCTTCACAGCGGGATGCACGCCTGGGCCATGGCCCGCCGGGCCGCGGCGAGAATGGCTGACTAGCCTAGCGGGCGGTTACCTGAACCCGTGCCCAGGAGTTGTTAACGTATCCCTTCGGGTTCCACAGGTGAACGGGGGACTCGGGCTGCGCGGCGGCTGAGGTGTCCCAGGCTCTCGCGATGATCTCAGTCTGCCCGGAGGGGACGTCGATGACCGTGCGCCACTGGCGCCACGCCCAGGGACCAGCGTCCTCGCCCAGGTCGGCTTGACGCCAGCTACAGCCGCCGTCTGCGGATACGTCCACCCGGGCGATGCCACGGTCGTCTCCGGCGAAGGCATAGCCGGTAACCTCGGCGGCCCCGGCAGTAAGGGCGGCCCCGTCGCCAGGGCGCAGGATGTCGGCGTTGACGGCGACGGCGCCGAGGGAAAGGCCGTCACCGGGCCCGGCGGCAGCTGGGTCCGCTTCCGCGGGCAGCAGCCGGTACGCGGTGGCCTGGAAGTAGTTGCCGGACGGATGATCCTGGAGGGTGATTCGCTCGACCCACTTGACACTGCGCGCGCCGATGTAGCCGGGGACCACCACCCGGACGGGGCCGCCGTGCACGGAGGGAAGCGGCTGCCCGTTCATCGCCCAGGCCAGGAGTACCTCTCCGGCCAGGGCCTTCGCGCGGGGGACCGAGCCGCCATAAGACTGGGGCGGGTCAGCGATCTGGGAAATATCCGGCGCGGCGAAGGCCACATGGGCCGCTTCTTCGCGCGGCCGGACCGCGCGGAGGACCTCGGCGAGGCTCACGCCCGTCCACTCGGCGGTGGAGGTCGCGCCGGGTCCCCACGGGGCCTCGCCAGGGATATCCCGCACCTTGATCAGGCCAGCGCGGCGGTTGCCCGCGCATTGCAGGGTCACGGTGAGTGTCCGCTGCGCGAACTGGCCGCGCAAGTCGTCCAGGGACAGCTCCAGGTCGTGTTCGACGAGGCCGCCGACTCTCAGCCGCCATTCCTGCGGATCAATGAACGGGATCGGGCCGTGGTTGCGGCCGTAGAACGAATCGATCGGGGTCAGCATCCGGTCCGCGAGCGCGCCGCGTGACGGCTCAGCGTTATACGGGTCAGCCTCATGAACGATCATGTCGTCCCGTTTGCCCCACAACCCCATGACTAGCTCCCTCTGCCTACTGTCCAGCTCGTATCCCGCTCGCGGGTGCAGCTGCCACGGATCTCAGGATCCGGCTGTCATTCAAGGACGCCGGACGCGCCTCGACTCACCCCGGCCGCAACAGGCTCCGCTGTCCGATCCTCTCGCGCCTGCGCTCATCGCTCCTACCCGGATGGCACGCTGCCGAACTTCCGAGAGCAAGCCCATCGTCATTACGGTCACCTGAGCGCCACCGCATGGCCAGAGCGGCGCCCAGTTCAGGCCGCTGACGGCACTTTGCTCCGCGGACCGCTAGGCGAGCGCACCGTGAACCACTACAGCTTGTACGCAGCGTTCACCCGGCAGGTGAGGAATACGGGCTGTTCACCGGATTCCGACCGCTGGGCACCATGCCGCCGACCTCGCCTTTCATTCCGGTGCGCTGCTGATCTTCGGCCAGCCAGACGGGAACGGAATCTTCGCAGATCGCGTGTTGCTGCCGTTATTTACGGGATTTCCGATTCCACTGGACAGGTCGATACCCAGGTGGAAGGGGTCAGCTCTCATCGTCACGTCGCAGCTTTCAGGAGTGGCCGCGGGAGGGCTGGCGGCCTGGGCTGAGCGCACAGGGCGGCGTCGTGCAGCACAGCCCGAGAACGGGGGGCTGCGGTTCGCGTTCTACGGGCGGGTATCGACCGAGGACTACCAGGACCCGGTGACATCACGGGCCCGGCAGTACGACCAGGCCGGGGCGCTGGTGGTCGGGCACGGACAGATCGTCGCGGAGTTCTTCGACATCGGCCAGAGCCGGACGCTGGCCTGGGCGCGCCGCCCGCAGGGCCGGCGCTCTCGTCGCCGAGCTAGCCGACCCGGAACGGGGCTGGGACGCGGCGGTGATCGGGGAGTACGAGCGGGCCTTCTACGGGAGCCAGTTCGCTTCGATGGCGCCGCTGTTCGAGCACTACGGGATCCAGCTGTGGACTCCCGAGGTCGGCGGCCGTGTCGACTTCGGCGCCGAGGATCACGAGCAGACGATGATGGCGCTGGGCTTGCAGTCCAAGCGGGAGATCACCCGCACCAGGATCCGGGTCCGCACCGCCATGGCCGCGCAGACCAGGGAATAAGGCCGTTACCTCGGCGGCCGACCGCCCTACGGGTACCGGCTCGCCGACGCCGGCCCTCATCCGAACAAGGCACATGCGGCGTGGGGCCGGCGGGCGCGCCGGCTGGAGCCCGACCCGCAGACCGCGCCACAGGTGGCGTGGATCTCCGCAAAGCGACTGGCCGGGCGCAGCATGGCCCGGATACCCGCGCGCTCAACGACGCCGCAGTCCCGTGCCCGTCAGCCGCGGATCCGGAGCGTAACACGCATCGCACCGGCAACACGTGGACGCTTCACACGGTGCGGGCGAAGCGGTCGAGTCCGCCCGTGCCTTGCACCTGCTCGCACCATCAGCCCACTCGCGCTGACGCAGGCAACCTTCCGCACTGGGCGGTCAGGAATCGTCCGGATCGTGCGTCGGCCGCCCATTCTGACGGCATCCAGGCTCACGGCGTGACCAGCTCATGCAGCGAACCACAGTCGCGACTGTACGGGATCTGCGGACGCGGTCACCTGGGCGAGACGATGCGCTCCGCGTTCCCGCCCTGCATGCTGAGCCGCGCGGAGAGCACACCTCCCTGACGGGGCGCTCCCGGATCAGGCCACGCTGCGCGGCAAGCTCGCCGGCATCGAGGCACTCGGGCTTGAACCGCTCGAAGTGCACCGCCTGCCGCCCTGGCGCCGAATTCGTCCGAATCGGACGAGGCAGGCTCATCCGGCTGAGGACCAGGCTCAGCTCATGCTGATAGCAGATCGCCGAGGTGGTTTCGTTCAAGGCGCTGGAGTGCCTGGTGACGCTGCTCGCTGGCCACAATGAAGCGCCCAGGCCGGGAGTGAGGGCCGGCCATTGGCGGCGGTCATCACCCGGGCAGCCGGGCCTGGATGCGATCTGACGAGCCACTCACCTGAAAGGAGATCACGATGGGCCTGTCATGGCAGCAGGGACCGCTAGCCCCGGGAGCGGTCGGCAGATTCCTGGTTCCGGATCCACTGCCCGCGCGGCTGCTGTACGCCGAGCCGCTGCGACGGCGGATGCGCGTCCGGTTCGGGGACACGTGGATTGCTGACAGCGAGGACGTCGTGCTGCTGCACGAGCCCGGTCATTACCCGGTGGCCTACTTCCCGCTCGGCGACATCGCCGGCGGCGTGCTGGAAGACAGCCAGCGCACGACCAGCCACCGCGACCTGGGGTCTACGTCCTGGTACACCGTCCGGGCGGGGGAGCAGAGTAAGGCGCGGGCGGCGTGGCAGCACACTGAGCTGCCCGATTACGCAGGCGAGCTGAAGGGGCGGGCCGCGTTCGCGTGGCGGGCGATGGACGCCTTCTATGAGGAAGACCAGCGGATCGTCGGGCACGCTGCCGACCTTTACCACCGGATCGACATCCGCCCGACCAGCCGCCACCTGGTGGTCCGCGGCGGCGGCCGGGTCGTCGCGGACACGACCTGTCCGCTGGCGTTGTATGAGTCCGGGTTCGCGCCCCGCTGGTACGTGCCGCGCGCCGACGTGGACGAGTCCGCGCTCACTGCCGTGGAGGTGCAGACGTTCTGCCCGTACAAGGGGCTGTGCAGTTACTACGACATCGGGGATGCCCGCGGGGCCGCCTGGTCCTACCTGAGTGCCTGGCCCGAGGTGAGGCGCGTGGCCGGCTTCGTCTCGTTCGAGGCGGACAAGGTCGAGGTGACCCTGGACGGAAGGCGCATGCAGCCGGAGCCGGGCCAGAGCGTGATCCCGCACGGCGTGGACCGTGACCTGAGCGTCGACGAGGCGCCCCCGGGCGGCCAGCTGTGACCACCGGCAGTCCGGCCGCGGCAGCAGTCCAGGCCACGGGACGAAAATCGCGGGTCCCGGTGCTGCTGTCGGTGAATGCCGGGCTGCCGCATGATGTTGCCTGGGAGGGCCATACCGTCCACACCGGAGTGTGGAAGTATCCCGTGGACGGCCCGGCGATGGTGCGCCGGCTCAATATCGACGGCGACGGGCAGGGCGACCTGGCGGGGCATGGCGGCGAGATGCGGGCCGTGCTGGTCTACCAGATCGATTCCTACCGGCACTGGCAGCGGCACTTCGGGCGCGACGACCTCGGCTACGGGCAGTTTGGGGAGAACCTCACCGTCGACGGCCTGCCCGACGACGAGGTGTGCATCGGCGACCGGTACCGCATCGGCGAGGCGGAGTTCGAGGTGACCCAGCCCCGGGTCACGTGCTACCGGGTCGGCATGCGCCTCGGCGAACCAGAATTGCCCGCACTGCTCGTCTCGCATCACCGGCCCGGTTTCTACATGCGGGTCATCCGCGAGGGGCACATCCAGGCCGGCGACGAGATCGTCAAAACCTGGTCAGGGCCCGGCGTGGTGACCGTGGCCGACACCGACGCACTTCTGTACCTGCCGCACAAGAACCCCGCCAAGCTGCGGCTCGCGCTGGAGGTCCCCGCGCTGAGCCCTGGCTGGCAGGGATCATTCCGCGAACTGCTGCAGGCCGCCGAGGCCACTGAATCCCCCACCGCGCCGCCCGTACCCGCCGGACCTGCCTGGCCCGGGTTTCAGCCGCTGCGAGTGACCAAGATCGTTCCCGAGTCCGAGACGGTGTCATCGATCTATCTCGCGGCCGCGGACGGCACTGAACTCCCGGCCGCGAAGCCGGGCCAGTACCTGACCGTGCGGGTCCCCGGCGCTGGCCAGCCCGCCCCGGTACGCAGCTACTCGCTGTCGTCTACGCCCGGCGCCAGCTTCTACCGGATCAGCGTCAAGCACGAACCGCACGGCATCGTCAGCGTCTATCTCACCACCCAGCTGACGGCGGGGACGGATCTCGAAGCCGCCGCGCCGCACGGCGACTTCGTCCTCGACGAGGACGATGACGCCCCGGTCCTGCTGCTGTCGGCGGGCATCGGCGTGACGCCGGTGCTGGCCATGCTCCACGAGCTCGCCGCCACGCGCAGCCAGCGCGAGGTCTGGTGGCTCCACGGCGCCCGCGGGCCGCGCGAGCACCCGCTGGCCGCGGAGGCACACCACCTGGTCGCCTCGCTGCCGCATGCCAGCGAGCACGTGTTCTACAGCGCGGCCACCCCGGCGGAGCGGTACCGCATGCACGCGCAAGGCGGGCGGCTGGACAAAGACCATCTCGCGGCCCTCGGTCTTCCGGCCGGCGCGTCCGCCTACATCTGCGGCCCTAATGCGTTCATGACCGCGATAAGCGATGCCCTGGCCGGGCTGGGCATAGCTCCGGGCCGCATTCACACCGAGCTGTTCGGTGCCCGGGAGCGGATCAACCCTGGCATCACCGGGGCTACCGTCCGGCCGCCCCACCAGCCGCCAGGACCGCCCGGGAACGGCCCGCTGGTGACCTTCGCGCGCAGCGGGATTGCCACCCCGTTCCCCGGCGACAAGCGGAACGTGCTCGAGCTGGCCGAGGCCTGCGACGTCCCCACCCGCTGGAGCTGCCGAACCGGCGTCTGCCATACCTGCGTGACGCCGCTGCTGTCCGGTGACATCACGTACGGGCCGGATCCGCTGGAGCCTCCCGCCGACGGGCAGGTGCTCATCTGCTGCTCCCGGCCGGCCACCGAAATTGTCCTCGATATGTAAAGCAGCACAGGAGGAGCCATGCCCGATACCCCAGACAGCAGCGCCTGCCGCAGCCTGGCCGGTGGCTGATGGACTACAAGATCGAGGTAATCACGCTGGCCGTGACCGATGTCGACCGGGCCCTGGAGTTCTACACGCAGCAGGCCGGCTTCACCCTCGACGTCGACTACCATCCCGCCGCCAGCTTCCGCGTGGTCCAGCTGACACCGCCGGGCTCCCCCTGCTCAGTGCAGGTCGGCGTCGGGCTCACCGACGCCCCATCCGGGTCGGCGCGCGCCACCTGCCTGGCCGTCACCGACATCGAGGCCGCCCACCGCGAGCTCACCAGGCACGGAGTCAAGGTCAGCGACATCCGGCACAAGGCACCCGTCGAGGACTGGAAGGGCGGCTGGGAACCGGGTCCTGACCCGCAGCGTCGCGACTATGCCAGCTTCGCCGACTTCGCCGACCCCGACGGCAACATCTGGGCCCTCCAGGAAATCGGGCACCGGGCGTCATGAGGACGCGAGCCGGCATGCTGGCACTGCGCGAGGATGCGGCAGCGGCACATATCGTCCCTGGACATGTGAGAGGCAGAAAGCCATGACAGCGCAAGCCCGGTCGCCGGGGACGCCGGGCGATGAGCGCATGGCATCTGCGGAGGTCTCTGAGCCCAGGCCCGATCCGGTCGCCATCAGCCCAGCCATCGGCCCGCTACCCACGATCTACGTCCCGCCCCGAGGCGAGGCAGGCAGCACCAGGCTGCTGTGGCGGGCCACCGCCCGGTCCGCGCGCCGCGCGGGCGGCTGGGCCACGCGCCACCTGAGGTCCCCGCGCCTGCTGCGGCCTGGCCGGTGACCGGTGGACGGCGAACTTGAGGAAGGAGCATGTGATGGACGTTGACGTCGCCGTTCTGGGGGGCGGTCCGGCGGGCTATACCGCCGCGATCCGTGCGGCCCAGCTCGGGGCGCGCGTGGCGTGCATCGAACGCGAGCCAGAGCTGGGGGGGACATGCCTGCGCATTGGCTGCATCCCGACGAAGGCATGGACGCAGACGGCTTTCGCGCTGAAGCAGGCCGAGGAAACATTCGGCAAGCTCGGCGTCAGGCTCGGCAAGCCGGACTTCGACTTCCCTGCGGCGAACGCGTGGAAGGCCGCGGCCGTGAGGCGGATGACCAGGGGCGTGGCGTTCCTGTTCAAGGCCAATGGTGTCGAGTGGATCAGGGGCACGGGAACGTTCACGGATGCACGCACGGTCACGGTGGACGGCGGGGAGGAGGTGACCTTCAAATCCGCGATCATCGCTACCGGGTCGTTTCCTTTGCGCCCGCCCATCCAGGGGATCGGCACGGACCGCTGCGTCGACTCCGAGGAGCTGCTCGCCCAGACTGAGGTTCCGGGCCGCCTGGTCATTCTGGGCGGCGGGGTCATCGGCTGCGAGTTCGCGTCGATCTTCCAGCGGTTCGGGAGTGAGGTGACGATCATCGAGATGGCGCCGTCACTGCTGCCGCGGGAGGATGCGGACGCGTCGGACGAGCTCGCGAAGCAGTTCCGCAAGCGGGGCGTCACACTGCATCTGAGCAGGCAGTGCACGAAAGTCGACGACTCCGGATCGGAGATCACCATCTATCTCGGCGACGGCGAAACCGTCCGGGCGGACCTGATGCTCGTCTCCGTCGGCCGCGGCCCGCTGGTCGAGGGGATCGGCCTGGGGAAAATTGGCGTCCAGTTTGACGGGCGGACGGGCATCGCCACCGACGCCTGGCGGCGCACAAGCGTGCCGCACATCTACGCTGTCGGCGACTGCGCCGGGCACTGGCAGCTTGCGCACACCGCTTTCCGCGAGGGAGAGGTGGCGGCGGGGAATGCGTGCGGACACGCCGCCACGGTCGGCAACCCCGCCGTCCCGCGGCCGATCTTCACCGACCCGGAGATCGCCAGCGTCGGCCTGACCGAAGCCCAGGCGCGCGAGCAGTATGGCGATGACGTCGCGACGGGGACGTTCCCGTGGATCGCGAATGCGCGGGCCGTGATGCAGAACGAGACGGCCGGCTGGGTCAAGTCGATCCACACGACGCGCGACGGCCGGCTGCTCGGCCTGGTGATGGTCGGACCGCACGTCACCGACATGGTGGAAGCGGGCGTCGTCGCGATCGACGCAGGAGCAGCCATCGAGACCGTCGCCGACGGCATCGCGCCTCACCCAACCCTGTCGGAGGCGATCAAGGGAGCCGCTCTCGTCGCGCTCGGCCGGGCGATCGACGTCCCCAACCACCAGCGTCCCCGCGACCGGGTGACGAACACAAGCTGAGCCACGCCGGCCCGGACCGATCCCGGCCGTCGCCGTCCGGCTGCCCAGCCGCACCTGACAGGAGCAACCATGCCCGACATCCCCGCCGGCCTGCGTTACAGCCCCGACCACCTATGGGCCCGGCCCGGCGCTAACCTGATCCGCGTTGGGGTGACCGACTTCGCCCAGCAGTCCCTCGGCGACATGGTCGAGGTGACCCTGCCCCAAGTCGGTGCACAAGTCCGGGCTGGCGAAGCCTGCGGCGACGTCGAGTCCGTCAAGAGCGTTAGCGATCTGATGGCCCCCGTGACCGGCACCGTCAGCCGGCGCAACGACGACCTCACCGACGCCCCTGAACTCGTCAACACCGACCCGTACGGCCGGGGCTGGATGTTCGAGGTGGAGATCGACACCGCGACCGCCGATCAGCAACTCGCGGGGCTGCTGGACCCTGGCGCCTACCACGAGCTGACCGGCGACTGATGAATTATCAGCTGCAAAGTCGTCACGCTTCCGTGCGCGTCGTGGCGAGGCGGTGGCCTTCTACGCCGAGCGGGCGGGCTTCACCCTGGACGTGGATAACCACCCGCTGCTAGCTTCCGGGATCGTGCAGCTCACCCCGCCCGGCTCGGCCCGGGTTCCTCGCGACGGGGCTCTTCCAGGTCTGACGGCGACGTGCGGCGACGTGGACGGCCAAGCTCGCCGGAGACCGGAAGCCAGTAGTAGCCAAGGAATGCGGTGAATACGCACACGCCGAGTACGGGAAGCAGCGCGCCCAGCACCGTTGCGGTGCCAATCCAAGGAAGCGCGAGCGCAAATCGCCTGCTGATCGACCGCACGCCAGTGTCATCTATCGTATTGGCGAGCAGCCGGCGATCGCGCCGGGCGTACCACCAAATCACGTTGAACAGGCCCGCTGCCACTTCGAACACGATGCCGTGCAGGACAACGGCGGTGCGCTCTCCCTGACCGTCACGAAAAGCATTTGCCAGGACCGAGGCGACAAACGGGAGCACCGCGATGTCCATCAGCAGCACGGTGTTGAGGAACAGCAGCAGCCGGTCCGCATGACGGATGTGGTCGAACAAGACGTGATGATTTGCCCATACCTGCGCGACCAGCATGAACGTGATGATGTACGACACATACGACGGCCAGAGCGCGGCGAGGCCGCGCAGGAGATGCTGGGTGTCCTGCGGCGCGCGAATGTTCAGGACGAGCAGGGTAACGGCAATGGCGATAACCCCATCGCTGAACGCTACGACCCGTGCGGGATCACGCTCGGCTACGCCACCCTCGCGGCGGGACTTGTTAGTCATGGTTACCTCTCCTGGATCACCAGGTGTTGCCGTCCGGGTGCGCGGGGTCGGCGGAGTTAGCGGGTACTGATGGCGCCAATGACGGGGTGCGATCAGCTCGCTGACACTCCTGGCCGGTTCGATGGCGACGCCGCGCCAGGTGTCGCCTGGCCTGGGCAGGGTCGCGTCGACCCCTCGCCGAGGGACTGCTGGGTGAAGTTGGTCATACCGACGCGGATCAGGGACTAGCAAGCCGCCCACCGCGACCAGGGCGAGCGGTCCTTGCTGCCAGGACATCCCCATGGCTGTGCTTCCTTCGGTCAGGTGAGCGGCTCGCCGCCGTCGATGTGCAGGGTCTGGCCGGTGAGGAACGTACTGGTCAGGGCGAACAGAACGCCGCGGGCGATGTCGTCGGGGGTTCCGATGCGCCGGGCCGGGTTGCGGGCGCTTACGTCGGCGAAGTAGTCGGCCTTGCCCTGCTCGCCGAAGGCGTCCCACGCGCCGGTATCGATCACGCCCGGGGAGATGGCGTTGACCCGGATCGGGGCCAGTTCCAGGGCCAGCGAGCGGGCCAGGGTGTCGGCCGCGGCGTTGGTGATGGCCACGCCCATGGTGCCGACGGCGATCTTGGCCGCCGCGACGCCGGAGAAGATGACGAACGACCCGCCCTGGTTCATCCGGGGGGCCAGGTGCTTGGCCAGCATGAGCGGGCCGATCACCTTGGTGTCAAACGACCGCCGGACCGCGTCCCGGTCCAGGTCCGCGATCCGGCCCCGGGCGCGAGCCGACGCGGTGGACACCACGTGGTCCACGGTCCCGAGTCGTTCGCCGAGGGCGGCGATGGATGCTTCGTCGGTGAGGTCGACATGGTCGGTGCTGACACCGGGCTCCCCGTCGTACGCGGCGGGCAGCGCCTCCCGGTCGCGGCCGGCCGCGATGACTTGCGCCCCCTCGTCCCGTGCGGTCAGCACGACCGCTCGGGCAAGCCCGCTGCCGCGCCCCACCACCAGCACGGTACGGTCCTTCAGCAGTCCGGTCACGAGAGTGTCCTGTCAAGGAAGTGGCGGATGGTGCCCGCGGCGGCGTCCAGGTGGCTTTCGAGCAGGAAATGTCCGCCGTCGAGTAGGCAGATCTCGGCGCCTGGCGCGTCGTCGGCGAAGGCGAGGGCGCCGGCCGGGCCGAAGATCTCGTCGTTGCGACCCCAGACGGCCAGCAGCGGCACCCGGCTTGCGCGCAGGTAGGCGTGCAGCTTCGGGTAAAGCGGGAGGTTGCCGGCGTAGTCGGCGAGCAGCTTGAGCTGGACGAGGTCGTTGCCTGGCCGGGACACCTGGGCGAAGTCGTGGTGCCAGGTGTCGGGGCTGACCAGGCTTTCGTCGGGCACGCCGTGCAGGTACTGCCACCGGATGGCCTCCAGGGTCAGGGCCTGGCGGACGGCGGCTTCGGTTTGCGGGCTGTGTTCTTGCCAGTATTCGCGCAGCGGCTTCCAGAAGCCCTCCACGAAGCCGGCCTCGTAGCCGTTGCCGTTCTGGGTGATGATCGCTGTGACCGCTGCCGGGTCGCTCAGGGCGAGCCGCCAGCCCACCGGCGCCCCGTAGTCATGCACGTACATGGCGTACCGGGTGACGCCGAGCGCGCCCAGCAGGCCCCCGGTCAGCCCGGCCAGGGCGTCGAAGGTGTAGCTGAACTCCCCGGCGGCCGGCGCGTCAGACAGGCCGAACCCCAGGTGATCGGGGGCGATCACGTGGTACTGGTCAGCCAGCAGCGGGATGAGGTCGCGGAACATGAACGAGCTAGCCGGGAATCCGTGCAGCAGCACGAGGGCTGGCGCATCTGCCGGGCCCGCTTCCCGGTAGAACAGGCGGCGGCCGTCGACGTCGGCGTACCGGTAATGAACGGCTGGCATGTCTGATCCCTTCACATCGCAGCGAAGGCGCGTATTCCCTCGCCGTACGGTCGTCGGCATTGCACTGCCGCTGTCTTGCGGGCGAGACTTGCAGCAAGCCCTCGAACGAACACAAATCTCGCGCCCGGCAGTATGAGGGCGCCTCACACGATCCGGGGGATTTCCGGCGAGCCGCACGCCGGGAGGGCGTGCGGCTCAGCTGGTGAGGAAGGCTGTCACCTCAGTACGGTGGCAGTCGGCGGACTTCGAGCAGTTCAAGTCCGAGGTCCTCGATTTCGGCAAGTACGCCATACAGTGCTGCCTGGTCCGGCAGCGGTCCGGTCAGCACGGTGTCCGCTCCGCGCGGCTGGGCCTGCAGCGAGGGGAACGCCGAACGCATCATCTCGCCCAGGTGCCCGCGCACCCGTATCGCATACTGCTGCGACTGCGGCCCGCTCTGTCCGCTGGTCACGTGGTCGTCAGTCAACAGACCGGCCAGCCCGCCGACGGTCCTCTCATGATCACAGGCCTCTCCGCCAAGACTCCTCCCCACCCCAGTCCTGCCAGCAGCCTGGGCGCAGGCAGGATGAGCGTGCAACGCACGATTCGGAGGATTCCTGGCGAGGCTCAGCCGTGGGGCGGTGGGCCCGGGGGCAGTGCCGGGGTGGGGATGGGACGAGCAGGCCAGTTCGCGGGCGTGCTCGACGGCTGCGGCGCGCCGGTGCGTCCCCAGCTTCGCGAACACGTTGCGCATGTGGGTCTTGACGGTGCTCACCGAGACGGACAGCTCGGCCGCGATCTCCGGTGCCGACAGGTGAGTCGGCAGGTAGCGCAGCACCCTGATTTCGGTCTTACTGAGCGGCTCGAGCGGCGGCTGCGGCCGGGCGGACCCGCGGTCCAGGGCTGAAGGGGGATCAGTTCGCCGAGGACCCGCGGATAGGCCGGGCGCGGTCGGTGGTGACCTCGGCCGGGATCGTGCCGGCGCGCAGAGTGCGGGCGCACCGGGATCTGCTATGACAATGCGATGGCCGAGTTATTCTTCGCCGCGTTGAAGGATGAGCGGGTCCACCGCACCGAATACCCAACACGTGAGCACGCGCGCCGCGATATTGTGAGGTACATCGAATTCTGGTACAATTCAAAACGTCGGCATTCCGGACTTCAGTGCGGGACCACTGCAAGTCCGAAACGGGGTACTTAGAATGGCGGTCAGCAGCGTGAATTGGCCGCAAATCCGCTGTCCGGAAAGCTCGAGGCAGATCACAGGCTCACGACGCGCCAGGTGGCCTCAGCCAACTCGATCTGCGGCGGGCAGGAAAGGCCGCCCTGGCGCCGCCTGGCAGCCTGGCGACTGCGAGCGAAGTAGTGAAATGACCGCGATGATCAATGACTCCTCTCCCGAAGCGCGCGGCAGGATGACGTCGCGGGAGCGATCTGCCGCGGGGAGGTTGTGAGCGGACGTAGGGCCGCGGTTCTCGCCGCCGTCGGGGTGGCAGTACTTGCCGCGTGCAGCAGCGGCAGCAATTCCGCGATCAACCCTGGAGAACTCGGGACCCTGCCGGCTGCCCATGGCACCCCGGTCAGCGGTGGCACCGTAACGATTGCCGCCAAGCCTGGTCAGATGCCGCTGTGGATCCTGCCGGTCACCCCAACAGCCGACGCCACAACAACCACGGTCCCGAGTTTCGACTACCTGATGTGGCGGCCACTGTACTGGACTGTGAATGGCGTTGAGCCCACCGTTGTACCGTCAATGAGCCTGGCTAAACCCCCCGTCTGGTCTGATGGTGACAAAACTGCCACGATAACTATGAACAATTACAAGTGGTCTGACGGTCAGCGGGTCACTTCACGGGACGTGCTCTTTGACCTTGATCTGATCAAGGCGGCCATCAAGGAAAATGCTGCCAACTGGGCGTGGTACACACCGGGCTTCCTGCCGGACGACATCGCGAGCGCGAGCACCCCGAACGCCAATACACTGGTGATCACCCTCAAGTCAGCGGTCAATCCGGCATGGTTTGAGGAGGATGAGCTAGGTCCCTTGCAGGCGATCCCAAGTCGCGCCTGGGCCAGGGCTATGGCGGGCGGCCCGGCATTGGACTTCACCCGGCCGGCCAACGCCAGGAAGATCTACAACTACCTTGCCGCTGCGTCCAGGTCCCTGCCCACTTACGCGAGCAATCCGCTCTGGCAGACGGTGGACGGCCCCTTCAAGCTGACCTCCTTCGACGAGGCCACGGGCGCGTACTCAATGACCGCGAACGCGGCTTACACCGGTCCACGCGGCGGGGGCAGGATCACCACAGTCCGGGTAGTTCCCTTCACATCCGATGCCGCCGAGCTAAACGCCGTGATAGCTGGCGCTATCGACGTCGGCTACCTCCCACTCGAGGATGCGCCGCGACTGCCAGAGGTAAAACGGGCTGGCTACAACGTGCTCGGCTCCCCGGACTTCGGTTTCAGCGACGTGGTCTATAACTTCCTGGACACCACGGGCGACTTCGGCAAGATCATCGGCCAGCTCTACATCCGGCAGGCAATGGCACATCTTGAAGACGAGAAGGGCTATATTACCGCATTCATGAACGGTGCCGGACAGCAAGCGTTCGGGCCAGTCCCGAAGTTTCCTGTCAGCCCGTTCACCCCGGCCGACGCCACCACCGACCCTTATCCTTTCAGTGTCCCCGCCGCCAGGAAACTGCTTTCTGAACACGGCTGGACGGTGGTGCCAAACGGCACCGACACATGCGGCAAGCCTGGTGCAGGCCCCGGCGAGTGCGGTGCGGGCGTTCCGGCCGGCACTAAACTAGAATTCAGCCTGATCTACGGTACTTCGCCGGGTCTCATCGGCGAGGAGATCGAAGACCTGGCATCCAAGGCGAAGGACGCCGGGATCAAAATCACTCTGTCGCCGAGCAACTTCGACTATATGGTACAAAACTACAATGACATGACTGCGCCAAGCAACGATAGCAAGTGGGCGATGGAAGACTTCGGTTTCTTTACTGATTCCACCTACCCCACCACATTCGGCGTGTTCAACAGCGGTGGACCCGGCGACTTTGGTGGATATGATGACGCCACGGCGAACAAGCTGATAACGGAATCCGTCACCGGTAAAAACCGGGCCGCAGTGGCTGCAGAAGCCTCCTATCTCACGCAGCATCAGCCATCGCTCTTTCAGCCCAACCCGGACACCATCGTCGTGTGGCGGAAGGATATCTCCGGGGAGCCCAGCTCATTCGCCAATCTGACGCAGTACTATGCAACGCCGGAATTTTGGTACTTCATCAAGTGACTGGCCCGTCGGGGCACCGGCCCATCGCCCACTCCGCCCACGTCGGCGGGCCACAGCACGGACGCGCTGCCGCATGGCCGAAGCGTTCGAGGTCGCCGAGCTGCTAAGCGATCCGGCCGGCAGGCGCTGGCTGACACGTTCATGCGATCATGGGCTATGCGGTCGGCCGGGAGCTCGGAGTCCGCTGCCCGCCGCGGCGGGCCTCCCGGTACGGGAGGAGTGATTTCCCGTCCGGGGCTGTGGGAGCGGCTGGGCGGTCCGGCGCGGGTGACCGTAGTGTCGGCGCCGCCGGGTAGCGGCAAGACGGTGCTGTTGCGGTCCTGGATCGCTGAGGTGGGCATGGCCGACCGCGCCGCTTGGGTGTCGGCCGGGCGGGACGAGCGTGATCCGCAGCGGTTCTGGCTGGCGGTGCTGGGCGCGTTGCGCCAGACTTCGGCGGGGTCGGCGCTGGTGCGGGAGCTGACGGCGGCGCCGGACCTGGACGGGTGGGCGATGGTCGAGCGGCTGCTGCAGGACCTGGCGCCGCTAGCAGAGCGGCTGTGGCTGGTGATCGACGACGTGCACGAGCTGGGCTCGGACCGGGCGCAGCGGCAGCTGGAGCTGCTGGTGATGCGGGCCCCGGCGGAGCTGCGGTTCGTGCTGGCCACCCGGCATGACGTGCGGCTGGGGCTGCACCAGCTGCGGCTGGAGGGCGAGCTTACCGAGATCCGCGCGGCCGATCTGCGGTTCAGCCTGGCCGAGGCGCGGCAGCTGCTGGAGGTGGCCGGGGTTCAGCTGCCTGAGCCGACGCTTGCGCTGCTCGTGGACAGGACCGAGGGGTGGGCGGCCGGGCTGCGGCTGGCGGCATTGTCACTGGCCGGACATCCCGATCCGGAGCGGTTCGCAGCGGAGTTCTCCGGCAGTGAGCGGACGGTGGCGGAGTACCTGCTGGCCGAGGTGCTGGAGCGGCAGCCCGAGCAGGTGCGCCGGCTGCTGCTGCGCACCAGCGTGCTGGAGCGGGTCAACGGCGAGCTGGCTGACGTGCTGACCGGGGGCAGTGGCGGGGAGCGGGTGCTGCAGGATCTGGAGAAGGCGAACGCGTTCGTGGTGTCGCTGGACGCGGCGCGGTCGTGGTTCCGCTATCACCACCTGTTCGCCGGCCTGCTGCGGCTGGAGCTGCGGCGCACCGAGCCGGACGAGGTGGCCGGGCTGCACGAGCGGGCCGCGAGCTGGTTTGCGGGGCATGGATTCGCGGTAGAGGCGATCCGGCACGCCCAGGCGGCGCAGGACTGGGAGCTCGCCGCCCGACTGCTGGCCGACCACTGGCCGGGCCTGCACCTAGGCGGGCAGGCCGCGACCGTGCACGCGCTGCTGACAGCGTTCCCCACCGAAGCCCGCGCCGCGGATGCCGAGCTGGCGGCGGTAGCCGCGGCCGATGAGCTGGCACAGGGGTCGCTGGAGGCGGCGGGACAGTACCTGAGGCTGGCCGAGCGCGGGTCCGCGTCGGTGCCGGCTGGCCGGCGCCGGCAGGCGCGGGTGCTGCTCGCGGTGGTCCGGCTGCTGCTGGCCCGCCACCAGGGCAACCTGCCGACGGTGACAGAAGAAGCGCAGTGGCTGCAGGCGCTGCCCGAGGCCCCGGAGGCGGTGCAGCCCGGCCTGGGCGAGGAGCTGCGTGCGCTGGCGCTGGTCAGCCTGGGAATCACCGAGTTCCCGGCGGCAGGCCTCGCGGAGGCACGGCGGCATCTGGAGCAGGGGGTGGCGCTGGCGCGCCGGATCGGGCGGCCCTATCTCGAGTTCACCGGCCTCGCCTACGAGGCGAGGATCGAGGTCATCCCGCTGCCCAGGCAGGCGGCCGGGCGCAGCCGGCAGGCGATCGAGCTGGCCGAGCGGCACGGCTGGACCGGCGATCCGGCCGCCTGCAACGCCTACTACGCACTCGCCGCCGTGCTGGTCTGGCAGGGACGGCTCGAGGAGGCAGAACCCTGGGTGCAGCGCGCTGAGCGTGTCATCAAAGCCGAAGCCGAGCCCGTGGCGGCGCTGGTGATCTACTACGTTCGCGGGCTGCTCGAGCTTGTGCGCGGGCATGACGCCGACGCGCTGGCCGCTTTGCAGGCCGCGGAACGAGTGGCCGGGGATCTGGCCCCCGACCGAGTGACCGGGCCGCCGGCCATACGGGACTCCAGGGCCGCGCCGTCGCAGGGATTGCGCGTGCAGGCCCTGGTGCGTCTCGGCGAGCTAGAGCAGGCCGGGCAGGCCCTCGCCGGGTTGGGCCAGCGGGACCGCGACCACGGGGAGGCGTACATCGCCCTGGCCGTGCTGCGGCTCGCCCAGGGCGACCCGGACGCGGCGACCGTGGCGCTTGCGCCGGTCCTGAACGACTCCGTGCCCATACACGGGGGCTGGCTGATTCAGGCTTTCCTGCTGGAGGCGATCGCCCGGGACACGCTCGGCGATCCGGCCGCCGCCGGACTCGCCCTCGAGCGCGCGCTGGACCTGGCCGAGCCCTCTGGCGTGCTGGCGCCGTTCGTGCTGCATCCCGCGCGGGGCCTGCTCGAGCGCCACGCCCGGCAGCACACCGCGCATGCCGCCCTGATCGCCGAGATCCTCGACCTGCTGGCCGGGAACAGGCCCGCGCCGCCGTCCCCCGAACCGCGGCCGCCGCTTGAGCCGCTCAGTAAAAGCGAGATCCGGGTGCTGCGCTACCTGCCGACCCACCTGTCGGCGCCGGAGATCGCCACCGAACTGTCCGTCTCGCCGACCACCGTCAAGACCCACATGCGCAACCTCTACACCAAGCTCGGCGCGCACCGCCGGGCTGAAGCCGTCGACTGCGCCCGTGCTCTGGGCCTGCTGGCACCCTCCGCGCGCCAGCGCTGACTTAGGCTCAACCCGCGGTCGCGGCCGACGCGCCCGGGTCCCCGAGCAGCTCGCCAGCGACTCCCCGCGCACGGGGACCACGAGGCCATGGTCTAGGCCGAGCCGGCCAAGCTCGGCTCCTGATCCCTGGGTGCGGACGCCAGGTCCGTCGCCAATTATGCAGAACGGACCGGCCGCCTGCGGCCTGCCCACGCTCCCGCCCGCCGGCTGCTGCCGCCGTCAGGTCGTCAGTTTTCCTGTCGGCGACAGGCCAGGATGTCCTGGAGGGCGGGCTGCAGTGGGCGGCGGGTTTCAGCGGGTAGTCAGCGCTCGTGTTCAGCTGGTTTTCCGGTGGTGGGGTGCGTCCTCGGGCCGGAGGGTGCTGACGCCTGGGTGGCACAGGGAGGAGCGGGGGTTGCCATGATGATGACGGGTGCGGCTCGCCCGGCCGGGGGTGGTGATGTGCTGGCTGGATGGGCGCGGAGCCTGGCCGGCCAGGCCGCCGGGCGGAGCCGGGGCTGTCTGCGGTTCGCGTTTTACGGGCGGGTGTCGACCCAGGACTGGCAGGATCCGGTGACGTCGCGGGCGCGGCAGTTGCAGCAGGCGGTGATGCTGGCCGCGGGGCACGGGGGTGATCGTGGCGGAGTTCTTCGATGCGGGGGAGAGCCGGATGCTGCCGTGGACGCGGCGCCCGCGGGCCGCCGTCCTGGTGGCGCAGCTGGCCGATCCGGGGTGGGACGCGATCGTGGTCGGGGGAGTACGAGCGGGCGTTCTACGGCGGCCAGTACGCGTCGATGGCGCCGCTGTTCGAGCACTACGGCATCGGGCTGTGGATGCCGGAGGTGGGCGGCCGGGTCGACTGGCACGCCGAGGACCATGAGCAGACACCTTACGTACATGATCGACATCGCCCTGACCGAGGAGTTTGACCTTAGTCGAGTTGTTCACTTATAGGCACCGGGTGCGCAGCGCTCTTCCGGAGGTCTTCTTTCGCCGCGACTCCCTCTTTGCCGATCCTCGCCAAGTGCTGGGAAGGTGCCACAGCCAGGTTCTAGCTGGGGGCAAGGCCATTCTGGTAAGCGAAGACGACCGCTTGAACCCGGTCGCGGAGGTCAAGCTTGGTCAGCAGGCGAGCGATGTGGGTCTTGACCGTGGTCTCGGCGACGAAGAGCGCGGCCGCGATCTCGGCGTTCGACAGGCCCGTCGCCAGCAGCCTCAGGACTTCCACCTCCCGCCGGGTCAGGTGAGCGACGGCGGCATTCTGGGCAGGCGGGCGCCTGCTTGCGGTGAAGTGCTCTACGAGGCGTCGGGTAACGGCGGGGGCGAGGAGGGTATCGCCATGGCCGACTGTGAGCACAGCAGTGGCGAGCTGCTCGGGCGGCAGGTCTTTGAGCAGGAAGCCGCTGGCGCCAGCACGCAGAGCTTCGTAAACGTACTCGTCGAGGTCGAAGGTTGTGAGGATGACAATGCGGGTGTGAGGCGCGGCCTCATCGGCGAGGATCAGCCGCGTGGCCTGGATGCCATCCAGGCCTGGCATGCGTATATCCATAAGCACCACGTCCGGACTGAGTTGTCGGGCCAAGGTGAGGGCCTCGGTGCCGTTGGCCGCTTCGGCTACGACTTCGATACCGGGCTGGCGTTCGAGGATGAGCCGGAAGCCAGCGCGCAGGAGCTGCTGGTCGTCGGCGATCAGGACCCGTACGGTCATTGACTTGCCATGGCCGGCGCCAGTGGCAGCTCGACGATGATCTGCTCCCCCGCACCCACGTCCGCCCGGCGGACACTTCCCCCGAATCGTTCCATCTTTGCCCGGGTGCCGGGGTTGGCCCAGTTAGCTAGCGGCCGGGCCAGGACGAAATCCAGGCAGAGGCTGCTCTCGCTGAATCGCAGGCTGACGGCGGCGGACGGGGCCATGTCGCCCGCAGCGGCCAGCACCTCTTCGACGATCCGGTAGGCCAGGACGTCGAGTCCGCCGGGAAGGGGAACCGGAGCACCGCTTACGTCGAGCTCGGCCGGCCTGCCCGGTTCGCGGTAGCGGGCGACGAGGTCGTGGAGGTGTTCGACACCGAGCAAGGGCGACAGCGGTTCCGGGTCGTGTTCTGCCCGGAGGAGGCCGAGGATCTCCCGCAACCGGGCCAGGGCCTCGCGACCGGTCTGCTCGATGGCGGCGATCGACGCGGCGGATGCGGCGGGGTCCACCCCGATCACGTTCTCGGTGGACTCTGCCGCCACGATCATGGCGCTCACCTGGTCGGCGACGAGCGAGTGCAGTTGGCCGACCATGCGGGTGCGCTCCGCCGCCACTTGGAGCAGCTCCCGTGCCTGCTGCTCGGCCTCGAGGCGCCAGTGAACCCGCTGGAGGTCAGCGGCCAAGAGCCGCTGCGAGCGCGCGACACGGCCCACGAACCACAGCAATCCGGTGAACAGCAGATTGGCGGCGATCGGGATACCGCCGGCATGCCAGTACAGGCACTCGCCCAAGTTGAACCCGGCGGCGAGGACGAGCCCGGTGATAGCCGGGCCGGCGGAGGACCAGACGGCGACCGCCCAGACTGGCACGACGAACACGTAAGTGCCCACCCAGAAGAGATCGTTATCCGATGCGACCGAGTTGCTGATCGGGAGGGCCAGGAGGTTCACGGCGACGAGGAACCACACCGGGGACCTGCGCCGCCAGATCAGCGGCAGTGCCATGCAGGCGGCTAGGACGACGTTCACAGCCACAGGCTGGCCCCGGTCGGGGCTGGCATAGGCGTCGGCGCCCAGCACGCACATGCCGGTGACCACCCCCGGCCAGGGACCGAGCCCCCGGATCCGTCCCATCAGCGCGCTCGGCCGCCGCCGGTGCGAATACGACGCTTCCGAACCGGCAGCGGCCAGCGGGATACGGGCCAGTACCGCGAATCCCCCGTCCGGCCGGGGCCCATACGACAGGTGCCCGCCGCAGGACTCCACTCGCTCTCGCATCCCGATCAGGCCTTGCCCAGAACCAGAGGCCATGGAGCCGGCTGGCCCTTTGGGCGGCGAGTTGCGGACGAGCACCTCCACCGCCCCCGGCTCGATCGCCACATTCACCTCGGCCTCCACGGACGGGGCGTGCTTCACGATGTTGGTCAGCGCCTCTTGAACCAGGCGGTAAAGGGTGCTGTCGACTGCAGCAGGAACACCTGAATCGCTTCCCGTCACGGTCATCTGGACCGCAAGCCCGCCGACGCGCCGGCGCTCGATCAGAGCGAGGATCCCAGCCACGCCCTCGTTGTGACCGCCGGAGCCCACTCCGATGATCCGGCGCAGATCGGCCATCGCCGCCCGCCCTGCCTGCGCCACCTCCTGGAGTGCTGCCCGGGTCAGGTCCGGCTCGGCGGCGAGGGTAATGCGGGCGGCCCCTGCCTGCACGACCATCACGCTGACGGCGTGGGCGACAACATCGTGCAGCTCCCGGGCTACCCGGTTGCGCTCGGCCTCGGCGGCAAGCGCCAGGCGCATCTCTCCCTCGGCCCGCAGCCGAGCCGTCGCCACCTTCAGTCTCCCAGCCAGGCTGCGCTGGCGGGCGACGAGCAATCCGGCCGAGGCCGGAACGACTACCAGGGGAAGTGCGTATTCGACCACGTTCGAGACGCTCAG
>Ga0302325_10008430_pt1 | contig 22635 bp, 26 predicted proteins | sample Palsa_T0_2_FD_201948 | JGI IMG/M metagenome (GOLD analysis project Ga0302325, IMG submission 201948) | Peat permafrost microbial communities from Stordalen Mire near Abisko, Sweden - Palsa_T0_2 | ecosystem: Environmental > Terrestrial > Soil > Palsa > Peat permafrost | place: Sweden: Abisko...
AATCGCAGTCCGTGGTTACTGGATCGCCCGGTCAAGCCGGGCGATGACAACGATGGTATTCAAGCGTCGGAGAGGACACTTGAGACCTCTATTTTCTGCCTTTGGCCGCCGATTCCGCGGTCAAGATTCTCGACTGCTCGGTCAGCCGGGCGACCGCCCGCTCGAAGGCGGCGCGGTCGGCAGGATCGACCGTTTCGAACAAACGGCGGGCGAAATCAAGCGCCCCGGGCGCGAGATCATCGTAGATCGCGCGCCCCGCCGGGGTCAGCGACAGAAAGGCCTCCCGCCGGTCGGCGCGGTTCGCGCGCCGCTCCAGGAGCTTGCGTTTCTCGAGTTCCCCCACCGCGCGGGACACCTTGGTCTTGTGCATATGGCTGTGGGCGCCGATCGCCTTCGCGGTCATGGTCTCGAATTGACCGAGCGTGACCAGGATGCGCCACTCCGGCACGTCGATGCCGTAGCGATCCACATAGATGCGCGACAGCGCCTGGGAAACGAGGCTCGCCACTACGTTGAGCTGGTAGGGGAGGAATCCCTCCAGCTTCAGCGGCGCGGCTTCCGGATCGAGGCCCGCCGTCGCTTCCTTCTTGGCTGTGATCACGCCCGTCATCGCTGGCGGCCCTTCTGCCGGGATAGAAGGGAGGATGGCCGATGTTCAGGCGGCGCGCAACGGAGGCTTGCAAGCAGTTGTCAGAGCATTTTCGAATTAGCCTGACCCTGCTGATGTCATTGCCCGGCTTGACCGGGCAATCCAGTACTCACGGTCAGTGTTTACTGGATCGCCCGGTCAAGCCGGGCGATGACAGAGAATTGCTCAGCGGGTGCACTCGATGGCGACCCAGTCGCCGCAGGTCGCGGAGTGGCAGCTCGGATGGGTGCTGCCGCCGGTAACCTCGTCGGGCTCGATCTTTCGGAACGACACCGCCTGGGCGTAGTTTTGGGACTGGCAGTAGGCGCTCGCCACCACCTTGCCGCACCGCGCCCCGGTCACCAGGCACTGGTCGACGCCGTAATCGCTGTGGTTCTCGATGATGAAGATGCGGGTTTCCGCGCCGGCGGGGACGGCCCCGATACAGGCAAGGGCCACAGCGGCAAGGAGGATACGCATGGAACCGCCGGATTTGGTTTACGCAACATTGAAGCCGGCCGGCAAATTGATCCAAATTCCTCAAAGTCCCGTTAACCGAACGGCTCCGGCGGTGGCGAGCAGCGGCTTTTTTGCACGCACTCTTGACTGCGCAGGGCCTCATGCCCATTGTGCGCCGCCATGAGCGGCCTTTTTGCGATTTGCGGCATTTGCCGGGAGATAATCGGCTAGCGTCAGCTGGCTGTGGCCGTCTTTTCTCGCCCGAGATGAACGACGCCCCGGCCAGCGGAGCCGGTGGCTAGGCGCTTGCCGCAAGCGCCGTTCGACGGGATGACGATGGAACTCAAGCTCTACGATACGCTGGCCCGCGAGAAGCGGGCATTCGAGCCGATCGATCCGCGCAACATACGAATGTATGTGTGCGGGCCGACCGTCTACGACTTCGCCCATATCGGCAATGCGCGGCCGGTGATCGTGTTCGACGTGCTGTTCCGCCTGCTGCGCCATCTCTACGGGGCGGACCACGTCACCTATGTCCGCAACATCACCGACGTCGACGACAAGATCAACGCGCGCGCCGCCGAACGCGGTATCCCGATCCGCGAATTGACGGAAGAGACCTACGCCAATTTCAAGGCCGACGTCGCCGCGCTCGGCTGCCTGCCGCCCACCGTCGAGCCGCGGGCGACCGAGCACATCGAGGAGATGAAGGTCCTGATCGAGCGGCTGGTGGCGGACGGCCACGCCTATGTCGCGGATGACAACGTGCTGTTCGACGTGCCCTCGATGCCGGATTACGGCAGCCTGGCGCGGCGCCCCCTCGACGAGATGATCGCCGGCGCCCGGGTCGACGTCGCGCCCTACAAGCGCGACCCCATGGATTTCGTGCTGTGGAAGCCGTCCAAGCCCGGCGAGCCGTCCTGGCCGTCACCGTGCGGGATCGCGGCACCGGGCCGGCCGGGCTGGCACATCGAATGCTCGGCGATGTCGTGGAAACATCTCGGCGAGACCTTCGACATCCACGGCGGCGGCATCGATCTCGTGTTTCCGCACCATGAGAATGAAATCGCCCAGTCGCGCTGCGCGTTTCATAGGCCTGTGATGGCGAACTACTGGATGCACAACGGCTTCCTGCAGGTCGAAGGCGAGAAGATGTCGAAGAGCCTCGGCAATTTCGTCACGATCAGGGAACTGCTGGAGAAGTTTCCGGGTGACGTCATTCGCCTGCAGATGCTGATGACTCACTATCGCCAACCGATTGATTGGATGGGAAGTCGGTCAGAAGTCGCACGGATGGAATTGCAGGACTGGGCAAGTGCGCTCGGCAGATATTACGAATTTCCTCAGGTCGACCCACCCCAGGAACTACTCGAAGCGCTGGGTGACGATCTCAATACGCCGAATGCAATAACCGTCCTTAGGGAGCTTTACTCGGCCGCAAAGCACGGCGATTTGAGCACCAAATTGCGTTTCGCTGCGGGATGTCATCTTCTGGGTTTCCGCAAGTTGAATAAGCCAGGCCTTTTCGATGCTGGCGTGTCCGGCATGAACGTCGGTCAGGTTTCCTTATTTGCACATTCTGACGACGTTGTGAGACTGCGTGCTTCCATCGCCAATAATGCGCCGGCCTCGATTATCCAGCAGATAGAGTCACGCATTACGCGAGGCGGACTGGGTGTCGAAGTTGGGCCAGTCGGACATATCACATTGGTTCGCGGTGATCCGGGGGACATAAAGCAAAAGATCGAAGCGCTGATCGCCGCACGCACCGCTGCCCGCAAATCGAAGAACTTCGCCGAGTCCGACCGCATTCGCGACGAACTCGCCGCCATGGGCGTGGTGCTCAAGGACTCCAAGGACGGCACTACCTGGGAGATCGCGCGATGATGGTCTCTGCAAATGCCCCCTCCCCATCCCTCCCCCGCAAGCGGGAGAGGGGGCAGGCAACACGCGATGCGAGGGGGTACGTAACGTGCGGCGCGCTCAGCCCGGCTCCCTCTCCCGCTTGCGGGGGAGGGGTGGGGAGGGGGCGCGCGCCGCTCATGCTGAGCGATGAAACGGGCTCCCTCTGGCCCAATGCACAGCAAGGCCAATTCGATGGTTGATCACCCCGAAACCCCGAAATGGCACGTTTCAGAGACGCTGCGCGGTCGCGCCAAGGCGCTGCGCCGTGACATGACCGACGCCGAGCGTATCGTCTGGTACGCGCTGCGAGCGCATCGGCTTCACGGCGCCAGTTTCCGGCGGCAAGTGCCGATTGGTCCCTACATTGTCGATTTCGTCTGTCAGGCGGCCAAGTTGATCATCGAGGTGGATGGCGGCCAGCATTACGAACCCGAACACATGGCGCATGACATGCGGCGGCGCGACTACCTCGCGGCTCAGGGCTACCACGTCCTTCGCTTCAGCAATCTCGACGTGATGAAGAACAGGTCCGGAGTGCTGGAAACGATCGCGGCTGCGCTTGAGAGGGCAGAGAGCCCCCTCCCTAGCCCTCCCCCGCAGGCGGGGGAGGGGACAGCAGAGCAGGTAGAAGAGGGGACAGCAGAGGGCCTCGCCCCATGATCGCGCCCGTGCAATCCAAGCTGGGGCTGCGGCCGTATCTGCCGGACGACGCGCCGCTGCTGGCGGAGATCTTTCGTGCCAGCATCGAGGAACTCACCGGCGACGACTACGACCCCGGCCAGCAGAGGGCGTGGGCCGCCTTGGCCGAGGACGAGGGCGCGTTTGCCGCCAAGCTCGCCGGCGCGCTTACCCTGGTCGCCACCACGCAAGGCGCCCCGGTCGGCTTTGCCTCGCTCGCCGGCGCCGACGAGATCGACATGCTCTACGTGCATCCCGCCGCGACCCGGCAAGGCGTGGCGGCGCTGCTGGTCGATGCACTGGAAAGGCTAGCGGCCGGCCGCGGCGCCAAGCGCCTCAAGGCGGACGCCAGCGACACGGCGGTGGGCTTCTTCGAGCATCGCGGCTTCACCGCCCTGCAACGCAACACGGTGCATCGCAACGGCGAATGGCTCGCCAATACGACGGTCGAAAAGAAACTCGACAAGGACACAAAGGTGGCCCCATGACCCAGCCCGAAACCCCGTTTCCGCGCCATTGGCTCTACTACATCGCGCTCAAGGTCGTCCTCATCGCGATCGCGGTCGCGGTGACGCTGAAGCTTCTGGGCTATTGGTGAATTTGGACGATTGGTGAAATCGATGCCGCCGCGCGAACGCATCTATCTCTTCGACACCACGCTGCGCGACGGAGCGCAGACCAACGGCGTCGACTTCACGCTGCACGACAAGCTGGCGATCGCGTCGCTGCTCGACGATCTCGGCATCGATTACATCGAAGGCGGCTATCCCGGCGCCAATCCCACCGACACCGAACTGTTCGCCCATGACCGGCCGATGCGCGCGACCTTCACGGCGTTCGGCATGACGCGGCGGCCCGGCCGCTCGGCGTCGAACGATCCCGGCCTCGCCGGGCTGCTCGATGCCCATGCCGACGCGATCTGCTTCGTGGCGAAGTCGTCCGACTACCACGTGCGCGTCGCGCTGGAGACCACGCTCGAAGACAATCTCGCCTCGATCCGTGACAGCGTGAGCGCCGCCAAGGCGAAAGGCCGCGAGGTCCTGCTCGACTGCGAGCATTTCTTCGACGGCTACAAGGCCAATCCGGACTACGCGCTCGCCTGCGCCAAGGCCGCCTACGAGGCCGGCGCGCGCTGGGTGGTGCTGTGCGACACCAATGGCGGCACGCTGCCCCATGAGATCGAAGCGATCGTCGCCACCGTGGTCGAGGCCGTGCCGGGGGATCACGTCGGCATCCACGCCCATAACGACACCGAGCAGGCGGTGGCGAATTCGCTCGCCGCGGTGCGCGCCGGCGCGCGCCAGATCCAGGGCACGCTCAATGGTCTCGGCGAGCGCTGCGGCAACGCCAACCTGGTTTCGCTGATCGGCAACCTCAAGCTCAAGCCAGGATATTCCGAGCGGTTCGAGATCGGCGTTCCCGACGGCAAGCTCGCGAGCCTCACCCACGTGGCGCACGCGCTCGACGAGATCCTCAACCGGGCGCCAAACCGCCATTCGCCCTATGTCGGCGAGAGCGCGTTCGCGACCAAGGCCGGCATCCACGCCTCGGCCATCGTGAAGGACCCCGCGACCTACGAGCATGTGCGGCCGGAGGCGGTCGGCAACCGGCGCAAGCTCCTGGTGTCGGACCAGGCGGGACGCTCCAACGTGCTCGCGGCGCTCGACCGCATCGGCATCTGCGTTGAGAAGGACGATCCGCGCGTCTCCCGCCTGCTCGACGTCGTCAAGGAGCGCGAGACGGTGGGTTATGCCTATGAGGCGGCGGACGCCTCCTTCGAACTGCTGGCGCGGCGCATGCTCGGGCGGGTGCCGCAGTATTTCGACGTCACCCAGTTCGACGTCAATGTCGAGCAGCGCGTCAACGCCATGGGCGAGCGCGTCAGCGTCAGCCTCGCCGTCGTCAAGGTCACGGTCGGCGACGACAAGCTGATATCGGCGGCCGAAGGCAACGGCCCCGTCAACGCGCTCGATCTCGCCTTGCGCAAGGATCTCGGAAAGTACCAGACCTACATCAGCGGCCTCGAGCTCACCGATTACCGCGTGCGTATCCTCAATGCCGGCACCGAGGCGGTGACGCGCGTCCTGATCGAAAGCGAGGACGAGAACGGCGAGCGTTGGACGACCATCGGGGTGTCGCCCAACATCATCGACGCCTCGTTCCAGGCGCTGATGGATTCCATCGTCTACAAGCTGGTGAAATCCGGCGCGCCGGCGTGACCGCGCCGCGCCCCTGAAGGCAGCAGGCGTCCATGATCGACCACGTCTCCATCGCCGTGTCCGATCTCGCCGCGGCAGCGAAATTTTATGAATCGGCATTGGCTCCGCTCGGCTACGCGAAGCTGGAGCAGCGCCCCGCGACGGTCGGCTTCGGCAAGCGCTATGCCGAATTCTGGATCAATCTGCGCCCGTCACTGCCGCCGCCGGCGCCGCAATCCGGCGCTCACGTCGCGTTGCGCGCGGCGAGCACCGCGGCGGTCGATGCGTTCCACGCCGCCGCGCTGGCGGCGGGCGGCTCCTGCGACGGCCCGCCGGGATTGCGGCCGCAACACGGCGAACGCTACTACGCCGCCTTCATCCGCGACCCCGACGGCAACCGCATCGAGGCGGTGACGTTTCCTGAGGCGTGACGCAGTTTGCTCACACGCCGTCGTCATGGCCGGGCTTGTCCGGCTTGTCCCGGCCATCTCGATGCCCTCGGCACAGCTGTGCCGCGCGAATCGAGATCGCCGGGACGAGCCCGGCGATGACGTCTGTGGGTGCTTCGACCTGATGGGAACATCTTCTCGCCCCGATTGAATATTGGCATTGCAGCACGACCGCGCTAAACCGGGCGCGGGAGTATCCTCGGCCGCCGGGCCCAAAGCGCTTCGGGAAAATGCTGTTCCAATCGCAGGGTTTCATTCTGCTGTTCCTGCCGGTCGCGGTCGCCGCCTATTACGCGGTGGCGCAATGGGTCGTGGTGCGGCAGACGGTGCTCATCATCGCCTCGCTGGTCTTCTACGGGTGGTGGGATGTGCGCTTCATCCCGCTGCTGCTCGGCCAGATCGGTGCATCATGGCTGATGTCGCTGTGGTATGAGCGCAGCGGGCATACTGGGCCGCTCTATCTCGGGGTCGTCCTCAATCTCGCGTCGCTCGCGACCTTCAAGTATCTCGATTTCCTCATCGGCATCGTGCAGTCCGTGATCGGCGTCGACCTGCCGCGGGCGCATCTCGTGCTGCCGATCGGCATCAGCTTCTTCTCGTTCCAGCTCATCTCCTATCTCGTCGACCGCATGCGCAAGGATGCACCGCTGTATCCGCTGCGCCCGTTCGCGCTGTTCGTGCTGCTGTTCCCGCATTTGATCGCCGGACCGATCGTGCGCCACAACGAACTGGTGCCGCAGTTCGACCAAGACCCACGCCGCGACGGCGTGTGGGCGCGCACCAGCCTCGGCCTGTTCCTGTTCACCCTGGGATTCGCCAAGAAGGTCCTGCTGGCCGACCGCCTCGCCGAAGTCGTCGACCCCCTGTTCAACAGCGTCCCGCATCGCATGCTCAATCTCGGCGAGGCCTGGACCGCGACGCTCTCCTTCACGTTCCAGCTGTTCTGCGATTTTTCCGCCTACACCGAAATGGCGATCGGCATCGCCCTCTTGTTCGGCCTGCTGCTGCCGGAGAATTTCCGGCGGCCCTATGTCTCCACCAGCGTGCGCGATTTCTGGCGCCGCTGGCACATTTCGCTGTCGAACTTCATCCGCGACTACCTCTACATCCCGCTCGGCGGCAGCCGTAACGGAGTTCCGCGCTACATCTTCGCCACCATGGGCGCCATGGGCATTTGCGGGCTGTGGCACGGCGCCGGCTGGACTTATGTTGTCTGGGGCCTGTGGCACGGCCTCGGCCTTCTCGTGTGCCATGCCTGGCAGAGCCTGAAGCGGCCGATGCCGGCGCTGCTGGGCTGGGCGATCACGATGCTGTTCGTGATGGTGGGCTGGGTGCTGTTCCGTGCCGCCGATTTCCACACCGCGGCGCTGGTCCTCTATTCGCTGGTCGGCGGCGGCGGCATCGCCGGCGGCATCCAGAGCGCCGGGCTGATCATTATCGCGGCGCTGGTCTCGGTGCTGGTGCCGTCGGCCCACGAGATCAAGGACATGCGTCCGCTGCCGTGGCCGGCCATCGCCGTGGGAGCAGCGGCGCTCGCCGGCTTCTGCGTGCTCGAGGTCGGCAACGGCCCGCCGCTCAATTTCATCTATTTCCAGTTTTGAGCGCGCGATGAAGCGGCAAGCCGTCGAAATCGCACCGAGCGGGACCAAGTCGAACCCGACGAGTTCGATCGGGACGAACGCGGATGACCGTGCGTGGCGCCGCTTCGCGCTCACCTTCGTCGGCGTGTTCGCCGCCGTGGTCGGCATCGTCTACGTCTTCATCATCCTGATCGACCCCTATGACAGCGGGCGGTTTTTCTCGCTCGGCCCGCGCAGCCTCTATGACGGGGCCCAAGGCATTGGCGACGCCCCACCCGGCGGCGTTGCGCCGTCGAAGGCGGCGGCGTTCGGCGATACCGACACGTCCCAGCGCACCGCAAATGTGGCGCTCGGCCGCTCGGCGCGCTTCAACGCGGCGATCTTCGGCAATTCGCACGGCCAGCTCATCAGTCCGCAGCGCCTGTCGCGGGCGACCGGGCTGAATTTCGTCCAGCTCACGGTGCCCGGCGCCAATGTGCGCGAGCAGATCGCCATGATGCGCTGGTTCATCGCCCATCATCCCGCGCCCAGCGCGCTGGTCCTCGCGCTCGACGAGCGGTGGTGCGTCACCGACCCGGCCTTGCCGTTGCGCACGCCGTTTCCGTTCTGGCTCTACAGCGACAGCAACCTGGTCTATCTCGCCAATGCGCTCAGCACGCGCACGCTGCGCGACGGCGTCCGCCGCCTCGCCTCGGCTTTCGCCCCGGCGGTTGCGGTCGATCCCGCCGGCTATGCCGACTACGAGGCCGGCAAGGCGTGGAGCTTCAAGCCCGGCAAGCCGGCGGGGTGGGAAGGATTTCCAGCGCGCGACGACCGGCCGTTCCGGCGCGAGCCGGACTTTCCCGGGTTGATCCTGCTCGATGCGCTGCTCGGCGAAATCCCCGCGAGCACGCCCGTCGTGATCGTGCTGCCGCCGCAGTTCTACACGCGGCTTCCGCCGCCGGACACCGGCGGCGCGCGGTTTCGCGACTATTGCAAGTGGCAGATGGCGTTGCGCGCCGAGCGCGGCGCCGGCAGCGCGTTCATCGATTTCCTGGTCGATTCCGAGATCGCGCGAAAGCCCGAGAACTTCATGGACGACGAGCATTATCGCTCCAATGTCGCCGAGATGATCGAGGCCGAAATCGCCGCCGCCCTCAACCGGCCGCGATTCGCCTCCCGGGCCGGCCATGATTGAAGCCAAGGCCGCCCCTCACGCATGGCGACGCTTCGCCATTTGGTTCGTCGCCGTGTTCGGCGGCGGCATCGGGTCGATCTATGCGGCGCTGGTGGTGATCGATCCCTATGACACCGGACGGTTTCCCACCTTCATGAAGCCGGGCGTCATCGACTCCGGCCAGCGCACCTCCAATGCGAGCCACGGCCGCGATCCCCGGTTCGACGCCGCGGTGATCGGCAATTCACGCGGCCAGATGCTCGACCCCGCCAAGCTCTCCCAGGCGACCGGGCTCAGCTTCGTCCAGCTCACGACGCCCGCTGCGGGGGCGCAGGAGCAGATGACGATGCTGCGCTATTTCATGGCCCATCACCGGCGCATCGACGCCCTCATCCTGTCGGTGGACGAGCGCTGGTGCGGCCATGACCCTGCGCTGCCGATCATCCTGCCGTTTCCGTTCTGGCTCTATCGCGGCAACCTCGAATACCTCGCCCACCTCCTGAGCACGCGCGCGCTCACCTTCAGCGCGAGGCGCATCAAGATGGAACTCGGCGCGGCCGCGGCGGACGATGCGCGCGGCTACCAGGATTACGAAACCGGGCATTACCGGAACTTCCGTCCGCGCGCGCAGCGGCCGCCGCATAAGCCCGTCGTCGCGCCCCTCGACACGCCGTTCCCGGCGTTCGATCTCCTCGATCCCGTGCTGGCGGAGCTGCCGCAGACCAAGGTGGTGTTCCTGATGTCGCCGGTCTACCAGGACTGGCTCGACGACCTCGATCCGCAGATGGTCGCCGACCTGCCGCGCTGCAAGGCGGAGTTCGCGCGCCGCGCCGCCAGCCGTCCCCACACCGCCTTTCTCGACTATTTCGCCGAGGGGCCGTTCAGCCGCGATTCCGAAAATTTCATGGATACCCAGCATTTCCGGCTCAGGGTCGCGCGCATCCTCGAGGCGAAGATCGTCGAGGCGCTGAACCAGATGCGGTAGGCGCGTTAGATAGAACCCGTCATTCCGGCGCCGCCGAAGGCGGAACCCGGAATCCAGGCTGTGGTGCAGGCTGCGAGGCCGTCTGGATTCCGGGTTCGCCGCTGGCGCGGCGCCCCGGAATGACCGCGTGACCCTACAGCCGCCGCACGCGCTCCGGCTCGCCTTGCAGCTCGCGCTCCTCGACCTGGGCGACGGCGGCGGCGAGCGCCGGCAGGATATTCTCGACTTCATCGACGGCGATATAGGCGAGCTGCCGTCCGGCCGGCAGGAACGCCGAGCCGCGCAGGTGCTCGAAAACCGCGATCAGCGGATCCCAGTATCCCGCGACATTGGCGAGCAGGATCGGCTTGCGATGGCGGCCGAGCTGCGCCCAGGTGAGCTGCTCGACCAGCTCTTCGAGGGTTCCGACGCCGCCGGGCAGGGCGACGAAGGCGTCGGCGCGCTCGAACATCAGCCGCTTGCGCTCGTGCATGTCGGTGGTGACGATGATCTCGTCGGCATCGCGGAACAGGCGCTCCTGCGCCTTGAGGAACTCCGGTATGATCCCGGTGATCTCGCCGCCATGGTCATGGACCGCGCGGGCGAGGGTTCCCATCAGCCCGGTCGAGCCGCAGCCGTAGATCAGCCGGATCTTGTTGCGTGCCAGGATTTCGCCGAATTGCCTGGCGGCGGCGGTGTAGGCCGGATCATTGCCTGAACTCGATCCGCAGTAGACGCAGATTCGCTTGATTTTGCTCATTGGAAATCATTTGGCACTGCACGCGCCCTCGCGTCAAGCCGCCGTGCACCGGCGCATCCGGGGCTGCCCCATGCGCCGGAAACATGAGGATTTGGCGGGCACACGGATGAATGCGCGGGCAAAACTTCCTATATGAGGGGTTGTTGACGGCCGTGCGGTCCGTCAGATACGGACCCCCATGAGCGATTTCGTGCGCACCCCCCAGCAGATGAAACGCGAGGTCTCCGCCGAGGGCGGAGCGCTGTGGCGCACGCTCTACCATCTGTGGCCCTATATGTGGCCGTCGGACCGGCCCGATCTCAAGGCGCGGGTGATGATGGCGCTGGGCCTGCTGCTGGCGGCGAAGCTCGCCACCATCGCGGTGCCGTTCACCTTCAAATGGGCGACCGACGCGCTGGTGCAAGACACCAGCGGCGCGAAATTGACCGCCTATGTGCTCGCGATCCCGCTGACGATGACCGCGGCCTATGGCGGCACCCGCATCCTGATGGCGCTGCTGACGCAGGCCCGCGACGGAGTGTTCGCCAAGGTCGCCATGAATGCGGTGCGCCGGCTCGCGATCCTCACCTTCGAGCACATGCACCGGCTGTCGCTGCGCTTTCATCTCGAGCGCAAGACCGGCGGCCTCACCCGCGTGCTCGAGCGCGGACGCAACGGCATCGAGACCATCGTGCGGATGGTGATCCTGCAGCTGGTCCCGACCATCGTCGAAGTGCTGATGATCTGCGGCGTGCTGCTCTATCAGTTCGACTGGCGCTACGTGCTGGTCATCTTCATCACCGTCGCGGTGTACATGGCGTACACTTATTACGCGACCGAGTGGCGCATCGGCATCCGCCGCAAGATGAACGAGAGCGACACCGACGCCAACACCAAGGCGATCGATTCCCTGCTCAACTACGAGACCGTCAAATATTTCAGCGCCGAGCAGCGCGAGACTGCGCGCTACGACCGCTCGATGGCCCGCTACGAGCATGCCAGCGTCCAGGCCTATGTCTCGCTCGCCGTCCTCAATGCCGGCCAGGCCGCGATCTTCACCGTCGGCCTCACCGTCACCATGGGGATGTGCGTCTACGGCATCAGGTCCGGGACCCACTCGATCGGCGACTTCGTCATGATCAACGCCATGATGATCCAGCTCTACCAGCCGCTGAACTTCATGGGCATGGTCTATCGCGAGATCAAGCAGGCGGTGATCGACATCGAATCCATGTTCGCGATCCTCGGGCGTGATACCGAGATCAAGGATCGCCCCGGCGCCCCGCCGCTGGTGGTTACCCGGGGCGCCATCCGGTTCGACGACGTGCGGTTCGCCTACGAGCCGGAGCGGCCGATCCTCAAGGGCATATCGTTCGAGGTTCCGGCCGGGCGCACGGTGGCGATCGTCGGCCCCTCCGGCGCCGGCAAATCGACCATATCGCGGCTGCTGTTCCGCTTCTACGACGTGACCGGCGGCCGCATCACCATCGACGGGCAGGACATCAGGGAGGTCGCCCAGACCTCGCTGCGCGACGCCATCGGCATGGTCCCGCAGGACACCGTGCTGTTCAACGACACGGTGCGCTACAACATCCGCTACGGCCGCTGGGACGCCAGTGATGCCGAGGTCGAAGCGGCCGCGGCGCACGCCCAGATCGACGCCTTCATCCGCTCGACGCCCAAGGGCTACGACACCGAGGTCGGCGAACGCGGCCTCAAGCTGTCCGGCGGCGAGAAGCAGCGCGTCGCCATCGCCCGCACCATCCTCAAGGGGCCGCCGATCCTGCTGCTGGACGAAGCGACCTCGGCGCTCGACAGCCACACCGAAAAGGACATCCAGGACGCGCTCGACCGCATCTCCGAGGACCGCACCAGCCTGGTGATCGCCCACCGTCTGTCGACCATCATCGACGCGGACGAGATCCTCGTGCTCGACCAGGGCATCATCGTCGAGCGCGGCACCCACCAGGGGCTGTTGGCGCAAGGCGGGCTCTATGCCAGCATGTGGAACCGGCAGCGCGAAGCCGAGCAGGCGCGCGAGACGCTCGCCCGGGTCGGCGACGACGACGTCGCGCCCAACCGGGTGCCGCCGCCGCTCGATGAAGCCGCGGAGATCGTCACCCCGGATTTCGTTACCCCCGATGTCATCGCCGCCGACGCCGCGGAGTGAGCATGTCGATCGCCGCCTCGATCCGTTCCCAGCTCGTCCCGATCAACCAGGAGGGCTATCCCTTCATCGCCGGGTTCGGGATCGCGAGCCTGATCCTGATGTGGCTGTGGTCGCCGCTCGGCTGGCTCGGGTTCGTCGCCACGCTGTGGTGCGTCTATTTCTTTCGCGATCCGCCGCGGGTGACGCCGCTGCGCGAGGGCCTCGTGATCGCGCCGGCGGACGGGCGGGTGAGCCGGATCGCCAACGCCGTCCCGCCGGCCGAACTTGCGCTGGGCGAGCGGTCGGTGGCGCGCATCTCGATCTTCATGAGCGTGTTCGACTGCCATGTGAACCGCAGCCCCGTGACCGGCCGGATCGAGCGCATCGCCTACCGCGCCGGTCTGTTCCTCAATGCCGACCTCGACAAGGCGAGCGATGACAACGAGCGCAACTGCTTCCTGATCAGGACCGCCAGCGGGTCGCGCATCGGCGTCGTGCAGATCGCGGGGTTGATTGCGCGGCGCATCGTGCCGTTCGTGCGGGAGGGCACCGCCGTCGGCGCCGGCGAGCGGATCGGCATGATCCGGTTCGGCTCCCGGGTCGACGTCTACCTCCCGGACGGGGGGCGGCCCCTTGTCGCGGAGGGCCAGATCGCCATCGCCGGGGAAACCATCATCGCCGATCTGCAAGGCGGCGACCCCGGCCGCAGCTACCGGGTCGGGTAGGCTGTAGGGTCGCGGTGCTGACTTTTGGTTGCGACTCTCGGTCCTAAGCTGCTGCTGCTCCGTGGAATACGGGAAGGTCGAGGAAATCTCGATCCTCCCCCTTAAGAAGCAACATTTGGAAACCAGATGTTGCAATCATACCGGCCCACTGGAGGTCCGCCCATGACCCGTCTCCTGATCGTATCTTTGCTCGCCGGCTGCGTCGCCTCGCTGGCGCAGCTGCAAGCCTTTGCGCAATCTCCCGATCCCGCCCTTCTCGCGCCGCCATTGTCGCGGGCGGGACTGGCGCCGCCGGCGCCGGCGCCGCTGCGGTCCGGATCGATGCAGCCGTCGACTTCGGTTCATGTGCCGCACAGCAATCGCACCGTGCACATTCCGGCGGGAGCCCCGTTCAAGACATTCGGCGATCGCGTCGCCACCTGCACCCATTACGGCGCGGCCAGCGGCCTGCGCGGCGGCCGGCTCAGCACCTTCACGGCGACTTGCGCAAATTGATCGGTGCGTCACTTTGGCGGTTCATCGAGTTTCAATGTCATGCCCCGCGAAAGCGGGGCATCCAGTAACCCCTGTGCCATTGTTGGAACTGGCGCCGTGCCCAAATCGCAGTCCGTGGCTGCTGGATCGCCCGGTCAAGCCGGGCGATGACAGCAATGGGATTCAAGCGCTGGAGACAGGTTTCCAGGGCGCGGTCTCAGGCCCGCCGGGAGAAGCTCGCGAGCAGCACCGCCATGATGCCGGTCAGGAAAATGCCGTCGAAGGTCCCGGCGCCGCCGATCGAGGCGACCGGTGCGCCGAGCCCGCGGACGGTGTCGAGATTGAGGAGATCGGCGCCGATCAACGTGCCCAGGCTGCCGCTGACATAGGCGAGCGCCGCGGCGTTCTCGCGGGCGAGCAGCAGCGCGACCAGCGCGGTCGCGACCGGCGCAACGAACACCGGCACCGCGATACCCACGCCGGGCACGGGATAGGCGAGCATGTGAACGATCGCGGTTATGACAGCGGTCGCGATCAGCCCGTTCAGCCACATCTGGTTCCTGAACAGGAGGTAGAGCGACAACAGCCCGGGTATCACCGCGCCGCCCACATTCACCGCGATGACGGTGCCGGGCCATTGGACCACCGCCGGCACCACATATTGCATGCCGAAGAAGCTGACCTCGACGCCGGACTGCACCTCCCGCTCCGGCAGTTCCACGATCGGAATATTGATGTAGCTGCCGAACAGCGAGCCCAGCAGCAGCAACATCGCGGCGCGCGAACTGATGCCGATGCGAACGAAAGCGTAGCGCAGGATCCCGATCTGGATCAGCACGAGGACGACGAGGAACGCCCCCACCAGCAAGGCGAAGAACGGGACCGTGAGGGGGAGATAGTGCATCTGACCCATGACACCCGTGCGCGGCACGTAGGGTGCAAAAGCGAAGCGTATTGGACCGCTTCGGAGTTTCAGCCGGCGCAATACGCTACCGCATTTGCGCCGCTACGCAGTTTTCGGTCGATCCGTCTTACCGCAGCCCGGCATTGATCTTGTCGAGCACCGCCGACCCTGGACAGAGATCCTTCTCCGACAGCGTGTTGAGCGGCGCGTCGCAGGTGTTGAGATGGGCGTGCAGGTCCTCGGGCTCGTCGGCGATGTAGAGAACCCCGGTGACGACCTGGCCCTTGGCGGTGTGGTGCTGGAGGAAGCTCATCGCCGCCAGCCGGTCGTGCACGTCATAGTCGCCGTTGAGCTTGCGCAGCACCACCTTGGTGCCGTCATGCTGCTCCACCGTCTGCACCGAGCCCGGAGCATAGTCGACGGTGATGGGGTCGCGCCCGGTGATGAAATCAAGCCGGTTCACGGCCTCGTTGTGCTCGCGCACATAGTCGAAGCTCTTGGTCGAACCGGCGTGGTTGTTGAACGCGACGCAGGGGCTGATCACGTCGATGAAGGCGGCACCCTTGTGCTCGATCGCCGCCTTGATGATCGGCACCAGCTGAGTCTTGTCGCCGGAGAACGAACGCGCCACGAAGGTGGCGCCGAGCTGCAGCGCCATCGCCACCATGTCGATCGCATTGTCGGAATTGACGACGCCCTTCTTCGACCGGGAGCCGCGGTCGGCGGTGGCGGAGAACTGGCCCTTGGTAAGGCCGTACACGCCGTTGTTCTCGACGATGTAGACCATGTTCACGCCGCGCCTGATGGAGTGCACGAACTGGCCGACGCCGATCGAGGCAGAATCGCCGTCGCCGGAGACGCCGAGATAGATGAGGTCGCGATTGGCGAGGTTCGCGCCCGTGAGCACCGACGGCATGCGGCCGTGGACCGAATTGAAGCCGTGGGAATTGCCGAGGAAATAATCCGGCGTCTTCGAGGAGCAGCCGATGCCGGAAATCTTGGCGACCCGGTGCGGTTCGATGGACAGCTCGAAACACGCTTCGATGATCGACGCCGTGATCGAATCGTGCCCGCAGCCCGCGCACAGGGTCGAGATCTTGCCCTCATAGTCGCGGTGGGTGTAGCCGAGCGCGTTCTTGGGCAGGCCGGGGTGATGGAACTTGGGTTTGGCGAGATAGGTCATGTGCCTGCTTCATCCCCCAATTTTGTGTAGGACGCCTCACCGGCCACGCTGCTGTGGCAGGCGAGGGGTTCTACACAAAATCGGCGGGCATTTGAATACGTTTGGCGCAGCGGCTCCATGCATTTTTGGTGCGTTCCAATTCATGGTAACGGATTGCTGCGATGCGGCAAATCGCAAAAGTTCCAACGATTCCTGCAACCCAGCCTGCGTCTGCGCGCCGCTTGACCGGCCGCGAGGCTTGGCGCTAATTTGGCCTCGTTCCAAGGGAGATCCCCGACAAGGGGCTGAGAAACCGCTGGCCGTCCGGCAGCGCGGAAATCCTTTGAACCTGAACCGGTTCGCACCGGCGTAGGGATTGGAGCCGAACATCTCCAGCCCTGCGTGAGCGGAGATTTCGATGCAGGGTTTTCCGGCCACATCAGAGGCTTTCGGGGCGGCACCGCCTGCGTCCGTATTGCCGGCGTCGGCCATGCGCACGCTCGCAACGCCAGCGCCGTCTCCCGCAGGTCGGCCGGCCGCTGTCCCGGCCGCCGTCGATGTCGCCGTAGTCGGCGCCGGCGTGATCGGGCTGTCGATCGCATGGCGGCTGGCCCAGCGCGGGCTCTCCGTCGCGGTATTCGACCGCGCCGGCGCCGGGGCAGGCGCGAGCCTCGCCGCCACCGGCATGCTCGCGGCGGCCGCCGAGCATGAGCCGGGCGATCCGGAGCTCTTGGCATTGGCGCTGGAAAGCCAGCGCATGTGGCCCGCATTCGGCCGCGCCCTGGAGGCCCAGTCCGGCCTTTCCATCGATTTCCGCGACAGCGGCACGCTGGTGGTGGCGCTCGGCCGCGACGAGGTCGAGCGGCTGCGGTTCCGTCACGATCTCCATGTGCGCTGCGGCCTTGCGACAAGCTGGCTCGGCGGCCCGCAGGTGCGGGCGATGGAACCGGGGCTGCGACCCTCGGTCGCCGCCGGCCTGTTCTGCCCCGACGACCACCAGGTCGACCCGCGGCTGGTCATGACGGCGCTGCGCGACGCCGTGCTGGCGAGCGGCGTCGGCCTTTTCGAGCATTGCGCCGTCGAGGCGCTCGACTTCGCCGGCGGGCGCGTCTGCGGCGTCGAGACTGCGGCAGGCCGCTGCCGCGCCGCCACCGTCGTGCTGGCCGCCGGCGCCTGGACCGCGGGCAATTTGCTGCCGGCCGGATTGGTGGTGCCGGTGCGCCCGCTCAAGGGCCAGGCGCTGGCGCTGACGGCCACGGCGGAAACCGGCACGCTGTCCCATATCGTATGGACGGAGCAGGTGCATCTCGCCGCCAAGGGCGACGGAAGGCTGATCGTCGGGGCGACCGTGGAGGAACGCGGGTTCGACGCCGCCGTCACCGCCGGCGGCCTCTATGCCCTTCTGGAAGGGGCCCGGCGCGCGTTCCCCGCCATCGAGGAAATGGCGGTCGAGGCGGTCTGGACCGGGTTCCGGCCGAGCTCGATCGACGATGCGCCGATTCTCGGGGCTACTGGGGTCGACGGGCTCGTCATCGCCACCGGCCATCACCGCAACGGCTACCTGCTGGCGCCGGTGACGGCGCTGGCGATCGAAGCCCTGGTTGCAGACGGCAAGGTGCCGGCGGTGGCGCACGCCTTCGGGCTCGATCGATTCGGCGGCCCCGCCGTCGACCGCGAAATCGAAAATGTCGAACTGGAAAATGCCGGACTGGAATAAGCCGATGAAGGTCACAATCAACGGGACCCAACGTCATTGCGAGGCGACGAACCTCGCCGAGCTGTGGCGGGCGGAAACCGCCGCACTCGAGATTGCCGAGCCGCGCGGCTTCGCGATCTCGCTCAACGGCGAGGTGGTTCGCCGCGGCGCCTGGACGGCGACGCCGGTGCGCGACGGCGACGCCGTCGAGATCATTCGTGCGATGTCGGGAGGATGAAATGACCGCCGATCCCTTCAAGCTCGCCGGCGAGACCTTCACTTCGCGGCTCCTGCTCGGCACTGCCGGCTATCCGACCCAGCGCATCCTGGTCGATGCCGCGGCCGCCAGCGGCTGCGAGATCGTCACCGTCTCGATCCGCCGTATTTCGCTCAAGGGCCACGGCTTCGACACCGTCAGCCTGCTGTCGAAATACCGCTTCCTGCCCAACACCGCGGGCTGCGAGACCGCCCGCGACGCCATCAAGACGGCGGAGCTGGCGCGCGAGGCGCTCGACACCAACTGGGTCAAGCTCGAGGTGATCGGCGACCGCGAGACGCTCTATCCCGATGTCACCGAGCTCATGGAGGCGACCCGGCGCCTGGTCGATTCCGGCTTCGTGGTGCTGCCCTATTGCACCGACGATCCCGTGGTGTGCCAGCGCCTGGCCGACGTCGGCGCCGCTGCCGTGATGCCGATGGGCTCGCTGATCGGCTCGGGCATGGGCGTTGCCAATCCCGCGACCCTCGAGCTGATCTGCCGGCGTTCGCCGGTGCCTGTGATCGTCGATGCCGGCATCGGCACGGCGTCGGACGCGGTGATCGCCATGGAGCTGGGCGCAGCGGCCGTCCTGCTCAACACTGCGGTCGCCAAGGCCGACGATCCCGTACGGATGGCGACGGCGATGCGGCATGCGGTCGAGGCCGGCCGCAACGCCCATCTCGCCGGGCGGATTCCGCGCCGCGGCCGCGCCGAGCCGTCGAGCCCGCAGCTCGGGCTGGTCGGTTCATGAGGCCGCTGCCGGGCCCACTTCTCGTCATCACCGACCGCCACCAAGCCTGCCATCCCATCGAGACCATCGCCGCCGCCGTCGGGCGCTTCGGCGGGCGCTGGCTGCTGCTACGCGACAGGGACCTCGCCCGCGAGGAGCGCTGGGACCTCGCCGCCCGGCTGGCGCGGATCGCCGCGGAGCAGGGCTTCGCATTGTCGGTCAGCACCGACATCGAGCTCGCCGCCGTGATCGGGGCCGCCGGGGTACATCTCCAGGCTGCGGCGGCCGTCGTGCCGGCACGCGAGCGCCTCGGTCGCGCCGCCGTCATCGGCGTATCCGCCCACGGCCTTTCCGATGTCGCGGCCGCGGCTGACGCCGGTGCCGATTACGTGACGTTGAGTCCGATTTTCCCGACCGGCAGCAAGCTCGGCTACGGCCCCGCGCTCGGAACGGCCTCCTTGCGCCTGGCCGCGGCGCACGAGATCGCGGTGCTGGCGCTGGGCGGCGTGACCGCGCAGACGGCCGGCACCTGCCTTGCCGCCGGCGCCCATGGCGTTGCGGTCATGGGCGAGGTCATGCGGGCGGACGATCCCGGCCGCATCGTCGGCGACCTCATGCGGGCGTGCGAGCGTGCGACTCCGTAACGGAGGCAGCAGGGAGCATTGGCTGGCGCTTTTTCGCGTTCCGCACGCTATAGTCCCGCCCGAAGAGCCGATCGAACAAAGAACATCGGCCACGATATCCCTGATATTCCGGAGGAGGACGAACATGTTCAGCCATCATCTGCGCGCCGGTGCATTGCTCGCCGCGATCTCGCTCGTGGCGGCGCCCGCGCATGCCCAGGGCAAGTGGCGCGTCGGCGCACCGATCCCGCAAGGCGCCAACGAAGTCATCGGCGGGGCGATCGACGGGCAGATGTTCGTCTATGGCGGTGCCGATGCGGTGAACAAGCCGATGGGCATCTTCTACCGCTACGACCCCGCCAAGAACGAATGGTCGAGCCTGCCGTCGAACCCGGTGCCGGTGCATCACGGCGCCTCCGCCACCATCGGCCGCAAGTTCTATGTGTTCGGCGGTTTCCGGTTCCCCGATACCGGCAAGGTCGGCAACTGGTATCCGGAGAACAAGGCTTGGGTGTTCGACCTCGACAGCCAGAAATGGTCGGCATTGCCCAACCTGCCGACGGCTCGCGGTGCGCTCGCCGCGGTCGCGGTCGGCAAGAAAATCTACGTGATGGGCGGCGCCAGCATTCCCACCGGCATGCAGTTGCCCGATGGCCTGTCCGGCGGCGGCCCGGTCGAGTTGCTCGGCACCAACGAGGTGTTCGATACCGAGACCAACACCTGGTCGACCCTCGCGCCGATGCCGACGCCGCGCAATCATCACAGCATCGCTTATGTGGACGGGAAGATCTATGCCATCGGCGGCCGGGTCGGCTCGTGCTTTTCCGCCGGGTGGTCCTCGAACATCTGGATGAACGACGCCTATGACATCGCCACCAATACCTGGACGCCCCGCGCACCGATGCCGACCGCGCGCTCGGGCACCGGCATCGCCGTGGTGGACGGCAAGATCCATGTGCTCGGCGGCGAAGGCTGGATCGAGGATTTCGGCGGCGTGTTCCGCGCCCATGAGGTCTACGATCCCAAGACCAACACCTGGGCCCGCTATCCGCGCATGATCACGCCGCGGCACGGGTTCGCGGCGGCCGACATCGGCAAGTCCATCTACGCGGTGTCCGGCGTCAACAATGCCGGCGGCGCCGGCACGCTGTCGGTGGTCCCCGTCAACGAGATCTATGAGGAGTAGCCGAACTTGACGTGGAAAAATCCATGACCCGTCATCCCGAGGTGCTCGCTCCCTTCGCGCGAGCCTCGAAGGACGACGGCCCCGGCCGTGCCCCGAGCACGCTCGCGGCCACACCTCGGCCGGCATCCTTCGAGGGCCATGCAAGGGCGCGGCCGCGTCAGGATGACGGAACCGGGCGTGAACCTCGGTCAGGGCATATTCGAAGATCGTCCTGCACCCTCGCGCTCGTTCTCACCGCGGTGGTGCCGGCCGCGGCGCCTCCGGCCGCGGCGCAGGATGTGCCGGGCATCGAGCTCTGCAGCCGCGAAAGCCGGATGGACCGGCGTACCGGCTGCCTGCAGAGCAACGTCGAGTACCTGCAGCAGCTGATCGTCAAGAACGCGCTCGACACCCAGCAGAAGCTCGCCGCCGCCAACCGGGAAATTGCCGCGCAGCGGGATTCCGCCGCGGCTGCCGCCAAGGAGATCGCCGCGCTTCGGGATGCGGTCGCCGACCTGAAGGCCCAAATGGCGAAACCCCCGCTGACGCCGGCCGCCGCCGCCGGCAAGGAGATCGCCGCGCTTCGCGATGCGCTGACCGATCTGAAGGCGCGCATGGACCAGGCGCAGAAGGCGAAGCCCGACGGCAAGTGACCGGCTGCGATCGGCGGGCTTCGAAGGCGCGGGTGCCCTCCTGGGATGGTCGCAGCTACTTCACGAGGATGAGATAGTGCCATTCGGCCGCGGTGCCGTCGGGGAACATCAGGAAAACCTCCGCGCCGTCGTCGCCGAGGTATCCGTCTTCGGCTTTGTAGACGACATTGAGGCCGGATGATTTCTTGTCGTTGCACGATGACAATCGATTGGTGGCGATGTAGTTGGGGAAGGAATCGGCGCCGACGAAGGTCAGGGCGCCGTGGGCCGGCGCTTTGACGATGCGGCCGACGATCGGGCCGCGCGAAGCGCAGTCGGGAAACAACGACGCGACGAAGTTCATCGTTCGCTCTTCGCCGGTGGGGACGAAACGGCTGATACTGATGGGCTTCGGCATCGTAATGGTTTCGGCCACTCCCTCTTCGGCCGCCGACGGCGCCGCGCAGAGGAATGAAAACAACAGCAGTGAACAAAGCTCGCGCATGGTGTTCCTCACGGGTGTTTTGGCCGCTCCGGGCGCAAGGCAGCCGGAGGGCCTGTTTCCTGCTCATTCGTGATGGGAGGGCCGCGTTTGGTTCAAAGCCCGCAGCTGCGGGGCGGCCTCTGGCGGGCCCCGCTCCGACTGGCTTTGTGCATGCGGACACGGTAAGTTTGCTCCATGATGAAAGCATTTCTGTCGAACGCGTCTCCGAAAATTCTCGCCATCGCCTTCCTGTGCACAGCCTCGCCGGCCGTGGCGGACGGCATTTCGCCGGGCTTGTGGCAGGTGACCGAGACCGTGGTCATGGACGGCGCCGCCTCGCAGCCCCAGGTCAGGACACGGTGCCTGTCGGCAGAGCAGGCCGGCGACACCGCCGCAACCTTCAGCCCCGAATATCGCACCGTGAATTCGGATTGCGAACGCGCCGAATTCGAGTCGACCGCCTCGAAGCTCAAATGGCGCATGCTGTGCAAGGGCCAAATGGACATGGACGTGTCCGGCGACTTCACCTTCGACACTCCGAAGCACTACACCGCGACGATTCGATCGAAGGGCTCGATGGCCGGCAGGGAGTTCGTCAACACCAGCGTCGCGATCGAGGGCGAGCACCTCGGCGAGTGCCAGTGAGACGGTTACGCGAGCCGGGCCGATCTTCTCCCTCCCCGACTCCGGGGAGGGCCGGGGTGGGGTCTTCCTCGAGTCAGCAAGACCCCACCCTGACCCTCCCCGCAGCCGGGGAGGGAAAAGTCACGCCACCTTCGCCGCCTTCACGTCCTTCACGTCGGTGAATACGATGCCCGGCGCGCGCTCGCGGGTGTAGTCGAGATAGAATTGGCTGCGCGCGAGATAGACGGCATC
>Ga0302325_10008432_pt1 | contig 22633 bp, 23 predicted proteins | sample Palsa_T0_2_FD_201948 | JGI IMG/M metagenome (GOLD analysis project Ga0302325, IMG submission 201948) | Peat permafrost microbial communities from Stordalen Mire near Abisko, Sweden - Palsa_T0_2 | ecosystem: Environmental > Terrestrial > Soil > Palsa > Peat permafrost | place: Sweden: Abisko...
ACGTTGCGGCGGCACATTGCGCCGGCCGCCTCTCGCAGCGTGTGCCCCGGCCCCACCGTGAGCACGACCTTCGTCATCCCTTCGCGAACCAGCATGGCGCCTCCAGATCAGCTTGCAACGATCGGCTCAATCATATTGAACTTGAACCGACCCCCGGAGCTTTCTGCCGTGCCATCGCGCGCGGGCTCCGGTGCCGGCGCCGTTCGTCGCGCAGAACCCATAGGATGCCCGTCGCAGTGACGCCCGATGGTCAAGGACAGCACCGTGCGTAACCGCCCTGTGGTGCAGATGGTGGTCATCGCGGTGATCGCCAGCGCGATCGGAATTCCGATCGCTTTGATCATCCCGTGGTTCCCGACCAAGGGCTCGATTCAGGCTGGGAACGTCAAGACGCTCTACGACGTCCTGCTGATCGCGTCGGTGCCGATCTTCGTGCTGGTCATGACGGTGATCCTGTACTCGGTCTGGAAGTTCCACATGCGCCCCGGCGAGGAGCTGAAGGATGGCCCGCCGATCCACGGCAACACGCGCCTGGAGGTGATCTGGACCACGCTCCCGGCCGTCCTGATCATTTCGCTGTGCACCTACGCCTATGTTGTCCTGCGCTCGAACGAGAAGAGCCGGAAGGGCGAAATGACGATCAACATCACCGCCCGGCAGTTCGCGTTCGAGTTCCAGTACCCGGAGACGAACGGCAAGACGGTCGTTTCGTCGGAGCTGTACCTCGCCAACAATCAGCCGGTCGTGTTCAAGCTCCACTCGCTCGACGTGATCCACAGCTTCTTCGTGCCCAACTTCTCTGAGAAGATCGACGCGGTGCCGGGCATCACGACCAGTTTTCGCATCACACCGACCCGTCTGGGCACATATCCCGGAGAGTGCACCGAGCTGTGCGGCGCGGGACACTCGCTCATGCGCGCGACCGTTCGCGTCGTCACGCCCACGGCGTTCAAGGCCTGGCTGGCCGCGCAGCCAGCGAATATCCCCCCACCGGTCGGCGTGCCGCCCCCCAACGGCTCCGCGCCGGGAATCCCCGGGGCCAGCTCAGCCCCGGCCGCCAGCAGCAGTACGCCATCGACGTCGGCGACGGCCACCGCGGCCGAGGGCAAGGCGGTCTTCACCGGAGTCGGCGGCTGCAGCTCCTGCCACACGCTGGCCGCGGCCGGCGCCACCGGCACAATTGGCCCGAACCTCGACCAGCGCTTGCGGACCGACTGTCAGACCGCGGAGTCCAAGAAAATTCGTGGCGCCACGCTGGACGAGTGCATCATGACCGCGATCACGAAGCCGTATGCGTATCTCCCGACTGGATTCACCGCCGGGATCATGCCGTCGACCTTCGCCCAGACGCTCAGCTCGACTCAAATCCAGGGACTCGTCAAGTTCCTCTCGAGCGTGGCAAAGTGAGGGACCTGCGTGCAGGCGATCGCCAAACTGAGAGCGACTGCAAAGTGAAGGAGGTCAGCTGATGCCCATCCCGGCAAAGCTCCGCGCGCCCGGCTGGTACCGAGCCGCCCTATTCGATGTCCTGGGCTTCGGGTTCGCGTTCGGTCTCACGGTCCTGATCAGGTTCCTCATGCACCAGCACCCGGTGATCGATGGTCACGCGATCACGATCGTCGCGCTGATCGCGGTGCCGCTGTTCTTCCTGGTCGGTATCGGCACGTGCGACTACTGGTTCTACTGGGCTGCCGGCAAGCCGACCCGCGCCGAGGACCATTCCGCGCACGGGGCGCACACCTGGCGCGACTATTTCCGCGTCAACACCGACCACAAGGTGATCGGGATCCAGTACGTGGTCACCTCCTTCTTCTTCTTCCTCGTCGGGGGCCTGCTAGCGATGGTGATCCGGGCGCAGCTGTCCAAGCCGGGGATGCAGTTCCTGACGCCGGAGGAGTACAACGGCGTCTTCTCCGTCCACGCGACGGTGCTGATCTTCCTGTTCGTGATCCCGGTGTTCGCCGGCTTGGCGAACTACGTGCTGCCGCTGATGATCGGCGCGCCGGACATGGCGTTCCCGCGCCTGAACGCGCTCTCGTACTGGATGCTGCCACTGGCCGGAGTGATGATGCTGATGAGCTTCCTGGCCCCCGGCGGGTCGTTCGCGTCGGGCTGGACCGCCTACGCGCCGCTCTCCACCACGATGCCGCTGGGGCAGCTGTTCTTCACGATCGCGGTGCAGCTGGCGGGGGCATCATCGATCGCCACCGCGCTCAACTTCCTGGTCACGATCATCACCATGCGCGCGCCCGGCATGAGCTTCTTCCGGATGCCGCTGCTCGTGTGGGCGAACTTCTCGACCTCACTGCTGGTCGTGATCGCCACCCCGTTCATCGCCGCCTCGCAGTTCTTCGTCCTGCTCGACACCGCGCTGCACTTCCACTTCTTCGACGCGTTCGTCGGCGCGGACAAGAACGGCAACGTGATCATGTACCAGCACGTCTTCTGGTTCTACTCGCACCCGGCCGTTTACATCATGATTCTGCCCGGGTTCGGGATCATCTCCGAGATCCTGGCGGTCAAGTCGCGCAAGCCGATCTTCGGCTACCGGATGATGGCGTTCTCGTTGCTGGCAATCGTGGTGCTCGGCTTCACGGTCTGGGCGCACCACATGTTCGTGTCCGGGATGGCGTCGTGGATCCGGATTCCGATGATGATCACCACCGCGATTATCTCGATCCCGACCGGGATCAAGGTCTTCTCGTGGCTGGCCACGCTGTGGCGGGGGGTGCTCCATATGGACACGCCGATGCTATGGGCGCTCGGCTTCCTGACGATGTTCACGCTGGGCGGCATCAGCGGGATCATGCTGGCGATGATCCCGTTCGACATCCACGTGAGCCAGACGTACTTCATCGTCGCCCATCTCCACTACGTGCTGTTCGGCGGTTCGGTGTTCACGATCTTCGCCGGCGTCTACTACTGGTTCCCGAAGATGACCGGCCGGATGTTCGACGACCGGCTGGGCAAGTGGCACTTCTGGACGACGTTCGTCTTCTTCAATTTGACGTTCGCCCCCATGCACCTGATCGGACTCCAGGGGATGCCCCGCCGCGTCGCCGAATACGCGGCGAAGTTCGCCGACTGGAACCTGTTCATCTCGTTCGCCTCGTTCGGCCTCGGCCTCAGCACGCTGATCTTCCTGTACAACATGGTCGCCAGCTGGCGTGGCGGTCCGCGGGCGGCCGCGAACCCGTGGCGCGGCATGACGCTCGAGTGGCAGGTCTCGTCGCCGCCGCCGATCTTCAACTTCGACTCGGTGCCGACGGTCGTCGGCGGTCCTTACGAGTACGGCGTGCCCGGCGCCGTCCACGGCATTTTCACGCCGCCGGTCGAGGCCGGAGCGGTCGCCGCCGGTGCGTCCTCAGCGGCGCCCAGCCAGGAGAGCACGAGATGAGCACGATCCTCGTCGTCGCCAACGAGACCCTCCTGGGCCGCGAGCTGCTCGACGCGGTGCGGGCTCGGGTCGCCCGTGGCGATGATGTGCGCTTTGTCCTCTGCGTGCCCCAGAACCGCCCGCGAGCGGGGCTGGTGGTCTACGACGACGCGGTGTTCGACGCCGCGCAGGCGCGCGTCGACCTGGCCGTCGGTTTCCTGCGCTCGGAGGGCGTCGAGGTGATCGGTGAGGTCGGGGACCCCGACCCCTACACCGCGACGATGGACGCCGTCCACGAGTACAGGCCGAACGAGATCATCATCTCGACCCTGCCCGAAACGCGCTCGGGGTGGCTGCGTCGTGACCTGATCGAGCGCGTGACCGAGGCCTCGCGACTGCCGGTCGAGCACGTCATCGCCGATATCGACACCGAGGGTCTCCCGTTCCACGTCACACTCGCGGTCGCGAATCGCACCGCCAGCGGCGATCAGCTGCTAGAGGCGCTGAAGGCCAAGGCGCAGGCCGACGCCCCGACCGGGCGCGGACGCCTGTTTATCGTCGTCGTGCCCCAGGAAGGCGGTTCGGGCTCCGCCACCAGGCGAGCGCGTACGCGGCTCTCGCTGGTGCTGGAACGACTGCGCGGGGCCGGCCTGTTCGCGGCCGGAATGGTCGGCGACCCGGACCCGTACACGGCGATCATGAACGCGCTGCAGTACTTCAGCGTCGATGACATCGTGATCTCGACCTACGCCGAAACCAAGTCCGGTTGGCTGCGCGCAGATTTGATCGCGCGCGTGCGCAGTGCGAGCGGCAAGCCGGTCGAGCACGTGGTCCACGACGACGGCATCCCCGCCACCGCCTAGGAAAGGAGTCCCGTGGAAGCCGCTTCGATCACCCACGCCGAGCACCACGGACCGCCCCCGGCCCATCGGTCCTCACGCGTCGAGGCCCCCACGCTGGGCATGCTCCTGTTCATCGTCTCCGAGGTGATGATCTTCGCGGCCTTCTTCACCGCGTACTTCTTCATCCGCGTGGTCAACCACAATCCGTGGCCGGCGCCCGGGACCACGCTGCCCGAGAACGTGGCCGGAGTCAACACGGCGATCCTGCTCTCCTCCTCGCTGACGCTGCACTGGGCGCTGACCTCGATCAAGAACGGCAACCGCTTCGGGCTCCGAGCGGGCATGCTGTCGACGTTCCTGCTCGGCCTGACGTTCCTCACCGTTCAGATCAACGAGTACATCCACATCGGCTTCGCCGGGCGCGACTCCGCCCAGGCGACCGTCTTCTACTCGCTGACCGGCCTGCACGGCGCCCACGTGTTCATCGGGCTGTGCATCTTGCTGACGGTGACGATCCGCTCGTTCCGCGGCCACTACTCGCCTGAGAGCCATCGCGGCGTGGAGGTCCCAGGGATCTACTGGCACTTCGTCGACATCATGTGGATCGTCGTGTACACCACCGTGTACGTGCTCTGAGCGGGCTGCTCGTTGTTGAACCCGCTCCGGTCCGAGGCCGAGGCGTTCCGCGTCCTGATCTACTTCGTCGTCGTGGTTGCGGCGATCGTGGTCGTGGTGCTGGTCATCGAGGCGCTCACCAACTGAGCCCGGTCTGGCAGCGGTCCGGAGCGTGGCGCGGTCGTCCGTGCGACCATTGAGGACGTGCCTGTGAGCGCGCTTTCCCTGACCGGCGCCACTGGGACCGCCGGAACGATCGGGCTCCCGAGCCACGTCTTTTCCCTGGCCGTCGCCGGGCCCGTCGGAGCGATCGGCGTGGGGATCCTCGCGCTGCTCCCCTGGTGGCCCTACCATGTCCGCGCACGCACCCTCGCGGTCGAGGGAAGGCCTGTCCCCACGTGGCGCCAGGCCTGCTACATCGCCGGCCTGCTCGTGCTGGTGGTCGCGTTCAGTCCGCCGGTCGGGAAGCTCTCGGACCAGCTGCTGTTCGCCCACATGGCCGAGCACCTGCTGATCGGCGACATCGCCGCGCTGCTGATCGTGCTCGGTCTGACCGGACCCCTGCTCGCTCCCCTGCTCCGCATGCGGGTGATCTCCAAGCTCCGGGTGCTCTGCCACCCCGTGGTCGCGATCGTCGTGTGGGCGGTCAACTTCTACACCTGGCACCTCCCGGTCCTCTATCAGGCGGCGCTTCGCAACAACCTGCTTCACGCCCTCGAGCACGCGACCTTCCTCGTGTTCGGGATCGCGATGTGGATGGCGCTGCTTGGCCCCCTGCCCAAGCCGGCCTGGTTCGGAAACAGCGCGCGGCTCATCTACATCATCGCCGTCCGCCTGATCGGCACGGTGCTCGCGAACGTGCTGATCTTCGGCGGGACGGTCTTCTATCCCTTCTACCGGGCCGGCGATGCTCATTGGCACATCAGCCCTATCGCCGATCAGGTGGCAGCCGGCGGGCTGATGATGGTCGAGGAGAGCCTGTTGACGATCGGGCTGTTCTGCTGGCTGTTCCTGAAGGTGGCCAACGAGGGCGAGCAGCGTCAGGAGCTGCTCGACTACGCCAGCCAGCATGGGATCGCGCTCGACGAGAAGCGAGCCGCCCGTGCCGTGTCGGCCGGCCGCGGCGACGAGTTGCGCGAGCGGCTGCGCCAGCGATCGCACGCCGAGCCCGTCGCCGCTGGGCCACCCGCCGACGCCAGCGGCAGCTGACGGAGGGGGTCGGTCCCGAGCCGCTACTTGACCGTCAGCTTGCCCTCCATCCCGGCCTCACGGTGGTCGTCGACCGAGCAGTAGAACGTGTAGGTGCCGGGTTTGAGCGACGCCGTCACCGTCGACACGCCGCCGTTGTCGACGATCGGCCCGATCATGTTGACGCCGCCGCCGGTGATGGCGATGTCGTGCATCACCGAGGACATGTTCTGCATCCGGATCGTGACCTTGCCAGCGGTGGCGCTCGCGCTCGGGGCGGTGAACTTGAGCTGGCCGGTCGGATCCGCGTTGATCTCGACGACGCCGTCCTTCTCGACCGCCGGCTTGGAGCTGACACTGGGGATCGCGGTCGCCAGCGCTCCGGTGTCCTGGCCCGACCTCCCGGCCACCAGTCCCACGTAGGCCGCCACGTCCTGCGCGTCCTGGCCCTTGACCAGCATCGCCGGCATCACGCCCTCCGTGTCGGGGTACTGGATCCAGAAATCGACCAGCCCCTCGATCGACGTGCTCTTGACGCCATCGGCGCGATCCTGCCTGAAGGCATCGTCCAGGTTTGGGCCCACGGCGCCAGTCGTGCCGGCGTGGCCGAGCGTGTGGCAGGAGCCGCACTTGGCGACGAACATCTGCTTTCCACTCACCAGGTTGGCCGTCGGATGCTTGAGCGAGCATCCGCCGAGGGCAAGCGCCAGCAGAGCGCCTGGGATGAGCGCTGCAAGGCTCCGAGGAGTGCGTGCGAGGGCTTTCACCATACGCTGCGGGCCGCACTCTATCCCTTCGGGGGGCGTCATTGCGCCGCCGCCCAGTGCAGCCGGTGACCCATTGACGTCCGAGCCGCTGGTAGCATGGCGAGAGATGAGGACGCGCCAGAAGTACCGGATGCGGACGCCCTCCACCGGTCGCGAAGTGGTCATCGAAGCCGAGCCGGGGCGCATATACGTCGATCAGGAGACCGGCGAGACGCTGGAGGTCGTCGCGGAACTGCTCCCGCTGGCCCCGACCCCCTCCGAGCTGCCTTGGGCGGTCGAGAATCTCCGCTTCTGCAATTGGTGCGATCAGCTCTCCCAGAAGGATCTCAACGACTGCCCGGTGTGCGGGCGGCGTATGGAACCGCTCGGTTCCTGAGGGGTCCGGTCGTGAGGAACACGGGTCCCGGTGCTCACCGGGCGAGACGCATCACCGCGTTCGCCGCCGCGATCGTGCTGGCGGTCGGCATCTCGGCGTGCGGCGGCGGTGGCTCAGCGAACTCGGATACGTCTGGGGCCCCCCCATTCACGGTTCCAACCTCTTCTCCAACCGCCGCCGCGGCCGCGGCCACGACCACGACCACGACGAGCACCACCAGCTCCACGACCTCCACCACGGCCACCAACGCGGGCACGACGCCCGCGTCCGGCGGCGGCACAGCCACCGACGGCGGGGCGGCGGGGGCAACGGGTGGGACCGGCACCTCCGCGGCGCCGGCCACCGGCGGTACAACCCCGGCCGGAGGCGGTGGAGCGGCCGCGGGTGGCACGGGCACATCGGGCGGCACCGGCGCGGCCAGCGGCGGCGCGGGCCTCGGCTCCGCCTTCTGCCAGCAGAACCCGGGCGCCTGCTAGGCCCCCTAAGGGTCCGTAGGACCCGTGGTCGCCGTCACTAAGCGCCCGCTCTCAGCGGGCTGACCTCAGTCAGTCAGGGCTTGCGCGGCCCGTGGACGTAGGACTTGGGATACGGCTGGTTGGTGACCTCGGTCGCGCTGTACTCGACCCTCGTACCGGTGTAGTTGCACTGGTAGTTCGTGAACGCGCCCACGGTCAACTGCGACGTCTGGGCCGCGGCCGCGTTCTTGCAGTTCGCCATCCGGCTCTGGCGATAGGCGAATTTGCTGGCGGAGAGGTTGTAGGACAGGATCGGCGCCCACGTGGGCACGGTCAGGCCGATCACCTCGCCGGCCGTGACGGGCAGCGGAGTAAACGCGCTAAAGGTCGGCGGAAGCGCGAGCGGGGTCTGGAACACTTGGCCGAGGTATGGCTCGACGTGGAAGATCGGGCTCTCCGCGGCGACGGTGTACTTATTGTTGGGACCCGACTTGAGCACCGTCAGTGCAACCTGAGGCGTACCGCCGTATGCCTGATCGAGGACGTGGAGGTAGTTCTTCTCGGTCTTCGCGTTGGTGGACAGCTTCGACAGGCCGACGGTGAACGCGACGAGCCAACCGGCTTTCTTGACTTTGGTGGGGAGGACGACGGAGTCGCTGACCGTCTGGAGCGCGGTCGTCCGGGTCAGGATGATGAAGCAGTTCGCCGGCGAGACTCCGGCCGGACACGCCGGCGCAACCACCGGCGTGGCGGTCGCCCCGACTTCGACGATCTGCGCGGACGCCGATCCCGCGGCGAGGGCCGATGCGAGCGCGATTACGGCTGCGGTGACCAAAAAGATGCGTTTCATGTTCACCATTGAACACGACAAGACGGCAGCAGTTGCGTCCGAGAACGCAAAAAGGACCGCTCGGTCGCGACCGTTCAGCCGCGACCGAGCCGCATATCAGCGCTTGTCGATGAGCTCCGAACCCTAGATCTTGGTGACGTCGACCGCCTTCGGGCCCTTCGGGCCGGCCTCCTCTTCGTAGGAGACCTTCGATCCCTCGGGCAGCGACCGGTAGCCGTCGCCGTTGATGCCTGTGAAGTGAACGAACAGATCGCGGCCGCCATCATCGGGAGTGATGAAGCCGAAGCCCTTGTCGTCGCTGAACCACTTGACGGTACCCGTTGCCATGTACTTCCCCTCCGGCGCCACGCGCGTTGGAACAAATTCGGGCACCAGACGGCCCCGACTAAACGCGGGAAACCTAGCAAGTCAGGCGACGATCCGACTGGTCGATTGCGCTGCGGACCTCATCGACCCGAGAACTCCACCTGGCCGGGGCCCTGATCGAGGAACGAGCGGAGCGCGCGCTGCAGATCCTCGGTGTCGAACAGGTCTGCCGCGACCCGCGCGACCCGGTCGTTGGCAAGCTCCACCCCCCCGTCCAGATAGTCCCGGATCACGCGCTTGGTGGCGGCGTGCGCGAGCGTCGGGCCGGCCGCGAGGGCCAGCGAGAATTCGCGGGCGGCGGTATCGAATCCCTCGTCGGGGAGCACGCGGTTGACCACGTTCCAGCGCTCGAGCTCGGCCGCGCTGTACGGCACTCCGGTCATCACGAGCTCGCGGGCACGGCCGCTGCCGGCCCGCTCCGCGAGGCGTTGGGTGCCGCCCATCGCGGGCGTGAGGCCGACCACCGTCTCGACCAGGCCAAAGCTGGCGGACTCCGCCGCCAGGATGAGATCGCAGGCCAGCGCTAGTTCGAACGCCCAGGTGAGACAGAGTCCATGGGCCGCAAAGACGGTCGGGCACGGGAGCGAGTCGACCCGGCGGGCAACCGCGATCAGAGCGTCGAACGTCTCGGCCGCCTCGCGGGGGCCCGCCAGGGCCGCGAACAGCGACACGTCGACGCCGCCGCTGACGACGCGTCCGTCGGCCCGGAACAGCACGGCGCGCGGCTGATCTGCCTCCAGCTCAGCGACCGCCGCGACCAGCGCCGCCTCGACTGTGCGATCGAGCAGATTGAGAGGCGGCGAATCGAAGCTCACGACGGCCAGGGCGCCGTCGCGCTGCACCCGTACCGGGGGGCTGGGGCTCATCGAAGCTCGTCCGCGGCGGCCGCTATCCCGTCCGCATCTCCGGGGGTGGGAGTCCACGGCAGGCGCAGCGGATCGCCGGCATACCGAGGGATGACGTGCACGTGGAAGTGGAACACCGTTTGCCACGCCAGCGGACCGCAGGAGTTGAGCAGGTTGACGCCGTCGGCACCCAAGCGTTCGCTGACTCGGCGAGCCACCCCCTGGGCGGCGACAATCGTCGCGGCGAGGTCCTCGGGGTCGATGTCCAACAGGTCGGTCGAGTGTCGCCGCGGCACCACGAGCGCATGCCCCCGAGTCGCCGGATTGATGTCCATGAACGCGACCGTTCGCTCGTCCTCAGCGATGATCTGCCCGGGAAGTTCGCGGGCCACGATCTTGCAGAACAGGCAGTCTGTGTCACGCATCGGCGGCAGCTTACCCGGCTCGGTCCAACAGCTCTCTCGCCCGCTCGATCGCCTCCTCGGGCGTGGCGATCTCCCCGGTGAAGCTCGCCTCCTCGAGCGCCTGCAGGACGCGCCCGATGGTGGGACCGGGACGGATGCCCAACGCCCGCGCCAGCTGGTCGCCGCGCAGCGGTGGCCGGGGCGGATCCGCGACCCACGAGAGCGCCTCGCCCAGCAACTGACGCGCCAACTCGAGGTGCTTGGCGATCGCCTGCGACGAGCCCGAGCCCTGGGTGGCGAGGCGATCGGCGACGCTCAGCACGGTGACGTCGACTGGCACGGGCGCGCAGGCCCGCAGATAGCCGTAGATCGCGCGGCGGCTGAGCGGCATCTCGTGGACGAGGAACCCCAGCCGGAGGTGGTGGCGGGTGAGTGCGGCCACGTACTCGCACACCCTCTCGCTCGCTCGCAGCCGTCCCAGGATCGCGCTGGCGATGTTCGCGCCGGCCTCATCGTGGCCGATGAAGGTGACCCGGCCCTCAGGCGTGATATGCCGCGTCTGCGGTTTGGCCACGTCGTGAAACAGGGCGCCGAAGCGCAGCGCCTGGCCACGGGTCAGCTCGTGGGCGAGCGGCTCTGCGAGTAGCTCACGGACCGCGTCGCCGTGCTCGGCGAAGGTCGAGGCGGGGTCGCGCTCGAGCTCGATCGTCTCCGCGAGCACGGCCCGCGTGTGGTCGTACACGTCGAGATGGTGAAAATGGCTCTGCTCGACCCCGTGCAGCGCGCTGAGCTCCGGCAGCACCACCTCGGTGACTGCGATCGCGCTCATCAGATCGAGACCCGTGACCGCGCGCTCTGAGCTGAGAATCCGCTTGAGCTCGCTGAACACTCGCTCGGGGGCCACGCCGTCTAACCCGGACGCGCTGGCCCGGGCGACCCGCGCCGTATTGGCCTCGACCGAGAACTCCAACTCGCAAGCGAGACGAACGAGCCGTAGCGTCCGCAGCGGGTCGTCCGTGAACGCCTGCGGCGAGACCATCCGCAGGCGTCGCGCCTGCAGATCCGCGAGCCCGCCGAACGGATCGACGTACGCACCGCCGCCCAGCGGCTCGGCGATCGCGTTCACAGTCAGATCGCGCCGGGCGAGGTCGGCCTCGATCGTCCCGCCGCACAGGGGGAGGAGATCGACCTGCCAGGTGCGGCGGTGCGCGAGCACACGCCAGGCGCCGAATCCCTCTGAGAGTGCAAATGCGTGGCCGTCCGCCGTGCTGCCCAGCGCACGCGCGACGCGCTCCGGATCGCCCGCGAGCGCGACGTCAAAGTCGGCGGTCGGGCGACCCAGCAGCCGGTCGCGCAGCGCCCCACCGACCAGCCACGCATGGTCGACCAGACCCGCCAGCGCGTGGAGCGGTTCGCTCACAGGCATTCACCATCGCGGTGGTAGCGCCGCGGCACTCGGCCGGAGATCCCACAGACGATTTCGTAGTTGATCGTCCCGATCCGCTGGGCCAGATCTTCGGCGGTCTGGCGCTGTGGGCCATCGCGGCCGATGATCGTCGCGGGCTGGCCGGGTCTCAGGCTCGTCGCGGGCCCGAGGTCGATCGTGACGTTGTCCATGCTCACCGTCCCCACCAGCGGATAGCGAGCGCCGACGACGAGCACATCGCAGTTGTTGCTCAGCGCGCGCCGGACGCCGTCGGCGTACCCGATCGGCAGGGTCGCGGTCCACGTGTCTCGCTCGGCGATGAACCGCCGGCCGTACCCGGCGCTGTCGCCCACCCGGGCCCGCTTGACCGCTGCGACGTATGAGGTCAGCTCCAGCGCGGGCTCAAGGCCGTACGGGTCGGGGTTCTCGTTCATCGGATCACAACCGTAGATCGCGATCCCGCACCGGACCATGTCGAAGTGGCTGGCCGGCTCTCGCAACGTCGCAGCGCTATTGGCGGCGTGGACGAGGATCCCCGGATGGCGGCGGCGCACCTCCTGGGCGAACTCGTCGAAGGCGGCCAATTGGCGGGCGAGAAACTCGGCGTCCCCGTCGGCGGTCGCGAAATGCGTCATCGCCCCCGCGAGTTCGAGCCCGGGGAGGGCCTCGATCGCCTGCCCGACGCGCAACGCCTCGGCGACGTCGCGGGTCCCCAGCCGCCCCATGCCGGTGTCGAGTTTGACGTGTACGCGCACGGGAGCCGCCGCGGCGGCGGCCAGATCCTCCACGAAGTGCTCGCTCCAGGCCACGACCTCGGCACGCGCCTGCAGCGCGATTGGCAGCTCCTCGGTGCTGATCGCCCCCATCACGAGCACCGGTTCGGTGATCTCTCCCGCTCGCAGCCTGGCCGCCTCGGCCACGGTGGCGACCGCCAACCGGCTCGCTCCTCCGGCCAGCGCGGCGCGTGCGCTGGGCACCGCCCCGTGCCCGTAGCCGTCGGCTTTGACGACCGCGCACAGCTCGGCGCCACCGGTCAGCCGACCCCGCAGGAGCGCCACGTTGCGCTCGATCGCCGCAACGTTCACGCGTGCGAGCGCGCGCAACGCCATCTCAGTCGCGTGCGGGCAGGGCCCGCGGCAGCGCCTCGATCACGTCGCGTGCGATCACGCCTTCAGGACCGATCTCCTGGGCCACGATGCGCCCGGCGCCCGCGTGCACGAACACGCCAGCGCAGGCGGCGTGGAACGGGTCCATCCGCTTGGCCAGGTAGGCCCCGATCACGCCCGAGAGAACGTCGCCGGTGCCGGCCGTGGCCAGCGCGGGAGCGTTCCCGCGACTGATCGCCGCGCGGCCATCGGGGTCAGCCACGATCGTGTCATCGCCCTTGAGCACGACGATCGCGCCGGCCTGCGAGGCTGCGCTGCGGACAGACTCGAGCCGTCGCGCCTCCACCTCGGAGCTGTCGCAGCCCAACAGCCGCGCCAGCTCGCCGGCGTGCGGCGTCAGCACGGTCGGAGCCGAACGCTCGCGCAGCGACGGGAGCTCGCCGACATGGGCGCCCAGCCCGTCCGCATCGAGCAGCAACGGCAACTCGGCCGCGCGCGCCAGGGTCCTGGCCAGCTGCGCGGCTCCCGGCTGGCGGCCCAAGCCCGGGCCCAACACCAAGGCGCCCGCTCGGTTGACCCGGTCGAGGACCAGGCCGACCTCGTCGGGCGTCAGCGAGCCATCCTCGTCGAGCAGCGGAACCGTCATCACCTCGAGCAGCCGGGTCTCGAAGATGAGGTTCAGCGACGCGGGGACGAACGCCGTCACGTAGCCGGCTCCGGCGCGCATCGCCGATTCGGAGGCCAGGCAGGGGGCCCCCGTCAACCCCAGCGAGCCGCCGCAGACGAGCACACTGCCGGCGGCGAACTTGTTCGACGCGCTGCCCCGGCGCGGGATGCCCTGGGTGACCCGAGCGTCGATCAGCCCGATCTGGGGCTCCACCGGCCCGTCGGGCGGTATCCCGATATCGATCACCCTGACCTCGCCCGCGTGTGCCTTGCCCGGCGCGATCCACAACCCTGGCTTGGCGCGGTGGAACGTCGCCGTCGCCGCAGCCCGAACCGCCACGCCGGCGATTTCGCCGCTTGACCCGTCGACGCCGCTGGGCATATCGCAGGCCACCACCTCCGCGTGATCGGCGGCCGCGTTGATCGCCGTGATCGCGCCGAGTGCCGGCTCGCGCGGCTCCCCCGCGAAGCCGGTGCCGAAGATCGCATCGACGATGGCTCCCGCGTGACTCAGCGCCGAGGGGTCAAACGGCTCGGGCGCCGGGCCGGGGAGACGCTCGAGGTTCCGCCCCGCGTCCCCGCCGAGCTCTGCCCCGGGCCACAACCGGAGTACGTCCACGTCCCGCCCGCGCTCACGCAACGAAACCATCCCCGCCATTGTTGCCCTTCCCGCACACCACGACGATCCGACCGGAGGGCGATCGCGCCGCCACCAGGTCGGCCAAGCCGGCCCCGGCGCGCTCCATCAGGTCAATCCCGGCAATCCCCTTCGCGCCGATCGCCCACTGGTCGAGCGCTTGCTGCTGCCGGGCGTCGAGCAACGGCTCGAGCCAGTCTGCCAGCGCGGTCATCGCTCGCTCCACCATCCTCCCGGCATCTCAATCATCCTCCGCGAGGATCGCCACCGCACCAGCATCGCGGCGGGTGTGCGTGAGCGAGACCTCGACGTGCACTCCGAGGGCCGCCGCGCGCTGCGCCGCCGCTCCGTGAAGCGCTATCAGCGGTGCCCCCGTGGTGGAGATCACTTCGACGTCGAGAAAGCTCCACGCGGTCAATCCGAGCGCCTTCGCCACCGCCTCCTTGGCGCAGAACCGCGCCGCCAGATGCTGACCGGGCCGGGCCCGAGCAGCGGCGTACGCCTGCTCGCCGTCGGTGAACAGGCGCGCGGCCAGTCGCGGCCGGCGGGCCAGAGCTTGCTCGAGGCGCTCGATCTCGAGCAGGTCGACTCCGATCGCGGTCCTCACTCCACCGTGACAGTCTTGGCGAGGTTGCGCGGCTGGTCCACGTTGAGGCCCCGCAGGCGCGCGATGTGGTACGCCAGCAGCTGGAGTGGGATCACCGCCAGCAGCGGCGCGAGCATCCAATCCGTGTGCGGGATCCAGATGACTTCCTCGGCGTGCTGGCCGATCTGCTCATCGCCGAGGGTCGCCACCGCGATCACGCGCGCGCCGCGGGCCCGCACTTCCTGCATGTTCGAGACCACCTTCTCGAGCACGGGAGATTCCGTCGCCACCACAACCACGGGGGTGCTCTCGTCCAGGAGCGCGATCGGCCCGTGCTTCATCTCACCGGCGGCGTAGGCGTCGGTCGCGATGTAGGAGATCTCCTTTAGCTTGAGCGCTCCTTCGAGCGCCACCGGAAGCCCCACATGCCGGCCCAGATAGAGGAAGAAATCGGCGGTGTAGTTATCCCGCGCGATCGCCTCCAGCCCGTTGACGTCGTGCCCGAGCAACTCGGCGATCAGGTGCGGAAGCCGTTTGAGCTCCGAGATCGTCGCCGTGAGCACGTCTGGTTCGAGCGTGCCCCGGAGCTCGGCCAGCCGCAGGGCCAGCAGGTACATGGCGACCATCTGGCAGACGAACGTCTTGGTCGCCGCGACCCCGACCTCGAGCCCGGCTCGCGTGTACAGAACGCCGTCGGCCTCGCGGGTCGCCTGCGCACCCATGATGTTGGTGACCGCGAGCACGGTCGCGCCGCGGGCCCGGGCCGTCCGCATCGCTGCCAGCGTGTCCGCCGTCTCGCCGGATTGGGAGATCCCGATCACCAGGTCCTCGGGACCGACGATCGGATTGCGGTACCGGTACTCAGAGGCGATGTCGACGTCGACGGGCACTCGCGCCCATTGTTCGATCGCGTAGCGGCCGATCAACCCCGCGTGGTAGGCGGTGCCGCAGGCCACGATCACGATGCGCTTGATGCGCCGCAGCAGATCGTCGTCGATCGCGCCGAGATCCCCGAGGTCGATCCCGACTCCCCGCGCCGCCCGCTCGCCGATCGTCTCGGCGACGGCATCGGCCTGCTCGTGGATCTCTTTGAGCATGAACGTCTCATAGCCCTGCTTCTCGGCTGTATCGGCGTCCCAGTCGATCTCGACGATCTCCCGCTCCACCGGCTCGCCGGCCGCGGTGAAGAACTCGACGCCGTCGGGCCTGAGCACGACGATCTCGTCGTCGCCGATGTATTGGACCCGGCGGGTCTCGCGCAGGAACGCCGGGATCGCCGAGCCGACGAACTGCTCGCCGTCGCCGCGGCCGATGATCAGCGGGCACTCCTTGCGCGCACCGACGAGCAGGCCGGGTTCATCGGCGCTCATGGCGACGAACGCATAGTGCCCGCGCAACTCGGCGTACGCGTTGCGCACGGCGTCCACGAGGTCGCCATCGTTGTGCCGCGCGACCAGATGCGCGATCACCTCGGCGTCGGTCTCCGAGGTGAACACCGCGCCCTCCTCGATCAGGCCGTCCTTGAGTGCGACGTAGTTCTCCACGATTCCGTTGACGACGATGTGGACGCGGTCGCTGGTGTCGTAGTGCGGGTGCGCGTTCTCCTCGGTGACCCGGCCGTGAGTCGCCCAGCGCGTGTGCCCGATCCCGGTCCGCGGCTCGGGTCGCTCGGCCAGCGCGACCGGCGCCCCGGCTCCACCAGCGTCGAGTTCGGCGCGCTGGGCCAGTGCTCTGCGCAGCGCGCTCAGGTTCCCCACGGCGCGGACAGCGTCGATGCGATCGCCGTCGAGGATGGAGATGCCGGCGCTGTCATAGCCGCGGTACTCAAGCTTCTCGAGCCCGGCCAGCAGCAGCGGAAGAACCTTTCTGGGACCGACGTAGCCGACGATGCCGCACATAGGGCAGGACTCCTCGTTCGCGGGAAAGATCAGACCAGCGGCACGTCCGCCGCTACATACTCATCGGCGAAGCAGCCGTTTGATGTTAACGATCGTCGAAACCGAGTCAGCGCGTACGGTGCGCACGCCCGCTTGGACGCGACCTCACGTCCCACCGATCGCGGTCTTCACGACTTCGGTCAACCGCCCGCACACGTCGTCGGTTTCCTGTTCGGTGGGTGCCTCGACCATCACCCGGATCAGCGGCTCGGTCCCTGAGGCTCGGACCAGCACCCGACCGCGGCCACTCAGCGCCGCCTGCTCACGCTCGATCGCATTGCCGACATGGGCGTCGCGCATCGCGGTGCTGACCGCGAAGCGATCGGCGGCACGGATGTTGACCAGCCGCTGCGGAAGCTTCTCCATCGCATCGCGATCGCACAGATTGCGCGGGCCGAGCGCCTCGAGCGTCAGCAGGGCGCTGGCGATGCCGTCGCCAGAGGGTCCGAAGCCGAGCTCAATGATGTGCCCCGACTGTTCGCCCCCCAGCGCCCAACCTCGCCGGCGCAGCTCGTCCAGGACATAGCGGTCCCCCACCGCCGTGATTGCGACGTTGACCCCAGCCGTGGCCATCGCGGTGTGAAAGCCAAAGTTGGTCATCACGGTGACGGCGACCCCGTTTCCGACCAGGCGATCGCGCTGGCGCAGATCGATCGCCGCCAGCGCGATCAGCTCGTCTCCATCGACGACCGCGCCGGTGCTGTCGACGGCGAGCACGCGATCGCCGTCACCGTCGAAGGCAAAGGCAAGGTCGTAGGTTCCGCTCGCCATCTGCTCGACCAGCGACTCGAGATGCGTCGACCCGCACCGTTCGTTGATGTTGCGCCCGTCGGGCTCATCGGCGATCACGTCGAGATTGGCGCCCAGCCGCCGAAACATCTCGGGGGCCGCCCGATAGGTGGCACCGTTTGCGCAGTCGAGCAGGATCCGACGCCCGCTGAGGTCCAAGCCCGAGAAACGGGTGTGCAACTCGCGGAGATAGTCCTCGAGCGCGCCGTGCAGGCGGCGCACCCGGCCGATCCTGGAGGGAGGGACGATCGGCTGGTCGAGTTCGGCCTCGATTGCGTGCTCTTTGTCGTCATCGAGCTTGAACCCGTCGGCGGCAAACAGCTTGATCCCGTTGTCCTCGTAGAGATTGTGCGAGGCGGAGATCACCGCCGCCATGTCGAGGCCGTGGCGGAGAACCAGCAGCGGCGCCGCGGGCGTCGGCAGCACACCGGCCAGCAGCGCGTCACCCCCGGCCGCGGTCACGCCCGCCGCAATGGCTGATTCGAGCATCTCGCCTGACTCGCGGGTGTCGCGAACGATCAGCACCCGCGGGTGCTCTTGCGGCGCCTGTGCGACCGCCGCGCGGGCCAGGGCTAGCGCAAGGTCGGCGGTGAGAAACTCGCCGGCGCGACCCCGGACTCCGTCCGTGCCGAAAAGCTGGCGGGGCATGCGGCCCAGAAGTGGATTAGCGCTTGGAGAACTGTGGCCGCTTGCGGGCCTTCTTCAGGCCTGCCTTCTTGCGCTCCTTGACCCGCGGATCGCGGGTCAGGAACCCACGTCGCTTCAGCTCCCCGCGGAGGTTGGGGTCCGCTTCGAGCAACGCTCGCGAGATGCCGTGCCGCAGCGCGCCGGCCTGCGCCGCCACGCCACCACCGTGCATCCTCGCCACCACGTCCATCCGAGACTCGTAGCCCACCGTCTCCAGCGGGTGCCGGATCACGCGCCGTAGCGTGTCACGCGGGAAGAAGACTTCCAGCGGCTTGCCGTTGATCGAGTACGTGCCGGTGCCCGGCTTGAGGATCACGCGCGCCACGGCGGTCTTGCGCTTGCCCGTCGCGGTGTAGCGAGCGCCCGCGGCGAGGTCGATCGCGGCGTCGGCAATCGGCTGTGCCACCGCATCGGGGTCCTCCTCCTGCTCGCGCGCGGCCGCCGCCTCGGCCTCGGCCTCGGCTGCGGCGCGAGACTCGGCATCGAGGAACTCATCGCTCTCCGAGACGAGGTCTGGGACGAGGTCCGCGCCGGGGATCTCCGGGCGGGCCCGGGGGGCGATCTCGACCTCCTCGACCTCAACCTCGACCTCGACCACTTCGGGCACCGGCTCAGGCGCGGGCGCCTCGGCGGCTGGCTCCGCGGCCGGGAGTTCCGCGCCAGCGGAACTCCCGGTGGAATCGGCGCCAGCCGATTCCACCGGCTCAGGCACCGGCGCCTCAGCAGCGGGCGCCTCAGCCGCTGGCTCTGGCGTCTCGGCCGGGACGTGAGGTTCCGCGCCAGCGGAACCTCCAATGGAATCGGCGGAATCGGCGCCAGCCGATTCCACGTGGTCGTCTTGGGTCACTGCTCAATCTCCATCGGTTGCGGCTGCTGGGCGACGTGCGGATGCTCGGGACCGGCGTACACCTTGAGCTTGGTCAGTTGCTTTCGCGCCAAGCGGTTGCGGGGCAGCATGCCCTTGACAGCGAGGCGGATGACCTCCTCGGGCCGACGCTCGAGCATCTCGGCGAGCGTGCGCGACTTCAGCCCGCCGGGATAGCCAGAATGGCGGTAGTAGCGCTTGCCGGTGAGCTTATTCCCGGTGACCGAGATTTTTTCGGCGTTGACGACGATCACGAAGTCGCCGGTGTCGACGTGCGGCGTGTAGGTCGGCTTGCGCTTGCCGCGCAGTGCATCCGCGATTTGCGTGGCCAGCCGGCCGAGCGTTCGCCCGGAAGCGTCGACGAGAAGCCAGTTTCGCTCTCGATCTGCGGGTGTGGCAACGTATGTCTTCATGGCATAGACAAGCCGCGCGTTACTCGCGCGGCTTGAGGCAATGATAGGGAATCGCAACAGCGTGAGGGCTTAGGCTGCTTTTGTGCAACTCCCGATCACTCTTCGTCGGCTCGCCTACCGCGCCGCGTACCGCGGACTCCAGCTCGCCTGGGCGGTCAAACCGCCCAGCAAGAGCGGGGTCAAATGCATTCTGACCGACGGGGATCAGATCCTCCTGGTGCGTCACACCTATGGCGACCGGAGATGGGATCTGCCGGGGGGCTCGCCCAAACGCCACGAGCCTCCGCTGAGCGCCGCCCGACGCGAGATGCGCGAGGAGCTCGGGATCGAAATCGCGCAGTTCTCGGAGTTGGGGCTGGTGCACGGGACCCAGCGGGGCCGCCGCGCCCCTGTCCACTGCATGCAGGCGGAGCTCTCAGCGCCCGAGATCACGATCGATCGAGGCGAGCTTTCGGCGGCACGCTGGTTCCTTCGCACCGGGCTCCCATCCGACGTCGGTCCCTACGTCCTCCCGATCCTGTCGCGCTTGGCTGCCGGCCAAGCCGAGTAGGCGGCCGGCGCCCGCTTACTCCCACTCGATCGTGCCCGGCGGCTTGCTCGTGATGTCGAGCACCACGCGTCCCACAGGCCGGATCTCATTGATCATCCGTGAGGCGATCTGCTCGAGCAGGTCGTAGGGCAGCCGGGCCCAGTCGGCGGTCATGGCGTCGTCACTGGTGACCGCGCGGATCACGATCACGTTTCCGTACGTGCGCGAATCTCCTTGCACACCGACGGTACGAATGTCCGGGAGCACACAGAAGGACTGCCAGAGCTCGCGGTACAGGCCGGCCTGACGGATCTCATCCTGGAGGATCGCGTCCGCCTCGCGCAGGATCCCGAGCCGTTCGCGAGTCGCCTCGCCTCCGACGATCCTGATCGCCAGACCGGGCCCCGGGAAGGGCTGTCGCCACACCAACCGCTCGGGTAGTCCCAGCTCCGCCCCCACCGCTCGGACTTCGTCCTTGAACAGCGCTCGCAGGGGTTCCACGAGCTCGAACTCCAGATCCTCAGGCAGGCCGCCGACGTTGTGGTGGGATTTGATCGTCGCCGCCCCGGTTCCCCCGCCGGACTCGATCACGTCCGAATAGAGGGTGCCCTGGACAAGATAGTTGACGTTCTGCAGCTTGGCCGCTTCCTCCTCGAACACGCGGATGAACTCGGCGCCGATCCGCTTGCGCTTCTCCTCCGGATCACTGACGCCGCGCAGACGCGTGAGGAACCGCTCCGAGGCGTCGACCGCAACCAGTGGCACGTGGAAGGTGTCGCGAAACGCTGCGATCACCTGCTCGCCCTCGTTCTTGCGCATCAGCCCGTGATCGACGAACACACAGGTGAGGCGGTCGCCGATCGCGCGGTACACGAGCAGCGCGGCCACACTCGAGTCGACCCCACCCGAGAGTCCGCAGATCGCCCGTCCGTCGCCGATCTGAGCGCGGATCCGTTCGATCTGGTCCTCGATCACCGAAGCGGCGCTCCACGTACGCTCACAGCCGCAGGCGTCCTGCAGGAAATTGGTCAGCACCTGCTGTCCATAGGGCGTGTGCACGACCTCGGGATGGAACTGGATTCCGTACACCCCACGCGTTTCTGACTCGAACGCAGCCACGGGCGAGGCGGTGGAGGACGCCAGGGCGGAGAAACCCGGGGGCGCCGAGAACACTGTGTCGCGGTGCGACATCCAGCAGGTCTGCTCGTGGGGTGTTCCGGCGAGCAGGCGTCCGGGCTGGTGCACCGTGAGCTGGGAGCGCCCGAACTCCCCCACTTCGGCTGCCTCGACGCTACCGCCCAGCTCGCGGGCCAGCAATTGCATGCCGTAGCAGATCCCCAGGACCGGAATCCCCAGCTCGAGCAGCTCGGACTCCAGCGGCGGTGCCCCGTCGGCGTACACCGACGCGGGTCCCCCGGACAGGATCACTCCCTTGGGCCGCCGTCGTGCCACCTCTCGCGCCCCCACATGATGGGGCAGCAGCTCGGAGAACACGCCAGCTTCACGAACTCTTCGCGCGATCAGCTGCGAGTACTGACCGCCGTAGTCGAGGACGACGATCTCCTCGACCGCGGTGGCCGCCGCAGCGGGCGACGAGGATCCCGACGCCTCGCTCGCGGCACCCTGGCCGACCAGAATCTCGACGTCCGACGTCGTGGAGAGGCTGCTAGTCGGCGACACCGACTGTGGCTGCTCGACCGCTCGCACCCATACCGACGCCCTGCTCACGTTGGAGCTGCTTGCCCTCGGTCTGCAACGAGGGCGCGACCATCAACTCGGCACGATTGAACTCGGCGATGTCCCGATAGCCGCAGGTCGCCATTGAGGTTCGCAGCCCGCCCATCAGGTTGAACGTCCCGTCGTTTTCACGCGCGGGTCCCTTGATGATCTCCTCGAGGGTGCCGTTCTGCCTGGTGGCGACGCGCGCGCCGCGCGGTAGCGTCGGGTGGAAGGTCGCCATGCCCCAGTTGTAGCCGCGGCCGGGGGCTTCGTACGCGCGAGCCAGCGCTGACCCGAGCATCACGGCGTCCGCCCCGCACGCGATGGCCTTGGCAATGTCGCCACCGTTACGCATTCCGCCATCCGCGATCACCTTGACGTAGTCACCGGTCTCGAGCATGTGCTGGGAGCGGGCGGCGGCCACGTCAGCGATCGCCGTCGCCTGGGGCACGCCGATGCCGAGCACCCCGCGGGTGGTGCAGATCGCGCCGGGGCCGACTCCGACCAGGACTCCGGCGGCGCCGGTCCGCATCAGGTGAAGACCGGTGTGGTAGGACGCGCAGCCGCCGACGATCACCGGTGTCGGGGCGAGCTCGCGAATAAATTCCTTCAGGTTCAGTGGCGGGCGGCTCTCATCCCTGGAGACGTGCTCGGCTGAGACGACGGTCCCCTGGATAACCAGGATGTCCAGCCCGGCCTCGAGCGCTCCTTCGTAGTGCGTGCGCACCCTCTGAGGCGTGAGCGACGCGGCGGTCACGACGCCTTGGGCCTTGATCTCGGCGATCCGTTGCGCGATCAGCTCCGGTTTGACCGGCTCGCGATAGATGTCCTGCATTTCTCGCGTCGCGATGTCGCGCGAGAAGGTCGCGATCCGCTCGAGCTGAGTCTCAGCGTCCGCGTAGCGGCAGAAGATGCCCTCGAGATTGAGGACCGCGAGTCCGCCGAGGGCGCCGATCAGACCGGCCGTCTCGGGCGAGACCACCCCGTCGAGCGCGGCAGCCAGAAACGGCTGCTCAAACCGGTAGGGCCCGAGCGTCCAGGAGATGTCGACGTCGTCGGGATCCCGCGTGCGCCGTGAGGGAACGATGGCAATATCGTCGAACCCATATGCCCTGCGCGCCTTCTTGCCGCGTCCGATCTCTACTTCCATTGACGCATCTTAGGCAGTGCTGCGGACAGGTTCGAGGCG
>Ga0302325_10008435_pt1 | contig 22631 bp, 26 predicted proteins | sample Palsa_T0_2_FD_201948 | JGI IMG/M metagenome (GOLD analysis project Ga0302325, IMG submission 201948) | Peat permafrost microbial communities from Stordalen Mire near Abisko, Sweden - Palsa_T0_2 | ecosystem: Environmental > Terrestrial > Soil > Palsa > Peat permafrost | place: Sweden: Abisko...
AGGTGGCGCCGGCGTCGAGCAGCACCTGGGCCTTTCCCCGCGTGCGGTTGTGGACATGCAGCGCGTGGCCGGTACGCTGCAGGTGCCCGGCCATGCTGCGGCCCATGACACCGGTGCCGATGAATGCGACGGACGGAGGAGTGGACATCTAAGGCCTAGAAAGACCAAAGGGAGGGGACAGGGGAAGGCCAAACGCGGAACGGGGGATCCGCTGTCCGAAGGTGGAGCGGGTTGCCCCTAACACGCTCGTTTGGCTCCGAACGACAGAAAACTCGAACCAGCTTCCAAACCAGCGGGTTGGGGGCAACTCGCTCCACCTAAAAAAAATGCCGCCGCGGGCTGCTGACCGCGGCGGCACACACACTATCCCTGACAAATTATAGCATCAATTCGAGGGGGGCGGGGGAGAATCGCCCGAGGGCGGGGCGGGCGGCGGACCACCGGGTCCATGTGCCGGCATCATTGAATCGTAAATCTTCTGCTGGTCGGGCGTGAGGAGGGCCCGGATCTGGTCGTGCGTGGATTTCATCAAATCCATCATTTTGGCTCTTTTATCGTCATCCTCGAGCGAATCATCATCGCGTATCGCCATCGCCTTTTCCTTCGTGGCCGAAATGATGGCAACGACTTTGGTGTACTGGTCGTCCGTGAGGTTAAGCTTCGCTTTAAGTTCCTCGGCGGAAGGCCCGCGCATATGCCGATGAGGCGGCGGGGGAGCCTGGTCATCACCGCCACTCGGCGCGGCGGGAGGCGTATCCTGGGCGCGGGCGAGAGGCCCCGCGGCAACCAAGGCCAGGGCAAAAGCGGCAAAGATCGAACTGATTGAGGGTTTCATGGGAAAGTTAGGGAGCAAGACGCAGCAAGAAGGGGATGGTTACATTTTTTTTGAAACCTGATTTTGAAACCGGAAACTTGAAGTTTAAGCCCGGAAATCTGAATTTCAGGTTTATGAATAAAAATCTCGCCCTGTCCGACGCCCAGTACGCCTATCTCACTCGCATGCGCAGCCGCGCCGGTGACCCGATTCTGGCCGAATTGCGCCGGGAAACCGAGGGGATCGGCGAAATGAGCGTCATGATCGCCACGGAGGAGCAGGGCGACTTTTTTACCCTGCTTGTGGCCGCCCTGCGCGCCGAGTCGGCCCTGGAAGTCGGCACGTTCACCGGCTTCAGCAGCCTTTGCATCGCCCGCGGGCTGCCGCCCCACGGCCGGCTGCTGTGCTGCGATATCAGTGTTGAGTGGACCGATATCGCCCGCCGCTATTGGAAGAAGGCCGGTGTCGACGACCGCATCGAACTGCGCTTGGGACCGGCCGCTGACACGCTGGCGGCTCTGGATCCGAATCGGACCTTCGATTTCGCGTTTATCGATGCGGACAAGACCGGCTATGATGCTTACTATGAACTCGTGCTGCCGCGGATGCGACCCGGCGGCGTCATGATCTTCGACAACATGCTCGCCCACGGACACGTGGTGGACCCAAAAAACGACCGGGATCGCGCGATCGATGCCCTCAATTGCAAATTAGCCGCCGACCCCCGGGTGGAGTCCGTGCTGCTCCCGGTGGCCGACGGTCTGAATATTTGCCGCAAGCGATGAATTTTTCCCGATTGGTCCAGGTCGCCGCCGACACCGTCGTCGCGACCCAGGCCAAACTCCCGCCGGAAATCCGAGACATCGCGCGCGCCGTCCCCGTGCACTACGAGGCGGCCCCCGCCGCCAGCGTGCTGGCCGAAGGATTCGAATCCGACATTCTCGGTCTCTTTACCGGCAGCGCCTACGGCACGGAATTCTCCGAAGACAACCTGGCTCCTCCTCAAATCCTGCTCTATATCAATAATATATGGGATTGTGCCGCGGGGGATATCGCCCATTTTCGCCGTGAGGTCCGCCTGACCTACCTCCACGAGCTCGGCCATTACCTGGGGTGGGACGAAGATGAAGTTGCCGCGCGCGGCTTGGACTAAAAATTTGAAGTCTTTCCAAGGACCCCGCTCCGTGCTTAGGTGTCCTTTATCCAGCCAACGCCTCATATCATGAAAAAGCTCATCCCCTTTTGCCTCATCTTCCTGCTCTGCGCCTCCACTCCGGCCTTTTGCACACCCGACCGGAAAGACATGGTGAGTCGCGTCGAGTCCTGTGAAGCCGTTCTCCAGGAGATCATGAGCGATCCGGCGACCGCCATTCCGACTCCCGTTTGGCAAAGCGCCCGTGCTGTGATTATCACGAACCAGTTCAAGGCCGGCTACTTCTTTGGGATTAAGGGCGGATACGGCGTCGTCATGGTCAAGAAGGCAGGCGGACGCTGGAGCCTTCCCGTTCTTCTCGCCGCCAACGAGGCCAGTTTCGGCCTTCAAATCGGAATGAAGTCCGTTGAGACGGTCTACATCATCACCGACGACGCCACTCCGCGCCTGCTGTTCAAGAATCGCTTCAATGTCGGCGTCGATGCCAAGGCCACGGCCGGCCCCAGCCAGGCGGTCGCCGAGAAGGACTATGTTGAGATCCTGAAGACGCCCATTCTCGTTTACTCAAAATCCGCCGGGCTTTATGTCGGCGCGACGATCAAGGCCGGGATGGTCTCGCGCGATGACGACGCGAATTTCGCCCTCTACGACACGAATTACACGCTCCCCGAGTTGCTCTACAGCGATTGGGTCCCCCCGCCCATTGAAGTCCAGCCGCTGATGAATTACTTAGGGCGCCTCGCGCCCTAACGACGCTCAGTCTTCAGCCACTCCACCAGCGCCTCCAGCGCGGCATCCGCGACGCGCTCCTGCGCCGCCACCCGCGATGCTCCCGGACAATCGACGCGCCCGCTGCGCACCGCCGAGCTTCCGTCGCTCTGGCGCCAGGCGATAGCCCACCACGCGAAGGGATCGGCCACGACCGGGTCAACTGACGGCTCGGCGTAGCCTGTCGTCGCAACGCCCAAATCCGCGCCAAACAAGGCGCAGGCCCCGCGAGCCATCTGTTCCGCAACCGCGGCTGAAACGCAGTCGACCGCCTCTGCTGCCGCGCGATCAATGCCGAGATGGCGAACCTTTTGGTCCAGCGTGTAGGCAGTGATTCCGCCCAGGAAAAAATTGGAAGCCCCTGAAATTGCGCCCACCTGAGCCTGCAAATGCCCAGACGTCATGCTTTCCGCCACCGCCAGCGTAAGCTTGGGTGAGCGCAGCATCAGTTCCTTGAGTTCGTTCATGACATCATGGGTGTTGATACGATAGGAAGATTGAGGGTGGGGCGGGTTGCCCCTAACACGCCTGCTTGGCTCCGACAGAGAGAACACTCCGACTATGGTCCCGTGGCGTCTTGGGGCAAGCCGCCCCACCTCCAATCTTTAGTTGCGCCTATGCCAGCTCGAGTCCCACCGGGCAATGGTCGCTGCCCATGACTTCGGGGCTGATCCACGCGCGCTTGAGCGCGGGACGAAGTTCTTCGCTCGCCACGAAATAATCGACCCGCCACCCGATATTCCGGGCGCGGCAATCGCCCATCTGGCTCCACCAGGAATAGTGGCCGGGTCCCTTTTCAAATTCGCGAAATGTGTCGACAAAGCCGCGCTTGAGCAGCGCGGTGAAATTAGTCCTTTCCTCGTCGGTAAAGCCGGCGTTGCGGCGGTTGGACTTGGGGTTGGCCAGGTCGATTTCCGTGTGCGCCACATTGAGGTCGCCGCAAAAGAGCACCGGCTTCCCCTTCTTTTCCAACTTCCGCAAATACGAGAGAAACGCCGGGTCCCACTCGAGCGTGCGATAAGCCAGCCGCGTGAGGCCGCGCTGGGAGTTGGGTTGGTAGACATTGACCAGCCAGAAATCCGGAAATTCCGCCGCCAGCACGCGCCCCTCCCGGTCGTGCTCGACCTGGCCGATGCCCAACCCAACGTTCCTCGGTTTCGCCCGCACCAGGATGGCGGTGCCGCTGTAGCCCTTCTTTTCCGCGCTGTTCCAGAGCGGCTCATAGCCCGGCCAGGCGACGTGCTGCACATCGCCCGGCCGCGCCTTCGTCTCCTGCAGGCATATGACATCGGCGCCCGAGGCCTCCACATAGCCGAGGAGGCCTTTCTTGAGCGCGGCGCGGACGCCGTTGACGTTCCAAGAAACCAACTTCATGCGCCGCGGAGCCTCGCGGGCCGCCAGCCGGACGTAAAGTCCGTACTTGAGAACAGCGCCCGTTTGCTCCGAAAGTGGCGCAGGCGTTCCCGCCTGCCACCGACAAGAATGCAGGCGGGGACGCCTGCGCTACTATGTCTTTCACTCCCATCCCGCTTGGCCGGCCCATCCCGGACAGCCCGCACGCTGTCTCCTGCAGCCTTCCCACGATGAAGGCGGTGCGCGGCTATGAGGAAAATGATCCCGCCATCACCCGGCACCTGACTTCGGGCTACCCCCGCTTCGTGGTCCATCCCTTTGCACTCCAACTCGCCGACCACTTCGTGGCCGCGCACGGACTGGCGGGCCGCAGGCTCTGGCTGACGTCTTCGGCGGGGATCGCCCGCGAGCTCGCCCTGCATCTCGCCGATACCGACGCGGCGGTTTTTGCGGCCGACGGAGCAAACGGGGTGACCCATGCCAGCTCGCCTGAGACCGCCGCGCGGGCCAAGCTGTTTCTCCAGCGCGTCGGAGGCTTTCTTTCCTCGCGGGAGGCCGAGGATCACCTGGTCCGCCTGGGGGTGCTCGAAGCGGCGCAGGCCGAGGAGCTATTTGAGGGCGATGCGGCCGCCGAGGTGCGGCGCCATCTTCGGCGCGCCCTGCCCGGGGCCGCAGATGCCGACCTTCTCCTCGCCAATAGCGGCATGAACGCGGTCTATGCCGCGTTTCGCGCGGTCGCCGGCGTGCAGGCGACGCGGGGCCGCACCCTGTGGGTTCAGCTCGGCTGGCTCTATCTGGACACCATCTCCATCCTGAGAAAATTCACCTCCGCGCCGGACGACTATATCTATGTGCGCGACGTGTTCGACCGGGCTGGGCTGGAACGCCTTTTCGCCGAAAAGGGCGCCCGCATTGCGGGCGTGATCGCCGAGATTCCGACCAACCCGCTGATGCAGACCCCGGACGTCGCGGCCCTCGCCGCGCTTTGCCGCTCGCACGGCGCGCGGCTGGTGCTCGATCCATCCACCGCCTCCGCCTTTAGCATCGATGTCCTTCCCTTCGCCGACGTGGTTGTCACCAGCCTCACGAAATACACCGCGAGCGAAGGCGACGTCATTGCCGGACTGGTCGCCGTCAACCCGGCCGGCCCGGACGCCGCCGCGTTGCGCCGCGGCATCGCCGCCCGGCTCGAGCCGGTCTATGCCCGCGACTTGCGGCGCCTCGCCGCGCAAATCGCCACAACGGACAAGGTGCTGGCCCGCGTCCAGGAGAACGCCGCGGACGTGGCCGAATTTCTTTCCTCCCACCCCGCGGTGAAAGAGGTTTTCTGGGCGCTGCATCCTGCGTCGCGCACGAACTATCGCCAAATCGCCCGGGCGCCCAACGCGATCGGCGGCGTGATCTCTTTCACCCTGCGCGGACCATTGGAGCCGTTCTACGACCGCCTGAGCCTCGCCAAGGGTCCGAGCTTCGGCATGAAGACGACATTGATCTGCCCCTACATGTATCTCGCGCATTACGATCTCGTGAGCACCCCCCCCGGCCGCGCCGAGCTTTCCGCGAGCGGACTCGACCCGGATTTGCTGCGCCTGTGCGTGGGCACCGAACCCGCTGAAGAAATTATCGCCGCGCTTTCGGAGGCATTAAAATAGCAGCACGGTATCGCTATCTCAGCCGCGCGAAAAGCCAGACCGCCAGCCCCGCCATGCCGATATCCGGGAGCCACGCGGCCAGCGGCGGCGCGACCACCTGCTTGGTCGCAAGAATCTCGGCGACATTCATCACCACGTAATAAAGGAAAAACAACCCAATGGCCTTCGACACGCCGACGGCCGGATTGACGCGCACGCCCGCGACGGCAAACGGAATCGCGATGGCGATCACGATCAGCGGCCCGAGGGTGTCGGCGATGAGCTGGTAGTAGCGAACCGCGTAGGGCACGCCCTTGGCCTTGTTCGCCACGGCAAAATAGTCGACCAGGCGGTGCAGCTCGAAGAACGAGAGGTCGATGGGCCGGGCCGTCGTCAGCAGCATGAGCTGGGGGTCCTCGTGAAACTGGGGCTCGAATTTTTGCGCAAAAGGCGCCGAGGCCATCTCCTCCCCGCTCTCCACGTCAAAACGCAACTCGCGCCCCGCCTTGAATGTCCAGCCACCGTGCACCGGGTCAGGCCATGCTTCGGTGGCGACAATGCGCTCGGTTTCGCGGCGCTGCGCATCGAGCTGCGACACCGACACGCCATAACCGTGATGGGTAAATTTGCTGTAGCGGTTGAAAAACCACATGCGCTGGTCCCCGGGGTTGTCGAAGGCCACGTCGTAGGACGCGCCGACGCGATCCGGCGAGAGTGTCTTCGACTGGCTGCGAAACAGCAGTTCCTCGCTCTGGGCCCGCGACTCCTCGACGGACCACGGAACGATGACCGAGTTGAGCCACCAGGCCACGCCGCAGGCCAGAACCCCGACAAACCAGACCGGAGCCATCAGCCGGAGAAATCCGACGCCGGCCGCCCGCATCGCGGTCAGTTCGTTTGCCCGGTGCATCTTCGTCAGGGTAAAAAGCAGGGAGACGAGCAGGGCCGACGGCAGCACAATCGCCAGGAAGCTCGGCATGGTCACCAGGAAGTAATGCCAGAAGTCCAGCCCCCGGGCGCCCTCCTCCCTCAGCCGGGGGAAATCGTCATAGGATATCTGCACAAACAGGAGCCCGCAGGTCGCGACCAGCCACAGACCGAGGATTTGCAGCCACTCGCGCAGGAGATGCCGGTCGAACGTGTTCACCGTCATCGATGAAAAGCACGCCCCCCGGCGACGCAACCGTCATTTCCACCCTCTCGCTCAGTTTGGTTGAATTCCTGCTGCAACCGGTCTTGTCTCCCTCTTTCCGGCAAGCCCCAATCCTCCTTCTTCCATGGCCTTCCTTCCAAAACGCTTCGCCCTTACCGTCTCGACTGTCGCTCTCCTGGCCCTGTCCGCCTGCAAAAAGCAGGACGCCGCCGCGCAAAAGCAGGATGCCGCCATGATCGAGGTCGGCGAATACGCCTCCCTGACCGGCAAGGAGGCCGCGTTCGGCCAGTCGTCGCACCAGGGCACGGTTCTCGCCATCGAGGAGCTCAATGCCGCCGGAGGCGTTCTGGGCAAAAAGTTCGACCTGATCACCGAGGACGACTCGTCGAAGCAGGGCGAGCCTGCGACCATCGTGAAAAAACTCATCTCGCGGAACAACGTCGTCGCCGTCCTCGGGGAAGCCACTTCTTCGCGCTCCCTCGAGGCCGCGCCGATTTGTCAGGCGGACAAGGTTCCCATGATTTCCCCCGCGGCGACCAATCCGGCGGTGACCCGGGTGGGCGATTATATTTTTCGCGTGTGCTTCATCGACCCGTTTCAAGGCGCGGTGATGGCGAAATTCGCCAAAAACACCCTGAAACTGCACCGGGTCGCGGTCCTCACCTCGGTCTCCTCCGCCTACAGCGTCGGCCTCGCGAAATATTTCAAGGAGCGCTTCATCGCGGATGGGGGCGAGATTCCCGCCGAGCAGGAATACAGCGAAGGCGACAAGGATTTTAACGCCCAGCTCACCGCCATCAAGGCCGCGGGCGCGGATGGGCTGTTTGTGCCCGGCTATTATACCGAGGCAGCCCTGGTCTGCATCCAGGCGCGAAATCTCGGCATGCAAATCCCCATCTTCGGCGGGGACGGCTGGGAGGCGCCCGAGCTGATCCAGATCGGTGGGGCGGCGGTCAATGGCTGCTATTTTTCAACCCATTTTTCACCGGAAAACGACTCGCCCGCGGTGAAGGACTTCGACGCCAAATATGGCGCGCGTTTCAACGGGGAAACGCCGGACGGAATGGCCGCCCTGGGCTACGATTCCGCCGGAGTGCTGGCCGACGCGATCCGGCGGGCGGGCTCAACAGACGGACCGGCCCTCCGCGACGCACTGGCGGCCACGAAGGATTTCCCCGGCGTGAGCGGCATGATCACCATCGACGCCAACCGCAACGCCACCAAGCCCGCCGTCATCATTGCGATCAAGGATGGACACTTCAAGTTTGTCGAAAGCATCGCTCCGTGACCCGTGCTGTCTGAATTCCTCCAACAACTGCTGAACGGTCTGTCCCTCGGGGCGATCTATGCCCTGATCGCGATCGGCTACACGATGGTCTACGGGATCCTGCGCTTCATCAATTTTGCGCATTCCGATGTCTTCATGGCGGGCGCCTTCATCGGCCTCAACGCGGCCAAATTCGTGCATGTCGGGACCGTTTTCGGCGGATTGGAGGTCCTGGCCACCGCCATGATCGGCTGCGCGGCGCTGGGCATCACGATCGAGCGCCTCGCCTATCGGCCCCTGCGCAATGCGCCCACGCTCAACGTCCTCATCACGGCCATCGGGGTCTCGCTGCTGCTCGAATACAGCGGGCAGAAATTCTTCGGCGCGGCGCCGCGACGGTTTCCCGCGCTGTTTCCCGTAAGGGAATTCAATTTTGCCGGTGTTACAATTTCCAGCAATCAACTGACGGTGATTGCGGTGACCGTCATCCTCATGCTCGCGCTCCAGTTCATCGTCTTTCGCACGAAAATGGGCACGGCCATGCGCGCGGTGTCGCTCAACCCCAAGGCGGCGCAGCTGGTCGGCATCAACAACGACATCATCATTTCGTTTACGTTCGGGCTCGGGTCGGCGCTGGCGGCGGCCGGCGGCATTCTCTACGCGCTCAATTACCCGTCGATCGATCCGCTCATGGGCGTCATGCCGGGGCTGAAGGCGTTCGTGGCCGCGGTCCTGGGCGGCATCGGCAGCATCCCCGGCGCCGCGCTCGGCGGCCTGATCCTCGGCATCGTGGAGACCTTTGTCGCCGGCAGCCCGTGGTCCACCGGCAAGGATGCGATCGCGTTCGGCATCCTCATTGTCATCCTGATTTTTCGTCCCACCGGCCTGCTCGGGAAGGCCAGGGTGGAAAAGGTGTGACGATGCCCCCCAAGTCCCTTTGCGCCCTGGTCGCCGGTCTGCTCGTCGCCGCCGGCATCGGCGCCTTCTCCGACCGAATCGACCCCTACTACCTCGACGTTCTCACCGGGATCGGCATCAACGTCATCCTCGCGGTGTCCCTCAATCTGGTGAACGGGTACACCGGCCAATTCTCGCTCGGGCACGCGGGTTTCATGTCGGTGGGGGCGTACCTGTCGGCGGCCGTCACCCTTTTTCTGGGGCCGAGGCTGCTCGGCGCCGGTGGCGGCACCGCGCTGGAACAGGGCATGCTGTTTCTCGGCGCGCTCCTCTGCGGCGGCCTGTGCGCGGCCTTCGCCGGGCTCCTCGTCGGCGTGCCGTCGCTGCGGCTCAAGGGTGATTATCTGGCGATCGTCACGCTGGGCTTCGGCGAAATCATCCGCGTGATCTTTCAAAATGTGAACGCGCTCGGGGGGGCGCTCGGGCTCAACGGCATCCCCCCCTACACCACCATCGCCTGGGTTCTCGCCTTCGTCGCGATCACGATCTTCACCGTCCTTTGCCTGGTTCATTCGACCTATGGGCGCGGTTTTCTCGCGACTCACGACGACGAGATCGCGGCCGAGGCCGTCGGCCTGAACACCACCCGGTACAAGATCGTCGCCTTCGTGGTCGGGGCTTTTTTCGCCGGCATCGCCGGAGGGCTTTACGGCCACTTTAAGCAATCCATTGCGCCCTCGGGCTTTGATTTCACCAAGAGCATTGAAATCGTGGTCATGGTGATCCTCGGCGGCATGGGGAACACCCTCGGGGTCATCCTGGCCGCGATCCTGCTCACCCTGTTGCCGGAAGTCCTCCGCCCGATCGCCGACTATCGGATGATCATCTACTCGCTTCTCCTGATCGTCCTCATGATCGCCCGCCCCCAGGGTCTGTTTAACTTTAAACGTAAAAAGGCATGAGCGAGCCGCTCCTGCACCTCGACCGCGTCACCATCCGCTTCGGCGGCCTCACCGCGGTCAATGCGGTCGACCTGTCCATCGGGGAGGGCGAACTGGTCGGCGTCATCGGCCCCAATGGCGCCGGCAAAACCACGGTTTTCAATCTCATCACCGGAGTCTATCAGCCCACCAGCGGCACGGTGACTTTCGGCGGCCACGATCTGGCCGGTTTAAGGGTGGACCAGATCGTGGCGCGCGGCATCGCCCGCACCTTCCAGAACATCCGGCTTTTCGGCCGGCTCTCGGTCTTCGACAACGTCCGGGTGGCCTGCAACCTCCACCGAGCGACCAGCCCCGCGCAGACCCTCCTGCGCGCGCGGGCGTTTGCCGATGACGAGGCGGGCATCTTCCACCGCGTCGACGAGCTGCTCGACCTGTTCAACCTCGGCCGCTTGCGCGACGCCCCCGCGGGCAGCCTGCCCTACGGGGAGCAGCGGCGCCTCGAAATCGTGCGGGCCCTGGCCACGCGCCCAAAACTGCTGCTGCTCGACGAGCCCGCCGCCGGCATGAACCCCGCCGAAAAGGTCGAGCTTATCCGGCTCATTCAGCAGACGCGGAAGCAGTTCAAACTCTCGATCCTTCTCGTCGAGCATTCGATGAAGGTGGTCATGGGCGTCTGCGAGCGCATCGCGGTGCTCGACTACGGCCTCAAGATAGCCGAAGGCACCCCGGCCGTGGTCCAGGCGGACCCCAAGGTCATCGAAGCCTACCTGGGAGAGGCCGTGCATCATTGATCTTGAATTCCGAACTTTTTGAACAGGAAGGTCGGGAAGACCGGGAAGGGTTCGGATCCGGAATCTTTCCGATCTTTCCGGCCTTCCTGTTCAAATAATTCTCCACCCATGCTCCTGGTCGAAGACCTTCACGTATCTTACGGCGCCATCAGCGCCCTGGGCGGCATCGCGCTCAAGGTCGAGGCCGGCTCGATCGTCACGCTCATCGGCGGAAACGGCGCGGGCAAGACCACTACGCTGCGCACGATCTCCGGCTTGCTCCGACCCAAACGCGGGCGCATCAGCTTCCTGGGCGAGGACATCACCACGCTGGCCCCGCATAAGATCGTCGCGCGCGGCCTCTGCCACGTCCCCGAAGGGCGGATGGTGTTCTCCAATCTCACTGTGGAGGAAAATCTCGCGATGGGGGCCTATTTGCAGTCTGACCGTGCGGCGATCGACAAAAACCGCGAATATGTTTTCGGAATCTTCCCGCGCCTCAAGGAGCGGCTCCGCCAGACCGCGGGCACCCTCTCCGGCGGCGAGCAGCAGATGCTGGCGATCGGCCGCGCCCTGATGGGCGATCCGAAGTTCCTGATGCTCGACGAGCCCTCGCTCGGCATCGCCCCGCGCCTGATCGGCACGATTTTCGAGAAAATCGCCGAGATCAACCGCGACCGCGGCATCACGATCCTCCTCGTCGAGCAGAACGCCAACCTCGCCCTCGAGGTGAGCCGCCACGCCTACGTCCTCGAGACCGGCCACATCGTCATGGAGGGCCCCAGCCCCGACCTCCGCGCCAATCCCCAGCTCCGGGCGGCGTATCTGGGAGGGTGAGAGTGAGTGGGACGCGAGCGGGCTGAGATCAGGGGCTCCCTTCGCGGCCGGTGATAGCCCGAACCCGATCTGCGCCAAGGCAGTCCCGCCGAGCCGGGACAGGAAGGCGCAATGAGGGCTCTCAATGGCCGCTGCGGGAGCCCCTGATCTCAGCCCGCTCGCGTCCCACAGGAAGTGGTAAAAGGGGGCCGGCAGCTGCCGGCCCTAAAGTAGCGCAGGCGTCCCCGCCTGCCGTCGTCGATATTGCAGGCGAGGACGCCTGCGCTACTTGGATTGCGACGATCCCTGATAGGAAAAGACCGCAAAAAAACGCCGGTTGGGCACTTGCTATTATAGGGCGATATGAGGACAAAAAACCACCGAGGCTCATGGCTCGGCATCATCAAAGGCATCTCGACCCCCCTCGGGTTTTATGTCCTCGCCCTCCTAATCATTGAAGCAACCCTGTCGCTGGTTCTCGTCGAGGCGCCATTTGAGCCGGCGCGGCGTTACAGCGGATTTCTGTGGATGATTGCCATCTTTTTTGCCGTTGTTCTCATCGTCACCGCCCTGGCGGTCTGGCGGCCCAAGCATTTGCTTTTTAGCAAAGAAGATCATGTCATTGACGCCTCGGCACTCCGCGACCAAGCTACTGACCTCATCGTCCAACGTGTGAAACCCGATGCTTTACGATCCGCCGCAAACGACAAACGCCCTCTCTCATGAAAACATCGATTTTATCTGGTGAGGAGCAACTGGTGGTTGACGCTTTAAGCGGTGAACGAGTGACTTGGCGGACAATGGCGGGTATTTCCCGTGACACAGGATTAACCGAAGAGCAGGTGCGGGAGATATTGGAGCGCTACGAGTCGGATCTTTTTCGCATCGAGCGCGGCGCGTCGATATTGGGCACGGCGTTGGTCGGCCTCCGGGCCAACGTGGATTGAAGCCAGCAGGGTCGTGTAACTCCAACTTGCGGCCGAAAAAGTAGCGCTGGCGTCCCCGCCTGCCTCCTCGTTGATTGCAGGCAATGGCTGTCTCCCCCATTTTGGCGCTGGAGCGCTTCATAAGCGGCCATCGCTTTGGCACAGGCCTCGGTTTCCGGATAGAGTAGAAATCCGCCCCAATCCGGAGAGCGCAGGGCGATATGCCCACCCGGACGCAGCGTTGGTTTGATTCGCTGCAACGCCAGAATCGGATCCTGCAGGTGCTCAAAGAGCGCGTGGGAAAAGACGAGGTCGAAGCTTTCAGGCGCAAGGTTCAGATGGTCCGCGTCGCCCACCTCGAATTCAACGTTCGTCAGGCCCGCGGCCGCGGCAGCTTCCCGCGCCTGCTCCATTTGCGACCCTTCGCGGTCCAAGCCCAAAGCCCGGCCCCGCGATAATCGCCGCGCGAGATCAATGGTGATGGTTCCCGGGCCACACCCGAGATCGAGCACGACCAAACTTTCCCGCAGCAACGGAAGAACAAATGCGCCGTGAACATCGAGGGAGCGCCTGGCCATGAAAGCCGTCGCATTCGCGGAATAACCAGGGGTGTAAGACACAGGCCACTAATTACAGAACAATAGAAATGCTGCAATTCCGACTTCCGACGGCGGGGATACGGCGAAATGGGAAACCTGCAATACCAGCAACATGCGGTTGCGGATAAACCGTTTTCCCCGCGGCAAGCTTTAGTAGCGCAGGCGTCCTCGCCTGCAGTCGGGGAGGACCGCAGCCGGGCGGCAGCGTCTACTTTCGGGCCGGCGTGTGGCCGGCCCGACACCTCCACCCCCTGCTGTTGGCCGCGGGCCAGTTTGATCGGGAAGGCTCCCACCGCGGCCCTTGAGGGCCTCATCGCCGCCTCCGTGAACGCCAAATCTGGCGGGCAGTTACTGACCGCTGCCTTTGGCGGACGGTCTCGGCGGCGAGTTCGGGCATTGGCCATCACCGGCCGCGGCGGGAGCCTTCCCGATCAAACTGGCCCGCGGCCAACGCTCTTTCCCTCTCTTGCGTTTTGCCAGTTTGTGCTAAGCTGTTCCCCCCTCACTTTCCAGCCGTCGTCCTCAACCCATCCGCCATGTCCGCCACCGAAACCGCTCCCACTCCGCAAACCTTTGAATTCCAGGCCGAAATCAAGCAGCTGCTCGATATCGTCATCCACTCGCTCTACACCGAGAAGGAGATCTTCGTGCGCGAGCTGGTGTCCAACGGCTCGGACGCCCTCGAGAAACTCCGCCATCTCCAGCTCACCGAAAAGGAGATCTTCGACGACCGCCTCGAGCTCGAGATCAACATCACCACCGACGACAAGGCGAAGACCATCACGTTTCAGGACTTTGGCGTCGGCATGACCCGCGCCGAGCTGGTGGAAAACCTCGGCACCATCGCGCATTCCGGCTCCAAGGCCTTTCTGAAGGCGCTGGGCGAGGGTGAGAAAAAAAGCGCCGGCCTCATCGGCCAGTTCGGCGTGGGATTCTATGCGGCGTTCATGGTGGCAAAAAGCGTGAAGGTCTACTCGCACTCCTGGCGCGCGGCCGAGCCCGGCCAGCTCTGGACCAGCGACGGCGCCGGCAGCTTTGCGATCGAGGAAAGCGACGGGCAGCGCCGGGGCGTCAAGATCGTGATCGACCTGAAGGACGACTGCTCCGAATTCCGCCAGGAATGGCGCATCAAGGAGATCCTGCAGCGCTACAGCGCATTCGTTTCCTTCCCGATCAATCTCAACGGCAAGCGCGTCAACACGGTCCAGGCCCTGTGGCTGCGCAACAAGAACGAGATCAAGGAGGAGGAATACACCGACTTTTACAAATTTCAGTCCCACGCCTTCGACGAACCCCTCCTGCGCCTGCATTTCAGCGCCGATGCGCCGATCGCGATCAACGCGCTCCTCTTCGTGCCGAAGGAAAATCCGGAAAAAATGGGTTTCGCCCGCTCCGAGCCCGCCGTCGCGCTCTACTGCCGCAAGGTCCTGATCGACCCCAAGCCGAAGAACCTGCTCCCGGAATGGCTCCGCTTCCTCAAGGGCGTCGTCGATAGCGAGGACCTGCCGCTCAATATCTCGCGCGAGACGATGCAGGACCGCACGCTGATCGAGAAACTCAGCAAGGTCATCACCAAGCGCTTTCTCAAGCTGCTCGAGGACGAGGCCAAGAACCGGCCCGATGCCTATGCCACGTTCTACAAGGAGTTCGGGGTGTTCATCAAGGAGGGTGCCGCGCTGGATGCCACCCACAAGGAGGCGCTCCTGAAACTGCTGCGCTTCGAGTCGTCCCTTACCGAAAAAGGCAAGACCACCTCGCTCACCGACTATGTGTCGCGGATCACGGGCGACCAGAAGGAGATCTATTACCTCATCGGGCCGAATCGCGAGGCCGTCGAGGCCGGTCCTTATCTCGAGGCGTTCAAGGCCCGGAACATCGAGGTCCTCTTCTGCTACGAGCCCGTGGACGAATACGTGATGCACAACGTCCGCGAATTCGACGGCAAGAAGCTGACGGCGGCCGACCATGCCGACGTCAAGCTCTCCGACCTGCCCAAGCCGGGCGAAGGCGCGCTCAGCGAGGAGGAGACGGGCAAACTCGTCGCGTGGATGAAGGAAACGCTGGGCGAGCAAGTCGCCGGGGTGAAAGCCAGCGAACGGCTCGTCGACTCCCCCGCGCTCGCGCTCAACGCCGATAAATTCATGTCGCCCCATCTCCGCCGGATGATGAAAGCGATGCAAAAGGACGCGCCGGACGAGCCGCTGCGCGTCGAACTGGAGATCAATCCGCGCCACGCCGTGATTAAAAAGCTGGCCGCCCTCACGGCGTCGGACGCCGACAAAGCGAAACTTGTCGCCGAACAGATTCTCGACAACGCGCTCATCTCCGCGGGGCTGCTCGACGACACGACCAAAATGGTCCAGCGGCTTTATAAAATCCTGGAAAGCGCCTAGGGTGCCGGCGGTGAGCCCCGCATTTTCCACCGTCAATCCCGCCACCGGCCGGCGCGTTCGCAGCTATCGGACGCACACCGCCGCTGAAGTCGAAACCGCGCTGAGGCGGGCGCACTCGGCATTCAAGCAATGGCGCGAAACGCCCGCGGCAGTCCGCGCCCGCATGCTGCGCGGCGTGGCGTCGATCCTGCGAGAAAAGGCGGGCGAGTTCGCCAGCTTGATCACATTGGAGATGGGCAAGCCCCTGGCCGAGGCGCGCAGCGAGGTGATGAAATGCGCGTCGGTCTGCGACTATTATGCCAAGCATGGCCGCGCCTTTCTCGCCGCCGAGCGCTCTCCCGGCGCCGCGGAAAACGTCCGGATCGTCTTCGAGCCGCTCGGCGTCGTGCTCGCGATCATGCCCTGGAATTTCCCCTTCTGGCAGGTCTTTCGCGCCGCGGTCCCCGCCCTTATGGCTGGCAACACCGTGCTGCTCAAACACTCCCCCAACGTCTCGGGCTGCGCGCTGGCGATAGAAGGCATATTCAAGGCCGCCCAGGAGAACCTTCTGCAAGCCCTGCTCATCCCCACCACGCGGATTCCTCCGATCATCGCCGATCCCCGCGTCCAGGGGGTCACCCTGACCGGCAGCACCGGCGCGGGGCGGCGGGTGGCCGCCCTGGCCGGCGCGGCGATGAAAAAGGGCGTCTTCGAACTCGGCGGCAGCGACGCCTATCTGATTCTCGAGGACGCCGATCTCGACCATGCCGCCGAAATCTGCGCCCAATCCCGGCTCCTCAACGTCGGCCAGAGCTGCATCTCAGCCAAACGCTTCATCGTCGTCGCCGCGGTGCGTCGCGACTTCGAGAAAAAATTCGCCGCCCGCCTCGCCGCACGCCGCGTGGGCGATCCGCGCGACCCCGCCACCGAAGTCGGGCCGATGGCGCGGCGCGATCTGCGGGATCATTTGCATGCCCAGGTGAAGGCCAGCATCAGGGCCGGCGCAAAGCTGCGGTTCGGAGGCCATCCCCTGCCGGGGCTGGGCTTTTATTATGCGCCTACGATGCTGACCAACGTGAGGAAGGGCCAGCCCGCCTACGACGAGGAGCTCTTCGGACCGGTCGCCGCAGTGGTGCCCGTTCGCAACGAGGCCGCCGCCATCGCGGCAGCCAATGGTTCCATCTATGGGCTCGGCGCCGCCGTCTTCTCGCGCAACCTCCGGCGGGCCCGGACGGTGGCCGCGCGGATCGAGGCCGGCAGCGTTTTCATCAACGACTTCGTGCGCTCGGATCCGGCAGTTCCCTTCGGCGGGATCAAGCAAAGCGGCTACGGCCGCGAACTCGGCCTTTACGGCCTGCGGGAGTTCGCCAACGTGAAGGCGATTAACATTGCGGTCGCGGGGCAATTTTAAGCCGATGAGGCGATGACCATCATGGCGCGATTCGGGCTTGTCGGGCTTTTGTTCGCGGTGATGGCGGCGGCGCTCGCCGGGGTGTCATCCGCCGCGGCGGACCCGCTGTCCGACGACCAGCAACAGCAGGTCGCGGCAGTCCTGGCGGCGGCGGCCAACGGACTGGTGGCGGTGGATCGCGTCCTCTTCCAGGTGCGGGCGGCGCACGTGAAAATTGCCGATTATCAGGATCCGAAACTGACCGATCCCGTCTTGAAGACGGCCAACGCCCTGGAAATCGGTTTTGCGAATCGCCTGGAACATGAGGACGTCTTGATCGCGAAAGACCTGGCCCTGGCGCGCAATTTGACCGCGAGTTCCGGGCAATACGAACCTCTGGAAAATGCCATCAACAGCCTGCTCGAGATCGACGGCGACTTGAGGAAATTTCAAGAGCTGCTGGGCCGCCCGGACGTTATCGAGGCCAGGAACAAGTCCATGAAGCATTTGACGGGCATCCTTGATGCCTGGAGCGCGGCTCATCCCGGCGCCGATTCCGACTTGGTGGCACAGGTGCGCGCCATGGGCGATCCCCAGCAAATCGACGACGCGCTTCAGTCCCAGCGGTCGATCATCACCCAGGTGGTCGAGATCCTGAACTCGGTGAAATAGAGCGCAGATAGGCTGTCAGCCTGGCGATGTCGTCGCTTTTCAGCTTTTTCCGGAAAGACGGCATCTCGCCCCGGATGCCGTGGATGATCGTGTTCGATATATAACGATCGCTCACTTCAACGTCGTGCAGGTCCGGACCCTCGTCGCCCGAGGCATCCGCCCCGTGACAGTGAGCGCAGCTTGAGAGATACAGGGCGCGGCCTTGTTTGACGAGGGTCGGTGAACTCGGGGTGGAACTTTCGAACCAAGCCTCGGGTGTCGGCTGCTGATGCGAGGTTTGGGACGCAATGCGGCGCAGGCCCAACGAGAGTCCGCAAGCCGCGGCCAGCGCCAGCGTTGCCGCAAGGGCGGCCGACGCGACTCTCCCCCATCCGGTTTTTTCTGGCCGCGGCGCGTTCACGCTGATTGCACCGCTAGTTTTTGAGGAGCATCTCGCCGCCCCAGTATCCGGCGGCCATCACCAGGCTCGCAGCAAGTCCCACCGCCGCCAGGTAGCCGCCGGGGGGCTTCTGCGCGGCAAAGTCCCTTCCGAACGCCCGCCAGGTGGCAATGCCGACGATCAGGGCGAATGCCGGCCAGACAAAGAGGTGGTGAAGCCGCAACGCGCCATGGCCGAGCATGACCCCTTTGCCCATGATCAGGCCGGACACCACCGCGGGCACCGTCCCCACGGCACCGATCACCATGGTCCAGTAGCCCGCCGCGTGGAGGCCGCGCTGTTTCGCCAGGCCCGGGAAAAGGAATCCCACTGTGTCCAACGCCCCGGAACAGAGAACAAGCGCGATCGGGAAATGCACGGTCGCCCCGTGCAGCTTCGCCCAGATTTCGTCATTCATTGTTCAGGGCGAAGCCAGGGTCGAATCGACAATCGCGAGCGTGGGATGGCTCTCGACATAGGATACGCTCGTGAGACCGAGGAAGGAGCGGAGTCGGGGAGCGTCGACCAGCATCGGCCCGGGTTTGGGCGCCATTCCCGGCGCGGGCTGCGGAAAAGCGGTCGACCGGGCGGTGTGAAAGGTGATGTTCCCCTCGACTTTCTGGACCACCTGGTGGATGTGCCCGTTGAGCACGGTCACCGATCCGAATCGCTTCATGAGGGCGAGGGCCCTCGCGCCGTCATCGGTGCCCCAGCCCCACTTCGGATAAACCATCCAGAGCGGCACGTGGGCAAAAACGACAACCGGGGTGTCCGACGAAAGCGGGGCAAGGTCCTTGGCGAGCCAGGCCATCTGCTCGTCGCCCATGACGCCCAACCCGCCTTCGGTCACGCCGGTCACGTTGACCAGTCCGACAAAGTGCACCCCCTTCTGGTCAAAGCTATACCAGCCCGAACCGAGGCTGCCCTTGCCAAACCGATCGAGGTACGCGGCACCGTTGTCGCTGAGAACGTCGTGTTCGCCGGGCACATAAAACACCTGGCTGGTGCGGCAATCCTTCATCATTTCCTGAAGGCCGTCGAATTCATCATCCTCGGCCAGGTGAGTGAGATCTCCCGTGTGAATGATGAATTCCGGCGCCACGGGCAGCGCATTGATCCGCGCGACAGCCTCCCGGAAAGTCGCGGCAACATCCTTGTTCGCCGGCTTGCTGAAACCGATGTGGCTGTCGCTGATCTGGACGAAGTTGAGGGTTCCGGCGGGTGCCTGAATCCCCACCCCTCCCGGTGTCTGGCCGAGCGCCCGCGACGTGAGGATGCCGCTGTTCAGGGTCCAGAGCACGCCGGTCCCGGCCCAGGCCATGCATTTGAGAAATCCCCGGCGGTCAATGCCGTCGGTGTTGTTGTCGTGTAGGATATGATCGTTCATGGTGATTGATTGAAGTGCCTTTGCAGTTGAATACTCCCAGCCGGTGAGGATTATTCCGTCCGCCGCGAAAAAAGACTTTTCCCGACTTTTCGGGAATAAAATGAGCTCCGCCGGCGTTATCATCCCTATGGAAGCCTTCGCGCCCAATGAGCCGCCGACTTTCGAACAGCTCATGCTGCCCCATCTGGACGCCGCCTATAACCTTGCCCGCTGGCTGCTGCGCGACCCGCACGATGCGGAAGACGCCGTTCAGGAGGCCTTTTTGCGCGCGCATCACGCCTTCGACCGGTTTCGCGGCGCCAACGGCCGCGCGTGGCTCCTCACCATTGTGCGGAACGTCTGCTACTCGCACCTGCGCCAAAATCGGCGCGAGCCCGAGGCGGTGGCCTTCGAGGATGAGGTCCACGGCTCGACCCATGATCCGGCGGACGCCAACGCGGTGGCGTGGCATGAGGTCAAAAGCGCGCTGCTCCGCGAGGCGCTCGAACGCCTCCCCGCGGAATATCGCGAGGTGATCGTGCTCCATGAAATCGAGGGACTCTCCTACCGGGAAGTCGCCGGCGTGGCGGAAATCCCGATCGGCACGGTCATGTCCCGCCTGGCCCGCGCGCGCGGGAAATTGCAAACCGAACTGCTCACCCTGACTGGAAAGGGTTCACCCCATGAACTGTAACGACACCCGCCTTTTGCTTGAGGCATATTCCGACGGCGAACTCGACCTGGTCCGGCAGCTCGAGCTCGAGGCGCACCTGCGGGCGTGCCCCGCCTGCGCGCTCCGGGCAAAAGGCCTCGCTACGCGCCGTGAGGTCCTGCGCGATTCGGTTCCCCGCTTCGCAGCGCCGCCGCAGTTTCGCGAAAAAATTCAGGCCTTGGTGCGGGCCGAAGCGGCGCCGGCCACCGCGGCCGGGGCGCGCCGCCCGGCGATTTCGTGGCCATCATTCTGGAATTTCGGCGGCGCGGCCGCCTCGCTCGCATTCGTCCTGTTCATCGGCTACACATGGGGAAACACCCGGGCGCGCACGAATGCCTGGTTGGACGAGGCGGTCTCCGACCACGTCCGGTCGCTCCAGGCCGGCCACTTGATGGACGTCGCCTCGACCGATCGGCACACCGTCAAACCCTGGTTCGCCGGCAAGCTCGATTTCTCGCCGCCGGTTTTCGATCTGGCGGACGCGGGCTTCCCCCTCGCGGGAGGGCGGCTCGAGCGGATCGACGGCACGGCCGCGGCGGCCCTCGTCTTCCACCGCCGGCTGCATGCCATCAATCTCTTCGTCTGGCCGGCAGCCGACGGGTCCGTTCCCACCCACCGGGGCGCGGAAAATGGCTTCAATGCCGAAAGCTGGTCGCAGGGTGGCCTCAATTTCCTGGCGGTGTCGGAGATACCAGCGACTGAGCTGGACCAGTTTGCCGCCGAGTACCGCAACCGGGCGAACTAGCCATGCCGTCGCCAGGCGGCGATGAACATTCCATTCCCATCGAGTTCCTGCGGCCAGAGGAAATCCTGGGAAACCGGCTCGAACTCAGGATGCGCGGACGCGAACGCCCCGGCCACCGCCGTGGTCTCGCTCCGGGTCAGCGTGCAGACCGAATAAATCAGGCGCCCGCCCGGCTTCACCGACCCGCATACATTTCCGAGCAGCGCGCCCTGAACGCCCGCCAGCTCGCGAACGTCGCGCTCGGTGGTCGTCCAGCGGGCATGCGGATTCCGCTGCCAGGTGCCGACGCCGCTGCACGGCGCGTCGACGAGAACCCCGTCGAATTTGACCTTGTTCGGCAGGCTGGCGCCGCCTTCCCAGGCCGCCGCCCGGAAATTGAAAAGCCTCGCCCGCGCCGCGCGCCGCTTCAGGGTTTCGAGGCGGCGCAAATTGCGGTCCGTCGCCCATACCAAACCCTTGTTGCCCATCAGGTCGGCGAGATGGAGCATCTTCCCGCCTTCGCCCGCACACGCGTCCCACCACGTTTCGCCCGGCTTGGGCGCGCAGGTGATGCCGACGATCTGCGATGCGAGATCCTGGATCTCGAATGCGCCCGCTTTGAACGGCGCGGTCTGGAAGAGGTCGCGATCTCCGCGGTACCGCAGCGCATCCGGCGCCCGATCACCCGCCTCGCAGTCCCCAAGGCTGGCGGCAAGCTTCAGGCGAGTCCCCGGCCGCGCGCGCAGCCAGAGGGCCGGGTCACGCTGAAGCTGGCGGAGATATTCCGCGGGCAAGTCCATCTCCTGGCTTAGCCACCCGGGAACGGCGCGGGCGGCCAGGGTTTCCGCCTTCATCGCATTTTCGTCGGACGCAAACCGATCCCGAAGGGCAAGAGCCTCGGCGAGCTGCCTTTGCCGGGAGGCCTTGCGATCAAGCCATTGCCACCAGCGAAAATAAGCGAAAACCGCGCCGGCGATCTCTCTCCTCTCCCGCCACGACCCATGGCGCCGCCCCTCAAAGTAGTCCTTCAGCGCCAGATCGGCGCGCTGGCCGTCCGAGATCGCGGCCAGGACCAGGGCGGCTTGATTGAGCACTTTTTGCAGGAGGTGGAAGGGTTGGGGCTTGGAACCTGAACATCCTTTCAGAAAGATGAAAACTTGAAACCTGAAACCATTCAATCCGCACCCGTGACTCTCGACATCCCTGAAGGCGATTTCGCCGGCTATATTTTCGACCTCGACGGCACGTTGATCGACACGATGCCGCTGCACTATCGCGCGTGGGATACGGCGCTGCGGCGCGCTGGGTTGCCGCACGAGCTCGATGAGGAGTTTTTCTATTCGCTGGGGGGCGTGCCGACCCGGCAGGTCGCCGAGCTGCTGAGCGCGCGCTACGGGCTGACGCTCGATCCCGACCGGGTATTTCATGAGAAGGAAGCCCTCTTCACCGCGTTGCAGACCGACGCCCGTCTGATCGCCCCGACGGTCGCCTTCGCCCGGCGGGTCGCCATGACCCATCCGGTGGCTATCGCCTCGGGGGGCCCGCGCGCGGTGGTCCAGCGGTCCCTCGAGATCGCGGGACTTTCCCGGCTGTTTCCAGTCGTCGTCACGTCCGACGACGTCGTGCACGGCAAGCCATCGCCCGACATATTTCTCCTGGCGGCAAAGCGGATGGGCGTGCCGCCCGAAAAGTGCCTGGTTTTCGAGGACGCTGAGCCCGGCATCGCCGCGGCCAAGGCCGCCGGGATGCGCTTCGTGCGCGTGGAGAGCAAGCGGCCCCCCCAAGCGCCGGCTGCCGCGCGGTGACGCCGTTCTCCGCGTCCGGGCCGCCCCGCTACTGTGTTTCCGACGCGAATCGGGTGAGCGAATGCCACTCCTTGATCTCGA
>Ga0302325_10008437_pt1 | contig 22624 bp, 21 predicted proteins | sample Palsa_T0_2_FD_201948 | JGI IMG/M metagenome (GOLD analysis project Ga0302325, IMG submission 201948) | Peat permafrost microbial communities from Stordalen Mire near Abisko, Sweden - Palsa_T0_2 | ecosystem: Environmental > Terrestrial > Soil > Palsa > Peat permafrost | place: Sweden: Abisko...
TCCCGCTGCTCCGGCTGCGGGCCTGGATCTGGCTTCGCTGGCCCGGTTGATGGGATCGGGAACGCAGGGCGCCGTTCCGGCTCCGGTTGCGCATTTGCAGGCTGCGGCTGCACCCGCGGCGGCGGCTCCCGCTGCTCCGGTGGCCGAGGAAGAGAAGCTGCACATCATTAAGTCGCCGATCGTCGGCACCTTTTATGAGTCTCCTTCGCCCGGCTCTTCGGCCTTTGTCTCGACTGGCGACCACATCGATAAGGGCCAGGTGGTCTGCATTGTTGAGGCCATGAAGCTGATGAACGAGATTGAAGCGGACGCTTCCGGCGAAATCGTCAAGCGCCTTGTTTCCAACGGCCAGCCCGTCGAGTACGGCCAACCCCTCTTTGCTATTCGGACGACCTAAGTGCCCATGTTGCGTAAAGTATTGATTGCCAATCGCGGCGAAATTGCCCTGCGCGTGATCAGCGCGTGCAAAGAGCTGGGTATCGCCACCGTCGCCGTTTACTCGGAAGCTGATCGCAACTCGCTGCATGTGCGGTTTGCCGACGAAGCAATCTGCATTGGGCCGCCGCGGCCCGGCGACAGCTATTTGAATGTTCCCGCCGTCATCTCGGCCGCTGAAATCGCCAACGTGGACGCGATTCACCCCGGCTACGGGTTGCTGAGCGAAAACGCCAACTTCGCCGAAGTTTGCCGGGTTTCGAATATCAAATTCATTGGGCCGCCGCCGGAAGTGACGCGTTTGATGGGCGAAAAGGAAAAGGCCCGGCAGGCGATGAAGAAGGCCAAGGTGCCGATTTTGCCGGGTTCGGACGGCATTGTGGCCGATGCCGACGACGCGCTCAAATGGGCTTCTGAAGTTGGCTATCCAGTCATTCTCAAGGCCAAGGCCGGCGGCGGTGGGCGCGGTATGCGCATTGTGCGTTCTGCGGAGGAGTTGCCGAATCTCTACGCCGCGGCTTCGCAGGAGGCGGCAAATGCCTTTGGCAATGGCGAGATGTACATGGAAAAGTTCATCGAGCGGCCGAGGCATATCGAGTTCCAGATCCTGGCTGACGAGCACGGGAATGTTGAGGTGCTCTTCGAGCGCGAGTGCTCCATTCAGCGGCGGCATCAGAAGCTGATTGAAGAGGCGCCAAGCTTGCAGGTTACGCCGAAGATCCGGGAACATCTTAGCTCGACGTTGAAGCGCTGCCTGACGGAGATTGGCTACCAGAACGCCGGGACGATCGAGTTTCTGATGGATGAGGATGGCTCTATCTACTTCATTGAGATGAACACACGCATCCAAGTGGAGCATCCGGTTACGGAGGCCATTACCGGCATCGATCTGGTGAAGGCTCAGTTGCGCATTGCCTCAGGCGAACGGCTTGACGAGATTCTGCCTAAGAAGGTCGAGATTCGCGGGCACGCCATCGAGTGCCGCATCAATGCGGAGCATCCAAGCAAATTTACGCCGTCGGCGGGAAAGATCACCGTCTTCAACCTACCGGGGGGCAATGGCGTGCGCGTGGATACGGCGCAGTATGCCGAGGGCATTGTTCCGCCCTACTACGACTCGCTGATCGCCAAGCTGATCGTCCACGGTAAAGATCGCGAAGAGGCCGTGGCACGGATGCAGCGGGCGCTGGGCATGTTTGTGGTGGAGGGAATCGAGACCTCCATTCCGCTGCACAAAGAGATCTTTGCCGACCCCGACTTCCGCGCGGGCAACTTCGATACGAAGTTTATGGAGCGGTTTCTGGCGAAACGCGGATGAGGCTGAGTAGATTGCGGCGCTTGTCGACGTCCGGGCGCAGGTACAGAGGAACCGATCCACGGCGTTTTGGGCTGGGGCAGGCTTTTCGCCGTGTCCCGGCTGCTGCGCTGGCCTGTTTTGGGGTTGGGATCAAAATATTCGCTCTTTATTCGCCATTACCGTGATTTTGCGATATGCTTACCTCGCAACATGAGAGGAAGCTTATGGACCTGCAAACAGAACTCATTGCCGAATACGACCGCGAAGTCGGGATTACCCGCAAGATGCTCGCCGCCATCCCCGACGACGCCGATCTGAATTGGAAGGCCAACCCCAAGAACATGACCCTCGGCCGACTTGCCGGCCACACCGCGGAGACTGCCGGCGAATGGGCGCGCGACACCGTCTCCAAACCCGGCCTGGTCTTCGATATGGCCACCTATAAGCCCTGGCATCCGGCCACGAAAGCCGAGATTCTTGAGAAATTCGAAAAGGATGTTGCCGAATCCCGCGCCCATCTTGTCGCTCTTGACCCCGCCAAGTGGGACGACAAGTGGACTATGACTGCCGGCGATCAGACGTGGATCGACGACACCCGCTACGTCGTTTTTCGTCATTGGGTGCTGAATCATCTGGTTCACCATCGTGCGCAGCTCGGCCGCGACCTTAGAACGCTCGGCGCACCCATCCCCGGAAGCTACGGCCCGTCGGCGGACGAATCGTAAGGAGACTCTGAACAAGTGCGCGGACCTTCCCTCCGCGGCTAAAGCCGCACTGATTCTGGCGGATTTGCGGCGGGACTGAAGTCCCGCCCTTTCAAAGCAAAGACTAAATCGGAGTCTCCCTAAGTCTGGCTGACTCCGTTATTCTTTTCAGGTGGCTTTCGTCCTTCCTACCATTTATCCGATCCTCGACTCGGACTCGATTCCTGTCGCAGGCCGAGTTGCGTTCCTCGACCGTCTTGCGCAGTCCCTGGCCGGATCCGGCGTCCGGTTGATGGAGTACCGCAACAAGTCTGGCTCCGATGCGCAAGTGCTGGCCGACGCCCGCCAGCTCCGCGCCGCGATGCCTTCGAGCGTCCTGATTATGGATGATCGCGTGGATGTCGGGATGGCCGCGGGATTCAACGGCGTTCACGTCGATGCCGGGGATCTGCCGCCCGCCGATGCTCGCGCTCTCCTGGGCCCTGACGCAGTCATCGGCACCTCTGCATCCAGCGAAGCGCAACTCGCTGAAGCTCTTGGCGCCCCGGTCGACTACATTGCTTTCGGCCCGATCTTTCCTACCACCACCAAGCAGACGAGCGCTGCATCCATCGGCGTGGAAGGCGTACGCCGCTTTCGTGCCCAGGCTGGACCCGGTGCGAAGCTCGTCGCCGCAGCCGGGATCACGCTGGAAACGGCTCCTGACATTCTCGAAGCGGGCGCGGACGCCGTTGCTGTCTCTGCTGCCATCTTTTCCAAGCCTGATCCGGCTGCCGAGTTGAAGCGCTGGCTTGAAGTGCTCGGCGAATGCTAAGATTCACCGAAAAGAAAGCACAAGACATTTACGCTAGAATCCGGTAAAACCAATCCAAGTGACCATCTCAACTGACTCTCAAGCACCGACCACGCCTGCTACGGTGACAGCTCCATCGGGACCGCATATGGTCCAGTCTCTTGGCCTCTTCAGCTCTACCGCGCTGGTGGTCGGTTCCATGATCGGCTCCGGCATTTACCTGGTGGACGCCGACATTGCCCGGATCACAGACTCGCCGGCGCTTTACCTGGGCGCCTGGGTTGTGACCGGCATCATGACCATGATCTGCGCGCTCAGCTACGGCGAGCTGGCTGCGATGATGCCCAAGGCCGGTGGCCAGTACGTTTACCTGCGCGAATCTCTGGGTCCGCTCTGCGGCTTTCTCTACGGCTGGACGCTGTTCCTCGTCATTCAGACCGGCACTATCGCTGCCGTTTGCGTCGGGTTCGGGAAGTTCCTCGGCGTTTTTTTTCCGTCGATCTCAAGCACGCACTGGCTCTGGCACATCGCGCATGTTTCGCCGGTTCGTCTTGGGCCCATGGTTCTGGGCAATATGGACATTGGCATCAGCACGGCCAACCTGGTGGGTATCGTTGTCGTCTTCCTGCTCGCCTTTTTGAACATCTTCGGCTTGAACATCGGCAAGATGATCCAGAATGTCTTCACTACGGCCAAGGGGCTGTCTCTGGCCGCGCTGATTCTGCTGGGCTTTACGGTAGGCGTGAACCGGGTGGCCTGGGCCGCCAACTTTGGCCCTGGACTGCACGAACTCTGGCGTAACGCCGGCTGGTCGACGCTGCATCCGGTTCAGGTCGGCGTTGGCGGGCCGATTGTTCTGGTGAATCTCGTGGTGATCCTCGCCGTCGTCCAGACCGGATCGCTCTTTTCCGCCGATGCGTGGAACAACATCACTTTCACCGCAGGCGAGGTTAAGAACCCCAAGCGCAACATCCCGCTTTCGCTGATCCTCGGCACGGGCTTTGTGCTGACGGCTTATTTTCTCGCGTCAATGGCCTACATTCTTGTCCTGCCGCTTCACGGCGATCCACATGGGGTGACAGTGCTCGCTCGCGGCGTGCAATTTGCCGCCGAAGACCGCGTCGGTACGGCAACGCTGGAGCAGATTTTTCCTGTGGGCGGGGCATTTCTCATGGCCGGAGCGCTGCTTGTCTCGGCGTTTGGCTGCGCCAACGGGCTCACCCTGGCCGGTGCTCGCGTTTACTACGCCATGAGCGGCGACGGCCTTTTCTTCAAGGCGGTTGGAAAACTTCATCCAAAATACAAGACCCCCGTTGCCGGCCTTCTGGTCCAGGCCGTCTGGGCCGCCGTCCTTTGCATCTCCGGCTCCTTCGGTCAACTGCTGGATTACGTCGTTTTTGCCGTGCTGGTCTTCTACATCCTGACGATCACGGGCCTGTTCGTGTTGCGGTTCACGCGGCCCAACGAACCGCGGCCCTACAAGGCGCTGGGCTACCCGTTTCTGCCCATGCTCTACATCGTCATGGCCGGTTGGATCTGTATCGTATTATTGCGTTACAAGCCGCAATACACTTGGCCCGGCCTGATCATCGTTTTGCTCGGTATCCCGGTCTATCTCTATTGGTCGCGGCGCTCCGCAGGCCTAATTCAATCTGAAAATAACCGTTGAGGAGGAGTTGCCTCGTCCATGCCCAGACTATTTCGAGTTAAACCGTTGTCGATGCTTACGCTAGAGGCAGGAGAGCAAGGCGAACACACGCTCAAGCGCTCCCTTGGGGCTCTGAATCTCATCACGCTCGGCATCGGAGCCGTCATCGGCGCGGGCATCTTTACCCTCACCGGGCAGGCCGCCGCGCTCCACGCTGGACCCGCGGTGGCACTGAGCTTCGTCCTGGCTGGATTTACCTGCGCCTTTGCTGGACTTTGCTATGCGGAGTTCGCATCGATCATCCCCATCGCCGGCTCGGCTTATACCTACGGATACGCCACGCTTGGAGAACTCGTAGCCTGGATCATCGGCTGGGATCTCTGCCTTGAATATGCCTTTGGCGCGGCTACTGTCGCCTCGGGCTGGGCAGGCTACTTCAACAGCCTCATGCAGCAAATCGGTATCGTCATTCCTCCCGCACTTACGACGACTACCGGCAATATTCTGGTGCAATATCGGGGTGTGTGGATAGAAAAGATGTCTCTCCCGCCCGGCGTCTCAGACGCGGGACTTCCGCACATTACCGGTCTGTTTAACCTGATTGCCGTGTGCATCGTTTTCGTGGTCACGACGATCCTTGTCGTCGGTATCAAGGAATCGGCGAATTTCAATTCGGCCATCGTGATCATCAAGCTGGGCATTGTGGGCGTCTTCCTGGTCATTGGCGGATATTTCCTTTTCACGCATCCGCATGTTGCCAGCGCAAATTGGCATCCCTTCATTCCGCCGTCCGACGGGCACGGCAATTTTGGATTTGGAGGCATTCCCACCGCGGCGGCTTCCATTTTCTTTGCATACATCGGCTTTGACGCCGTCTCTACTGCTGCGCAGGAGGCCAAGAATCCGCAAAAAGACATGCCCATCGGAATTCTCGGTTCGCTGGTGGTCTGCACGATCCTTTATATCCTCGTCTCGCTGGTGCTGACCGGCTTGGTCAACTACAAGACGCTCAATGTCTCCGCGCCGGTAGCGCTTGCGATCGATGCCACTGGAGTTGGCTGGGGTTCCATTCTGGTCAAAATTGGCGCAGTCTTCGGCCTGGCGACGGTCATGCTGGTGATGCTGCTTGGCCAGTCGCGCGTCTTCTACTCGATGTCCAAGGATGGGCTGCTGCCCAAGTGGGCCTCGGCTATTCACCCCAAGTTCCGCACGCCCTGGATCACGACGATTGTTTTCGGGATCTTTGCGGCGGTTATGCCGGCGATCTTCAATATCGACGTGCTATCGCAATTGGTGAATATCGGCACCCTGCTGGCCTTCACCATTGTCTGCGCGGGAGTTTGGATTCTTCGCGTGCGCCATCCGAAGATGGAGCGCCCGTTCAAGACTCCGCTCGTTCCCCTGGTTCCGATTCTGGGTATCGTCTCGGCTCTTTATCTGATGTCGCGCCTGTCGCTCGTTACCTGGTCGGTCATGATCATTTGGCTGCTGATTGGCCTTGTGATTTATTTTACCTATTCGGTCAAGCACAGCAAGGTGCAGGCGCTTGTGGCCGATGCTGAAGCGGACTGACAAAATTCCTAAACGACGATTGAAACGGCGATGCCCCAGGGAAACTGGGGCATCGCCGTTTTGCAGAGAGATTGAAAACGGGGTATGGTTGAACTAAACTTAGTCCACTTAGTTTAGTTCAACAGAAACCGAGGAGAGCAGCCATGGCGACCGTCACCACCCCCAATGCCCAAGGATTGAAGGTCGTTAATATTCACGAGGCTAAGACTCACCTCTCGCGCTTGGTTGAGGAAGCCGCCAACGGACAGCCCTTCATCATCGCTAAGGCAGGAAAGCCCATGGTCCAGGTCGGGCAGATTCCATCGGATGAAGCGAAGCCAAGCGCAGAACCGATTCGCAAGCAGCGCATAGGCATGCTCGAAGGGATGTACGAAGTCCCGGACGACTTTGACACTATGTTTCAGGACGAGATCGAGGCGATGTTCTACGGGGAAGAATGAAGATACTTCTCGACACTCATTTCATCCTCTGGACGCTGCTTGAGCCGATTCGGCTGAACCCTCAGGTGCGATCCTACATCGACGATCCAGCGAACGAGCCAGTGTTCAGCACCGCGAGCATTTGGGAGATCGCGATTAAGAAAGCCCTCGGAAAGCCCAAGTTCCAAGCGGAGCCAAGCGTTCTCAGGCGTAGCATGCTCAACGCGGGCTATATCGAACTCCCAGTGCTTGGAGAACATGCCGTCGCGATTGCCGGGTTGCCCCCGATACACAAAGATCCCTTCGACCGGTTGCTCGTTGCGCAAGCCTCAGTCGAAGGGATTCTTCTCTTAACCGCTGACCGAATCGTCGCCCGTTATCCAGGTCCCATCCGGCTCATGTAAACATAATTGCGCTGTAGCCTTACGCCGTAGCCTTGGCGCAAAGCTCATCGAATGCCCGCACCAGCTCGCCGGCAATCTGTGGCGCTGTGCTGGACTCGATGATGTAGCGCTGCATCAGGTAGACCAGCTTGCCGTCGCGCAGAATGGCGATGGCCGGCGAAGTTGGCGGCTGGCCTTCAAAATACGAGCGCGCCCGCTCGGTCGCTTCGCGATCCTGGCCGGCGAACACGGTAATCTTCTGGTCCGGCAGCGTCGCGTGGCTCAGCGCCATCCGCACGCCAGGCCGCATCTTGCCCGCCGCACAGCCGCAGATGGAGTTGACCACCAACATGGTCGTGCCGGACTTCGCCAGCGCCGCGTCTACTTCTTCCGCCGTCCGTGCCTCTTCAATGCCGGCGCGCGTCAGCTCCTCGCGCATCGGAATCACCATAATCTCTGGATACACTTTGTTGCCTCCTTTGGAATCAACCACTTACAGATTCTAAACGGGTTAATTGTTGGCTGAAATGGGGTTAAATCGCCAGTTTTCATTGCAAAATCATATCCCGAAGTGATCGCCTCTTCCACTGTATCTCTGGGTCCGTTCTGATATGGAAACGCCACCTGATACTCTATGGTATCTCAGTTAGACCGGTACAGATACCAGCCTCTCGAACATATCTAAGCGACCTTCATCAGTGAGTGAACCCTGGCGGCTACTGACGCGCAGAAATCATGAACAAGCCCGGCTGCTCACCTTGTGATCCACCTGCCGTCGATCCGACCTATTTCCAGACTTTCGAACGTTTCCAGGCTCTCGAGAGAGCGGTACCTGATCCAACGACTCTGATTCTCGTGGATGAAGCGGATCGATTGCACATGAACAGCCTCGAAGCCATCCGGTCCATCTTCGACGAGGGAGGTATAGGCATGGTGCTGATCGGCATGCCCGGCATCGAAAAGAGAGTCGCTCGCTTCCCTTAGTTCTATTCGCGGATCGGCTTCGTCCATGAGTTCCGTCCCTTGGACGAAGCACAGATTACGAGACTTCTGAATGCACGGTGGTTGCCGGCTGGGGTGAGACTTCCGGACACAGTGCTTGCGCCCGACGTGATTGCTACCCTGATCCGGATGAGCGGCGGAAATTTTCGGCTCCTGACCCGGCTCTGTTACGGCAGGTTTTTGCCGTGGCAGTCGGTTCGCCGGCGCAGATCATCTCTCTCCAGAAGATGCAGGGACAGCTTCAGGACAGCGGAGCTCTGGAAACGGTCGCTCACTATCTGGCCCTTCTGCAGGACGCCTATCTGATTGCGTCACTCGAAAAGTATGCAGCGCAGGCCCACAGACGGCGCTCGGCGCCGCCAAAGCTTGTGACATTGAACAATGGCCTTCTTTCGGCGATGCATCCGGACAGCGCACCGGATCGGGAGCGCGAACCGGCGCGTTTCGGTCAATGGGTAGAGAATGCTTGCCTAGCCCTCGCCTTCAATCAGGGCCAGCAGGTGACGTACTGGCGCGAAGAACCGCTTGAAATCGACGGAGTCTTTGAAGGCAGTTGGGGAAACTGGGCTGTCGAGGTGAAGACCGGCAGGTTCGGTGGCCAGGACTTACGTGGGCTGCTGGAATTCTGCCGTCGCTATCCGGCATTTACTCCGCTCGTGATTACCGCCCCAGGAGACGAAGAGACTGCGCGGAGATTAGGACTCCAGGGCATCAGTTGGGTGGACTTTCTGTTTGCCGGTCCTCCGAAAATCGGATAGTGGCTATCATTGTCCAACCCCCGCGAAAGTAAAATCATCACTACTTGCTCAAACCCTCGAAAAGGTAGAAATGGAGCGGAACTCGACTCCTTCGCCATAGCCAGAAATCGCCCATGGATAAGCGACGACAGCACGGCTATTTTTGCCCAACCCCTCAAAATGGTCTAATTTGGGCTGTAAACCGGAACCCTAGATTTGTCCGGCATGATCGCAGAGCCAGCGTTGGCGTGGAGATACGGAAAACAGTTGTTTTCCGACACGCGAGAGCACAGACCCAAAGCGGCAGTCAAAACCGGGCTAAACGTGTGCGGAAAACCGGGTCGGATTGCGTCAGTGATTGGAAAACGCGCCTCTGACGTTTCCAGGCGGAATTTTCTAGGGTTTGAGCGTACACCCCCAACTAGCTGAAACTACATCTATTCCGTATATTCTGTAGGCCAGAGGTTGCGATGAAACGGGTCATCATCGTTCCAATTACGGAGACTCGGCAATTCCCCGGCATGAAAATACTCGCGCGCGGGGGATCGATTGCTGCGCTTGTGGGCGATACCTTGAAGAGAGAACCCGAAGCGCCTTCGATTCGGACGACTCGTTTTTCTTTTAGGTCGCCTCTGGTCAGGCAGATCTCTACACCTTCAACACCTTGGCAGAAGCTGCTCGTTTTGCAAAGGGCAAGATTCAGGCGTTGACGGCGATCGAACGCAGCATAGATATCAACCGGGCAGACGCGACAGGATCTAAAAGGATCGCACCTATTGCCGTTCCGAATCCCAGACGAGGCAGGAAGCGAGCCTGATCACCTCGCTGACGCCGGCGCAATCATTTCAGAAAACAGCCGCAACGAGCAGGGCGAGGCAATCAAGTACAACCAGCTTGAGGCCACCTTCATGATCTTTCATAGCCTCTGCTCCCCAGAGGCCTGATCGGAACAACCGGACAGCAAATAGACGTTTCGGGGTTTTAGTCAGAAATACGCGTTTTGGTATCCATGCCTGCAATAGTACGCGAGCAAGAACCTTCTTAATTGGCCGGGCATCCTGGAGTGGCGACGGCGTTGTCCTCTGTTTCTGCGCTCGAACTTTTCATCCCTCCACTCTTCTATACTGAAGCCATGGATCGGCTCGACATGACCTCACAATCGGAGCGAGGCATCTGCCGCGATAGAGGACCGTGGAAGGTCCTTCAATGCAGGATTGTAAATGCTAAGGCCAGGACCATTTTTCATTTCCACTTACGCCCGAGATTTGGCGGAGCTGAAAAAGCTTCCAACACCCTGCTTCTTTCGCGGGTATACGAGCAGAAGCTGGCAGCGGGCGATCTGGAAGCCGTCAAGGTCCTCAAAAGCACGTCACCCGTCGTCTGGCGCGACGTCAATCTGATCGGTAAGTTCGACTTCACGACCAGTTCGACGCCTGTCGATATCGAAGCCCTGGCGGCGCGCTACCAAAATGAAGATTTCTGGCGACTCTCAATGCAGGAAGGCGATGAGGAGAGTCCAGAACAGTAAAGGCGGCCACTCTACCTCTTCCGAGAGTTGGACAAGAGTAGGGTGATTTTACTTTGGCGGGGGTTAGACAATAATAGCCTTCTTCCAGCAGCCGCGCCACCTTGGGAGCCTTCTTCTCCAACTCCGCGATGGCCGAGCCGATCGCCGCCTTGGCCGCTTCGCGCGACTCGAACTCGGTCACCGCCTTTCATCAGCCGCAACACTTACGGACGCTGCTGCCGACCACACAGCGCTCTGAAAATGCCTCCCGATTGCCTTGACTATGCCGGCGTGATCGTCCGATACCACATAACTGACGCCGTGCAACCCGCGCTAAAACAACTCAATGGCTGGGCAGTTGTAGTCGCTGCCTGAAGAGCCGCCGGCCACCTTGAGATGAGTCGCAGTCTGGCTGGCCATTTTGTAGCTTGCCAGGTGCGATTCCAACAAGCCCTTGAACGTTGTTTCAACTCCGCCCCGGCTCACGGTTTCGGGGTCTTCCGCAAGCACCAACAAATGATCTCGCATGTCGATCAGTGCTTCCTGCACATGATTCAGTCTTTGTCGCATCACGTCCTGAAACTGGATGTGGCCCATTGCCTCCGCTAGCCGCTGGACGCTTTCCCGATGACCCGCTTCCACCCCAGAGATCACGTCAAGCTGCGATTGGGAGCTATCGCTGAAATCCTGTTGCATTACGGTCAGTTCGTGGACCAGTTCCTGCACCGCGGCGAGGCCGTGTTTTTCTTCGATGGCCTTCTGTGCCTCGGCCATCTTGTCGGCCACTTTTCCGGCGGTGGCATTCAGCTTTTCGGCGATGTCCGCTGCTGCGCTGGTTGACCGCTTCGCCAGCGATCTCACTTCATTGGCAACCACGGCGAAGCCCCTTCCAGCATTCCCGGCACGGGCCGCCTCGATCTCCGCATTGAGCGCCAACAAATTGGTTTGGTTCGCTATGGTTGAGATCACTTGAATGATGGGCGTCAAAGCCTTGACATCGTTGGCCAGCAAACTGATCTGCTGGAAGTTGGCATGCATCTCGGAGGCTTGCTCCTCCAACCTGGCTTCGAGCTTGGAGATGAGCTGCTTATTTCGCTCGCATCGCGTGTGGGTAACATCGGTCATTACCTTACCGCCCTGGACAGACTGGGTAATGCGCTCCATCTGCCGGCTGGACTGCGCACTCAGCAGATTGAGTTGCTCGATCAGGGCCATGATCTCGCGCTCCGATTCGGCCAGAGATCCAGCTATCTGCTCGTGCATCACATCGATGTACGGCTTGCAGTCTTTAATATCCGACGCAATCGCCTTGCGGGTCAGAAGATCCCGCGAACCTTCATCGAAGTCGCACAGGCCGGATGCCCACATTTCGGAGACTGCACTGCGGGCTTTGCTCCAATTGATCCATTGAGAAATCAGAAAAGGCGCAAAGTTGATCAGCGCCACCAATCCGGCAATACCCATCCATTCCGGGACAAAGACCGGGAATCTGAACTGCGATAGAACTAAGCAGAGCAGTACATTGCAAGCAAACCCCATCCCCACTTGCAGCAGGAGTCTTCGTCGAATTCGCCGCAGCCGTGATTCGCGACCAGTCATGATCCAGGGCTCCTCCCTCCACTCGTCCGACCCCTATTACCACAGGCCGATTGGGTTGAGACTGGCCTCGCCGGCTTAAGCTCCGGGCAAGATCTGTTTGATGACCTTGAGCAAGTCGTTGCCCGATACCGGCTTCAACAGCCAACCGGTAGCCCCAAGGCGCCGGCCTTCCTCCCGCTTTTTTGTATCGCTTTCGGTGGTCAATGTCAGAATCGGAAAGAATTTGCAGCCCGGCAATTCCCGTACTTTCCCGATCAGTTCGAGTCCGCCCATCACCGGCATGTTGATGTCAGTGATCATGAGGTGAGGCTTCAATCCCGACTTCAATTTCTCCAGCGCCAATTGGCCGTTGTTAGCGGTTTCCACTTCAAATCCGCCCAGAGACAGAGTGCTCTTGAGGCTCATCACCATGGTGACGGAATCGTCTACGATCAGAATTGTCTTCGCCAAGTAATCCCTCATTCTCCGGATTTCAATGCAGGTTCCAGCCAGCCCCTCAACTCAGCATTTCTGGGCCAGCTGGAAATACCGGCTTTGGCCGTCATCAACACCTGCAGGTTCGCGGTATGAAGGTGGATGCACGCAGAAAGATCCACGCTGGCGGCAGGGCGGGTCTGCAGCCATTCCAGCAGTCCCTCCGCTTCCTCAATGCTCACCTCGTCACGAAAAACGGCCCGGTTCTTCTTGAATTCGATAGGCATCAGACGATCTCCCGAATGTTAAGAATCATCATCACGGAACCGTTCCCCATCAGCGCCGAGCCCGAGTAGGCAGACAGACCGGACAAGATACCATTGAGGGGCTTCTGAATCACGCCTATCGTTTCCTCGAACCCGTCTACTAACAGGCCCAGCTCCGCGTTACCGGCCTGCACGAGAAGTACAGCTAGTTCATCGTCAGAATTTGCTCGAGGAACAGCGGCAATACCCAAAAGGGCGTTGAGATTTTTCAACGGCACAATGCGCCCGCGCAAAACCGCTGTCTGGCTCTGCTTGATGGTGCGGATGGCGCTCCTCGGAACTCGCACTGTCTCCACAACATGATCCATGGGCACGCCAAATAACTGCCGGTCCGACTTGATCACCATTACTTGCGTAACCGCCATGGAAAGTGGCAGGGAGATGCGAATCGTGGTGCCCTTGCCGGCTTTGCTTTCGAGAGCAACGCTGCCATTGATCTTCTCCACAGCCGAACGAACCACGTCCATGCCCACGCCGCGGCCGGAGAGATCGGAAATGACTTCGGCCGTAGAAAAGCCGGCGGCGAAGATGAGATTGATGGCCTCTTGATCGCCGATGCGCTCCAGCATCGCCTCGTCGATGATCCCTTTTTCGTAGGCCTTCTTTTTGATTACGACCGGGTCAATCCCTTTGCCATCGTCGCTAATCTCGATGACAACGCGGTCGGCCTCCTGCGCAGCCCGAATGGTCAGTTTGCCGGTGGCCGGCTTGCCCGCCGCAAGGCGAACCTCCGGCGTCTCCAGGCCGTGGTCCAGACTGTTGCGCACAATATGAATGAGCGGGTCGGCAAGCGACTCAATGATGTTCTTGTCGGCCTCGGTCTGTTCCCCTTCGAGGACCAGTTGAACCTCCTTGCCGAGCTTGCGGGACAGGTCGCGCACCAGACGCGGGAAGCGTTGAAAGACGAAGGAGACGGCCATCATTCGAACCTGCATGATGGCATCCTGCATCTCATCGGCGATGCGGTTGATCACCGAATACTGGCCCTTGATCTCGCGCGATAACTCGCGTACGCCGAATTGGGATTCTGCCCTCTCGGCCAGATACGGAAGCGCGTTCTTCGAGACAACCAGTTCGCCAATCAGGTTCATCAGCCGGTCGACCTTGGCCTGATCGACCTTCAGGCTTCTTGGGCCGGTGAGGGAGTCTTCGGCGCGCCGGCCAAACTTGATTCCATCGTCTGCCGTCCCTGTGCCGGCACCGCTCTCCGCCGCTCGGTTTGTCTCCGCGCCCCCCTCGCTGCGAGGCGCGGCGATTTGTTCCCTGGCAGCAGATTCGAGCGATTGTGTGGATTCCAGCGACTTGTTCCGGCGTGTATCGAGCCATGTAAGCAGCAGCGTATTGTGGCCGCTTGAAAGAGCATCGGTGAGCGCGATCTGGATGTCGGTCCGGGCGGCGCTATCGCCAGATGCCTGGCCCAGGTTGGCCAACACCTCGGCTACCGCCCTGAGCCGGCCGGCATGCCATGCGGGACGATCGTCGAGAAGAAGAATCTGCCGCTGCGCAGCCAGAATCCGTTCAAGCGCCACTTCCTCCTCATCCGAGAAGGATGGATGCGAGTTCGCCGCCGGTGGTGCATCGTCGGGGCGATCGACGTTGCCTTCCCCATCCACAAGCCGCGGCAGAGCAACGGCCGTGATTTCCACCTGATCGGGGAGATAGCGGAAATGCTGGTCAAGCTCCTCGCGTGGAGCATTGGAAAGCAGCTCGAAGGCCACGAGGCAGCTGTAAGTATCCAATTCAGCCAGCGCTGGAAACACCCCAGGCACAAGAACCTTTCCCCACATGAGTCCTGGCGTCTGGCGCGCGCTGTTCAGCGGGTCATCCCCATGGAAGAAACATTCCCGCTGCGGCCGGTAAGCGATCCAATGCAGCGGATCGCCCTGCCGGCATTGTTCGCGGGCCGCCGTTCGCACGCTGTCGGGGAGGCAATCCAGTTGTGGCGCCCCAGCGCGTCGAACATCTGCTGTCGGCGCTGCAGTGTTCGCCGCGGACAGGGAACCGGCATGCTGCTCTGAAGTCTGGGCTTCGGTCTGGCTTTGGACAGAACCCGGCATCAGCTTTCGCAACGCATCCGCCATATGTTGCGAGGCGGCTGCGCGCGAGGGGTCGATGCGTTGCGTGGCTTCGATCTCGCCACACAGCATGCCGACGAAATCCATCGCTTCAAGCAGAGGATCGGCCAACTCCCGAGAGTAGGCAACGTGGCCGCCTCTCACCATCTCCAGCAGGTCTTCCCCGGCATGAAGCACGCGCGTCATTTCAGGAAATGTGAACAGCCCGCTGTTGCCCTTCAAGGTATGCACGCAACGGAAGAGTTCGTTGATGATTCCTTCATCGCTGGGGGCATCTTCCAGTTGCATCAAATTCCGCGCGGCGGTTTCCAGAAAGTCGCGAGCTTCGGAAAGGAACTGCTCCAGCAGCGGATTCATGGGGGGAGAACTCATTGGTTTGCCTCCCCGAGCATGAGCCGAGCGTGCGCCAGCAATTGCGCTGGTTTGACCGGCTTGATGAGATAGCCGTTCGCCCCTGCGCGATAGGCAGCCGTTTCATCCTTGTCTGCTGCTTCGGTCGATACCATGATCGACGGCGCCTGGGGAATCTCTTGCTGACGCAGTTCGCGCAGAAATCCGTAGCCATCCAGCTTGGGCATGTTGATGTCCACGATATAGAGATCGAAGGGCGCTTCGAGAGCTTTCTCAAGGGCCTCGATTCCATTCCATGCCTCAGCCACCGCGTAACCGGAAGATTCAAGAATGCCGCGGTGGTAGAGGCGCACCGTGGCCGCATCATCGACAATCAGGATGCGCTTCATTTCGCCTCCAGGTCTTTCTGGTAGACAATCGCTTCAGGAAATTTGCGGACCTTGAACAGAGACGAGATGCGGCTCATCGATTCGGAATGTCCCAGGCAGATAAACCCGCCCGGATTCAGCGCCTCATAAAACGTCTCCGCCGCGGTCTGCCGCGATAGATCGTTGAAGTAGATCAGCAGATTCCGACAAAAAATCACGTCGAAGTTGCGATACGTGTTGGTGTCCGCGGGCTGGGAAAGATTGACTCGCGTAAACTCGACCGCCTCCCGAATGCCATGGCACAACTGGTATTCGTCGCCGATCGACTTGAAATATTTCTGCAGCCAGGTTGCAGGCAGATTCTGCACGGAACGGGCGGAGTAGCGGCCTGCCCGCGCGTGGCGCAGAACACTTGTGTCTATGTCGGAAGAGATGATCTCCACATCCCACTCTTCGATCCCGCGCCAGTGTTCCAGCAGGCACATGGCGACCGAATAGGGCTCCTCGCCGGAGGATGACGGAATGCACCAGATGCGTATCGGGACTGTGCTTGTTCGGTTGCGAACGATCTCCGGAAGAATCGAATCCACCAGGCAGCGGAACTGATACTCCTCGCGCAGGAAGTAGGTTTCGTTCACGGTCATCAGGTTGGTGAGCTGTTGCAGTTCCTCGCCCGAGGCCTGAAAGCGCAGGAGCGTAAAGTAGCCGCGGAACGTCTCCGTGCCAGTCGCCTCGATTCGTTCCACCAGGCGCTTATCGACAAAGTAGCGCTTGGAGGCCTCGAAGCTGATGCCTGTTCTGCGATAGAAAAACTCCCGGAATTTCAGGAAGTCTTCATCGCTGATGGTTGGCTCGGGTTGTGGCAAGGATGCGTATGCGGTCATGCGGCGTCAGATTTCGCGAATTCGTTTGAGTGCCAAGTCGGCTGCAAACTGGATATAGGGCTCAGAGGCAAAGCGAGCCTTGAGCCTGAGGAGCGCATCGCTCGATGCCTCCGAGCCTACTTCGCACAGCAGCTCCAAAGCCGTGGCGCAGACATTCAGGTGGGAATCCTCTTCAATGACTTGGATCAGCCAGTTCTCCGCCTCGGAGTGACGCTGCGATTCAAGGATATTGACGACAAAGATGCGAAGATCCGGGTCGGGGTCGGCCAGCAGGGATTCGAGAATCGGATCCACTTCGTGACCGAGTTGTTTGAATGCCTCAATGGTTTCATTGCGCAGTGCCGAGTTTTCGCTGCGCAGACACTCCGCCAGTCCGTCAACGATCGAAATGTCCTTCAAGCGAACGAGCGTGTTGAGGATGACCTCGCGAACGGCGGTATCTTCCTCTCGCTTCAAGCGGGCGATTAACGCTTTTGCGGCATCCGGGCATCTCGCGATATCCCGCGCGGCCTGACGACGGCCTCCGGCATCCGCACCTTCGAGAGCCGCCCCCAGATGGTTACAGTCCAGCCCCGGCGCAGGCTTGCTCCGCCTTGCCGGGTGAGTGCTCTTTTGTTTGACAAGGCCCATAAATCCCTCCTCAAATATCCGGCAGGCGCTGGAGCGGCTCTCCAGTGAATGTGGCCCGGCCTGCGTTGTGCAAGGTGGCGAAAAGGCCACTTCGCATTTGTCCTTTCGGTGTACAGCGATTGGAGAACCGCGACAACTTCGCGCGAGACAAGTTATCTCAACGGGCGGCCCAGGAAATGAGCTGAGCGGAAATTTTCTCCGCACTCATCACTAGGCTTGCCCCGCCCTTCTTCACCAGCTCAGCGGGCATTCCGTACACCACCGCCGAGTCCTCCGATTCTGCGATCGTTCGACCGCCGCGATTCTTGATTTCGGTAAATGCATCCGATCCATCGTGACCCATGCCGGTCAACAACACCGCCATCACCCGCGCCGGATCGAAATGCTCGAGTACGGATCTGCCCAGCAACTCAACCGATGGATGCCAAAGGTATTGCGCATTCTCAGGCGCCGCCAGAATGGTGAGTTTGCCGGCACGGCTGGCCAGAATCGTGTCCGCGCCACCCTTGCCAATATAGATGCGACCGGGAACAACCGGCGCTGCACTTCCGGCCTCCACCACGGAAAGCTCACAACACTGATCCAGCCGGTCGGCGAAGGCCCTGGTAAACGCTGCCGGCATGTGCTGAGCGACCAACACGGGGAAGGGAAAGCTGGCCGGCAATCCCGACAGAACGATCTCGAGAGCCCGCGGTCCCCCTGTGGACGCGCCGATCACCACCAGGCCGTCCCGCGATCCGCCGACGCTGGACAAAGCTTTCGAAGCGGCTGCAGCCTTGGCACGCTCCTCGCGCATCCGTCGCACCGCCGCCCCCGCATTCGAGACGGTTGTCCCTTGGCGCTTCGGCTTCGCCCTCGTGGCATTCCGCACTTTGGCCACAAGTTCTTCCGAGACCCTTTCAATCGATAGCGAAATGGTTCCTCCGGGCTTGGTGATGTAATCGACGGCGCCCAGATTCAGCGCCTCGAACGTGGCCATGGCTCCTTGCTCTGTGAGCGATGAAACCATGACCACGGCTACTGGGCGCTCGGCCATGATGAGCGAAAGCGCCGTCAGTCCATCCATCTCCGGCATGTTGATGTCCAACGTCACAACATCCGGCTGGAACTCGCGATTCTCTCGGACCGCCTCGTCGCCATTTCTGGCCTGGCGTATATCGAAATCTCCCTCGGCCTGAAACACCGTCATCAACTGGCGGCGCATCAGGGCCGAATCGTCCACGATCAACAGCTTGATCATTGCCCTATCCCGCGACTGCGGCCAGGGCGCGCAGTTCCTTGTTTTCCATCAGATGGGGCGGGTCAATCAGTTGCACCATCCGCTTTTGCTTCTCCAGGTTGGCCATGCGGCTCAGCAGCCGGCCCTGGTCTCTGGACAATTGCGGAGCAGGTTCGATCGTTCCCCTTGGAATCTTCAACACCTCGGCCACTTGATCGACAATAAAACCGGTGCGCACGTTGGAGATGAGGAACACTATGATCCGTTGCCGGTCCGTGCGTTCCACCTGGTCCAGGCCCAGCCGCCGCCGCAGATCGATCACCGGCAGTACGGTGCCCCGCAGGTTGATCACGCCCTCGACAAACGATGGCGCCTGGGGCACGCGAATCAGTTCCTCCGGCACCCGCACAATCTCCTGCACGCTGGCGATGGGCGCGCCGAACTCCTCCTTGTCCAGGCGAAAGATCACCACCTGTTCGTCGTCATCCAGTTCGTCCTCGGTTTCCCTGGTCTGCACTCCTTCTTCAAGATCGTCGTCATTCACGGCGCTCAATGCCTCCTTGATTGCGGAATGCCCGAAAAGATTGCGCGCCGTTACAATCGAGACCAGGCGCTTTCCGTTGTCCAGCCGGCAGATCGCGGTAATTTCAGCGAGATTTCCATCTCTCGCAAGCAGTGCGGGAAGAGCGTCTACGCCGGATTTCGAGACTCGAAGCACCTCGCTCACCGCATCGACAACAACGCCTACCGAGAGCCCGTTCAGAGTCAGCACCACAATGCGGCTTTTCTCGTCGAGTTCGCGATGCGGGAGGGCAAACATGCAACGCAGGTTGACCAATGGCAGCAGGCGGCTGCGTAGGGTCATCACTCCCAGCACGTGCGACTCCGAGTGCGGAACATGAATAATCGCCTCCGGAATCTGCACGATCTCCTGCACATCTTCGATCGCGATGGCATACTCCTGTCCATCGACATCGAAACTCACCAGTTGCAGTTCATCGTTAGCCTCGGCTTCCTCGCTTTGCGCTTTGGCTTCAACCGCTCCCGCCACGCCCTTGCTCTTTGAGATGCCCGCAATCTGCGAGAACTCCTTCTCGATCAGCTTGGCGAAATCGAGCACCATAACCATGGCGTGCCCCCCCACATCCTTGATCAGGCTGGAGAGTACTTCCGTATTCACCGTCGTACGAATGGAGCCCACCTCTTCGATCTGGCTGGCATCGACGCCGACCACGCTCGAAACCCGGTCCACCACAAACCCCAGCGGCTGGCCAACATCCACAACCAGCGCACGCGTTGCGTCGTCATGGGCCAGTTCAGGAAATCCGAACAGCCGGCGCAGCGAAATAATCGGCAGCACCTTGCCGCGCAGGTTCGCCAGGCCTTCCAGGGCGGAAGGCGCCAGCGGTACGCGCACCACCTCGGGAACGCGAATGATCTCCTTTACCGGCGACATGTCGGCTGCGAAGACCTCGTCCCCGGCCATGAATGTGACAAACTGCTGCGTGGCCTCTTGCGCCTCATCGGATATACGCTCGTCCGATCGTTTCTCTGCGGCATTCTCACCGATCACCACCTCATCTGGCCGTTTGCCGGCGACACGCTCGTCAAGGGTACTTTCCTCCAGAAGCGCGGTCCCACCTGTGTGCTGTTTCGAATTCTTCGCCCTCATCATGGCCTCCCGTTACGCCGCGCTCTGCAGTTCGTCCGCCAGGGAAGAAATCTCTTCAATCGCCGCGGCCAGGTCCTCAGCCCCCTTGGCCTGCTGTTGCGCTGCCCCGGCTGCTTCGGTCGCGGCCTTGTCGGCCTCAGTTGCGGCGGCGGAAATCTGCTCGATCCCCTTTTTCACCTGGGCAATGGCCGCGCTGATCTCCTCCGAGGCAGCAAGGATTTCCAGCGTTCCCTTTTCGACCACCTCGATTTCGCTTTCAATCGAAAGCAGGTCGGCCGTTGTGCTCCTGGCCTTCTCTACCTCGGTCACAGCCGATGCCACAATCTCGTTCAGGTCGCGGCCCACCACGCCAATCTGGTCCTGGACCGCCTTGACCAGATCCTTGATGCGATCGGCATTTTCCGACGAATCGTGAGCCAGGTTGCGGATGTCGGTGGCCACCACCACAAACCCTTTGCCGAACTCTCCTGCCCGCGCGGCTTCAATCGCTCCGTTCACGGCCAGCATGTTGGTCTGAATCGATACCGTGCTGATGGCTTCGACGATCTTGTCGATCCGTCTGGAGACAAGCTCAAGATCGTTCATCTGCTTAATACTGGCTCGCGAAGCATCCGCGGACGTGGAAAGACCCGTAATCAGCCCATTGACTGCAATCTTGTTCTCGCCCAAAAGATTCTTGATGGCGATGACTTTTTCCGCACTCGCGGTGGCGCGCTTCAGGGCGATCTCCAATCCCTTCTCAATCTGATTGGTGGCCGCGGCGGATTCTTCAGATGCCGACGACTGGACCTCGGCTCCCTTGCGAATCTGGTCCAGCGCGGTGGTGATCTGGGCGCTCGATCGATTGATCTCCTGCACTGCGGAAGAAAGCTCCTCGGCGGCGGAGGCCACCTGCTCGGCGCTCTTGGCCACGTCGGTCGAGTTCTTCAGATCTTCTGCCAATTCCGCCAGGGATTGCGCCGCCTGTTCGCACTCCGCCAGAGCCTGGGTCTGTTCGGCCACGGTTTTGCCCGATTCCTCGGCGGCTGACGATTGCTCCTCGGCCGCGGCCGCAATGCTCTGCGAGCCCTTCAACGCCTGCTGGGACGCGACGTTGGACTGACTGGCGTTGGCGGCAATCTCGCCGATACCTTTCACAATTTCAACGGCATCCAGACGGATTTGCTCCAGTTGCACAGTTACAGTCTTGCCCTTTTCAACCTCCTCCTCCATTGTCTTGGCGGAGGTGTTAATCCCCCCCGCAATCGTCTTGACGTCCGCCTGGATCTGTCCCACCAGGTCCTGAATCTGCTTGGCGCTCTTCTCCGAGGTCTCGGCCAGCGTCCGCACTTCATCGGCGACTACCGCGAACCCCTTGCCGTGCTTGCCGGCGCGCGCCGCCTCGATAGCTGCGTTCAACGCCAATAGATTGGTCTGGTCGGCGATGCGCGCCACAGCCTTGACAATGTCGCCGATATTGGCGGCCTGCGTCTCCAGTTCCGAAACCATGCGCACGGAAGCGGTCTGGCGCTGTGCGGCGATGCCGATGTTCGCGATGAGCGCGCCGACATCCGCGCCGGCGCGAACAATCAGCGTCTGGCAGGCCTCGCCCTTGCCGCGGCTCACTTCGGCGTTCTGCAACTGACGCGTGATCGACATCCCCACTTGCTGGAAGGCCGACAGAGACTCCTGAGCGGCACTCGATGCCTCCTCCGCCCCGGTAGCGATCTGCTCGCTGGCGCGCTTCAATTCCTCGGCAGCCGACGATGCCTCGGCTATGCCCGATGCCAGTTGTGCCGTGGCGGCGGCGATCCGCTCGGCTGCCTGCTGCTGCTTGGCAAGTGTCCTCGCCTTTTTGCGCTGAGCCTCCGCCTCGCGGTTGGTTACTGAGGATGTTCTTACCTGAGAAGTTGACGTTGCCTGTGCGGCAGCCTTCCTGACCAGTGCCATGATGTTTCCTTTCGTGAGGGCTGTTCCGGGATCGAAGCCCCCATGATTTTCTAGGCGGTACGTCGCAAAGCGGACTTGGATGTGCGCGATTGAGCGGACGCGGAAGCGGTGCGCCCCATGAGCTTCCAACCATTTGAGGCGCAACCGCCACTAAAGGCAAAGTAGAAACTGTTCATTTTCTGCGCTAAACAACATGGCTTCCCGATATCGGTTCCCTGACCAATTTGGGAATCCTGTTTCGGCTCGGAGCCGCGAAGCGCACCGACAGCAAGGGCAAAGGATCAAGTAGGTGAGTTGCGGAAAATGTCCATACTGCTTATGTCTGGCCAGCAGCTCTCAATGGGGGGCGCTTGAGAAAACGGGTAGAGTCGAGATGCTGATAATCGGCAAGCTCAGCTCCTACGCGCGCAAAAAACGCACGAAGAAAACACTGTGGGAACTGGCCAGCCGTTACTTGCTGAACTATGTCGATTCCTTGTGCCTCCGGCGCGATGTGCAACGTGCGCTGAATCGCGGCGAATCCTACCATAGAGTGGTACGTGCCGTGGCATACGCCAATACGGGCAAGCTGCGGGTGAAAACCGACCAGAAGCAGCAACTCTGGAGCCAGTGCTCGCGGTTGCTGGCCAACTGCGTTATCTACTACAACGCCTGCATCCT